>Ga0326511_10004332_pt1 | contig 11331 bp, 14 predicted proteins | sample 0_2496_0518_D_FD_203701 | JGI IMG/M metagenome (GOLD analysis project Ga0326511, IMG submission 203701) | Bovine rumen microbial communities from UC Davis, California, United States - 0_2496_0518 | ecosystem: Host-associated > Mammals > Digestive system > Stomach > Rumen | place: USA...
TTTTCTTGATCCACTCAATGTATTGGAGACACCTTGCATTGGTATATGCAAGGATCTTCGAATCCTTGGTGGTTTGCACAAAGTGTTCCATAAGTTTCTGCTGCATCTCGTTGTCGTCCAGCAACTCGATGACACCAGGAACAGTCTGGATATCTTTGAAAGATCGGGTGGCAACACTATCCTTTAACTGATCACACAATAATTGGAGTGCTGGCTGTCCTGCATTTCTCACCGGAGTAGTGAGAATACCCACTACAGGGCTGTTCACATATGTCCAAGCCATTTTTGAATTGACTGGAGCCAATTGGCTTGGATCTCCTACATAGACTATCTTGCAGTCTTTTGAATGGCTCCTGATGTAATTGATTGTTTGCCTGCTCAACATTGAACATTCATCAATAAAGAGCAGGGTATTGGTTATTTGATAGCCTGGATCCAAGGGAACAAGCTCTTGTTCTCCAGTTCTATAATTGTCTTTGACTATCAGTTGATAAAAAGAATAGACAGTTCCGCAGTCTTCTTTTGTATTGTTTGCGAGAACTTCTACTGCTTTGTGCGTTGTGGCAGTCAGTGCATACTTGAATAGTTTTATTGGAATTCCCAGCAACTTGCAGGCAGAGTAATACCTCTTCAATCCTTCAGTGAGAAGGTACTTGATCATAAAGGTCTTACCTACTCCTCCTCCGCCGAAGATATGAAATTCAGTATTGTCTGAAATCAGGAAATCAAAAAACTTATCTGCAACTGTCTGCTGTTCCTGGTTCAGTTTCATGACTGTCTCCAAACAAAATAGTCCTGCTTTAAAACTAAGCAGGGCTATGAATCACCACCAGTTTGAGTACATGACTTTGTACCCACGTTTTAAGTAATCTTTTGCATCACGGATGAAATTCTTCAGCTGTTCTTCCTCGTATTCATCCATGTCCCATGATTTGGAATCTTCTTTGAGGCGTTTCAAATCTTTTTTGGTGACTTCAACATAATTACAGTTGAACTCATCATCGCCTCCTTTAGAGAAATACAATCCTCGCATCCAATCATCCAGAGGATAGAATTTCCTGAAATAAGCGAATTCTGTTGCTTTCCGATATCCTTCTTTATCACACTTAGGTGCTCCCACAGGATCGTGGAAGTCCTCTTTATGCACAAAGTATGCGTATTGATCCAGTCCCATAAAACCTCCAATAAAAAACCTCACCTAGATTAGGTGAGGTTTAAAGTTGTTTTATTTAATGCTCAATACCAAGCAGTCTTCACAAAGTCTCTGTACTGTCTCCAGCCAGTGAAATTGTTCCATTGCTTGGGAGCAATTCCAAAGCCATCTGCCATAGCCACATGCTCAAAAGGAGACATATGACCATTAGCTAAAAGCTGGTCATGCAAAGCAATGTCTTTTTCTAAAGTGGTGTTACCTTCATAGGGTTTATAGCAGACTCTTGCACATCTGGCTGTGGAGATTTTGGCTAAGATGCCTATGTCATATTTTTGTTTTTCTTGTTCTGTTACATAAGGAAGATGCAGCTCTCCCTCCTTTAACCACTTTGGTTCAGAAGCTTGAATTTGAGCCTGCATTTCCTTGGCAAGATCCTGCATTTCGGGTTGAGCCAAAGGAGAAATCCTAAGCTTGAAGAAGTTTTCCCAGTCAGTACTGGATACAAGCTGATTAACAGCCCTAAAAGGCTCTGTATAGCGATTCAGGTACTGTTTATGTATATGCATACCAGTACGCCTCCGGACTCTCTCGTCGAGCGTTTTGAGCCTGTCTACGACGAAGTCCGAAAGCTCGCAAATTTCCTGGTCAATGATTGCCTGAGTATCCGGATCAAATTCTTCTCCTCCCTGCATTCCTTTTTGTTCTGCATTCCAATGCTTCGGAAGCCAGGTTTCATTCATTACTTCCTCAAACACCCGTTCAGTTCCTGCTGCACGGGAAGAAGAAGCATTCCTTGAGAATACCCGATGGGTATTCATTTCAGGGAGGAGAGGTCTCCAATACTTCAATTGGAAGGTTGTAAGACGATCTCCTCCACAATTAAGAGAATCTGCGATGATTTTTACTTCTGGTTTGAAATGAATCATATTCTGAATGCCTTTCCCCAAGAGGGTGCTGTATGATCTCCACTGATTACCCAGATAACAGGAGTTTTCACTCTGTCCATCGGGGAACAGTACAGATCACTAAAGATAATTGAACAAGAAGGCTTGTGCTTCACAATGTAATCATGTACTGGTTCAAGGGAAGTTCCTCCTCGCCCCACTACAACGATATCTTTATAAGGCTTATCTTCTGTAAATTCCAGAACTTTCGTTATTTCTGTGTCAAACATTATAACTGTAAGCTTTTCAGGATTTAATACTTCCTGAATATATTTCGCTTCAGAGTTAAACTGTTTGACTTCTTGATCCTCAATAGATCCAGAGGTATCAAGGAATAGAGCGATATGCTCAAGCCTTCCTTCATCCTTGGACAAATGCGGAAGATATACTTCTGAGAATCGTTTGTTGGGTCTTGACCAAGACCAACTTGTTTCCATTTGTTCTGTCAGATAATTTCTAAGAAGTCTCCACCAAGGAAGTTTTGGTTTAAGAAATTCCGAGACTATCTTGGATATTTTTCCTGGAATGTCTCCACCAAGAATCTTAGTTTGTTGGATGGCATTCTGAACTACATTGACAAGTTCTTGCTTGCCAATGATTTGATCTCCTTGGATCATGTCTCCTACCACAGCACCCCAGGTGGGGATAGGAAGCACTTCTGGGAGATCATTATAGATGGCTTCCTCTGACCATTCAGGCGTGTATTTCCTATCGTATAAAGCACCTGCGGGAAGAGTATATCCATCCTTTTTCAAATCAAAGTTAATCCTGAGATCGCAGGCAACATTCCATCTGTCTTTTTCTCTGGATCCTTGTCGAACAACATGGAGTCTTGCGTAATGCCAAAGTTCGTGAAGCAAGACTCCAATGCGTTCATCTTTGGTCAAAGAATCAAACCACTTCTTGTTCCATACAAGTTCTTTATTGTTGATCCCTGCTGTGTCGATTTCAGAAGACCAAGAGAACTGGATGTTGCACAAGATACTTCCAAGGAATGCTGCATTACTATCTAGGAAAGCAGCTGCTTTTACTTGATCCAGTTCTCTGGACATTCTTAATCTCCAAGCAAGTATTCCACAAGGTTTCCAAGCTCTGCCCTGAACTCAGAGTTCTTCAACTGTTGCGGATATTTCTTAATGATGGCACGGTAAAACAAAAGCCTAAAGGAAGAATCAAGCTTGTTAATATATTTCATAACAGGCTTGAGATCCTTTTCTTCCACTTTAAGCATCAGATGGCTGACAATAGCCCAGCGAGTAGCTGTATCTTCAGGAACAGGACAGTCTCCGTCTGCCTTAATAATATCTGTGATCGTCAGGAGCTTCTTGAAGACTTTAGTGAACTGGACGAATTCACTGGCAAGGTCTTCATTGATAGTTCCTGCGAGCAAGCAGATGTCTGTGTTCTTGACCACAGTTCCTTTGATCAGCCGGTTAACAAATTCCCAGGATCTAGGACAGGCAAAGGTTTGATCTTCTTTTTCTGGATCAAACTGCATTAACTTTTCCGGATACATGGAAAGATATGCAATAATCCTTTCGTCATATTCCTGGGGGATGGCTACATTTTCCATCCAATCGTCAAAATTGATTTCCATGTTCAAATGAATGACTCTGGAAATCATTGCTGTTGACAGTCTGGTAGTAATGGCTCCATCAGTCAATTTGTTTCCTGCGCAGACTACATAACATTTCGGATGCAATTTGTATTGACCAATTGCATGATCCAAGATCAGTTTGTATGCTGCAGCCTGCACAGCTCTGGATGCGGAATTAAATTCATCCAGGAAAAGAATCCATCCGTTTTTCCCTGGAGGAACTGGAGTTGTATCCAGAGGAAACATGTCATACGGATGGAACTTTGCTTTGCCGTCTTTGAAATAAGGAAGTCCTGACAAATCTGTTGGTTCAAGAACTGACAACCGAACATCAATGACTTCCAAATCATTTTCTTCGCCAATCTGTCGAACCAATGAAGACTTCCCCATTCCAGGAGAACTCTGTACAAAGGGAACCAGAGAGGCTAACATGCACCTGATAATTGCCTCCTTTGTTTGGGAAGGCTTCATTGAGTACAGATTCATTTCTTCATTCCTGTTTTGATGGTCATTCCGTCATAATCAATGAAGGATCCATCAGAATAATAAAAGCGAAGTCCATTCTTAATTCCATAGATTTTCGCTGTTGAATACAAAAGCCATTTGTCTTTATTAATGTATTTATTAATAAGACAGAACACTTGTTCAGCTTGGCTCATTCTTTTTCTCCTCCATTTTCTTTTCGAGCTTGGTTCGAATATCCCAGAGAGCGCTTTCTACTTCTTTGCAGCTCTCAAGAGTGAGGCTGCAAACGAAACTCTTTGCAGGGGTTTCGAAAGAAATTGCAGGACGTCCAAGTTTGTCCAGACCCACCATCAGGTAGGTCTGTCCAGTTGATGAGAAACACATTCCTTTACGAACGAAATTAGGACGTTCTTCTTCCTTGGTTCCAAAGAACCAGTTCTTAATTGTCTTCAGCATTTTCCTTTTTCTCCTTAAAAGGATAAACATAAGGTGTTCCAGTTGCATCCCAAATCTTTTCTACCAATTCAGGATTATCAATGCAGCTGAAATTCCACTGTTTTCCATTCGTATAGACATAATTCCATACAGTGGAATCATCTCCTTCATCCACTGAATATGTCTGAAAGGTAATTTTCGGATATCGTTTGGCGAGTTCATCAAAGATAGGAACGGGAGGAGACCATGCAGTCAGGAAAGCAATGCGACGATCATCTTCTTCTTCACACTCATAACAATTCCACTTGGTTCCCCAATTGGCTACTCGCCAGTCATACCAGCTTTCACAGCCATACTTTTCGATGTTATCGTGGATCTGTTTGCCAAGCTTGAGATCAATTTCATTCTCACCTTTCTTAGCTTGTTCTAAGAGCCAGGTTTTGAGAGTAAGTTTGCGAACTTTCCTCTTAGCATTTCGCCTTTCAACCTCTTCTTCCCAATGCTTTTTAATAATGGTTGAGTATCCGGGAAGATCCAAGTCATTCAAAATGCAATATGCGGTATGACTTGAACTGGATGCTGATCCAGAAACAATGTCCAATTCCTTGGGCATCGGGATCAGTTTGTCGAAGTCAATTACATAATCTCCTTCGCGACTTTCAGGATCATATCCTCCGATCTCTTCACGCATCTTCTTGATCAGTTCTGGATCTCCGTCAAAGAAAACAACATTCTTAATATGATTAGGCATGACTATCTCCTTAATCCCACCAATTCAACATATATGAATTGATGTGAGAACAAAATTTTGTCCAAAGTTTATTTCGTTTAATCCAGTCTCTTTCCTTTTGGACTCGGTTAAGCAAATGTTTCGCTTCCTTTATTTCAAGAAGCGCAGACACTACATTGGAATCTTTTTTGGAATAGGATCGAAAAGCTGTTTCCATGAGATCCAGCTTTTTGTCCATTAGTTTTAGGAAGAATGCATAATCCCATTGTCTATCATTCTAAATAACAGGGAACCAGACAATAAGATTCCTGATTCCTGTAATGAAGTTATCCAGCACTTTTCCTCCTTGGTTCAAATAAAAAACTATTCTTAAATTTCTTTAGGAATAGTTTCTTGGATGAGCAGTTTTACTTCATGCTCAGGAAGTTTCGGAGGAATTAACTAAACAAGTCGGAAATGTCGTTCAGAATTGTCCTTGCTTCCTGTTTCCAACAGTTGGCAAGCATTGCTTCTTTTTCCGACAAAACTGTTCGGACGTTCTTTCCATTGACTTTCATGATGTCAATCGCAGAACCATCAGCAAATATGACAACTTTGTATTTCTTCAAAGCATCACACTTCAAAACTGAAGCATTCTTGACCTGGCTCTTGATAAACTGTTCTTTGGTTTTGTCATCAAGAGATTTGCATACTTCGTAAATGCTTTCGGCAATATTCATGACTATCTCCTACGGAAATGAATTCTCTGTGTAATCATCACCATCCCAGTCATTGTCCCAAGTCCACATGACTATCTCCTGACTATCTCTTCATTTCCAGGTAGCAAAAAAAAATTGAGGGCAGCTCCTTGCGGAGCCACCCTCAATACAAGATTAGAAGGTCTTACGCACGCGAGTGCGATGACTTTCGACCTCTTCCAAGGTCTGACCAGCCTTCTTGCCCATCGGGTCAAGTCGCCTGACCAGCAGCACAGGATCTCCTTCAATCGGCTCATCGGTCAAGCAGACCACTCGCCAATCTCCAGCTTCCAGGCCATCGATTGCGTTAGCAATATCTGCTCGCATTTCATTCTTGCACTGGATGCCAAAGTTGAAGAGAGTATTGGCAGGATCTTTGCTCGGAGACTCCATCTTTTCTTTGATGGAATCTACCGGGAAGCCGGACTCGAAGAGGTAGGCAACGCCACGAAGGTCATGTGCCTGGACCTTTTCAAGATCCGAGATAAAACCAAGAGAAGCCCAATACTGGCTCTTCTTCTGGTTCGCCGTAATCGCATTGGTTGCCGTGGCAGCGGGAGCTGCAGGTGCCTGACCAGGATTAGCGAAAGCGGTTGCAAGGGTGTTCATTGCGGCTTGGATTTCCTCAGGTGTACGCATAACTATCTCCATTAATTTTGCGTTTAAAAATTGAATTGGAGAAGAATTTCTCCATTTCAAAACTGAGCAGTTATCTTAATGCTCATGACTATCTCTCACCCCCGGCGATAGCCTTTGGGTCGCAGCAGATCTGAGCAAAAGATGATTGCCGCTGCAAAACTGAGAGGTCTCTCAGGCGAGCGAAGCGAGCCAGATCTCTAAGCAGATCCACTAAGGAAAAAAAAAGATCCCTCAAGTCCGTTAGGACCCAAGGGATCTATAGCTGAGAGTTAGCTCAGTGCGTATTCTGCTTCAAGGATTTCGTCAGAAACATCCTTGTGGTCAGGGAACACGAAAGAGTTGGTGATCTGTACAACCAGGAACCTTCCGATATTCGAATGGTTGAATTCGGACAGGAGCTTGGTGTACTGATATCGCACGTCATTTCCGTAGCGAGGAAGCACACGGAAACAATCATGGATCGTCATCACCTCGAACGGTTCCGAGGGCAAGGACTCGATGAGATCCAGGATATCCTTCTCAAGACCCTGGAGCATTGGAAGAGTATCAGGCGTGATGACACCGAGGATTCTTGCAGACAGGAAGCCTGACGTCTTGGCAAGGGTAACCAACCTTTGGCACAATGCCTTCTGTGCAGGAGAGGTATTGCCTTTGGTGATCGAACCAGTCAGAACACTGTGAGCATACCGCAGCTGGGAAGGATTGTAGTTGCACCGCCTAAGAACTTCCCTGCAGATGAGGGAATCAAGTGAATGCACCATGTTGGCACTCAAAGCTCTGCCTTTCTTGACCGGGACACCTTCAGCCACATAGTTCAGAGTGACAATTTCGTCACCCCACTTGAGATCCACGGACACCTTGTCTTCGACAGGGAACCAGACATCAAAGCCATCTGGCATTGTCCAGGAATACTCTGTTGCTTTTGGATCCCAGGCAGCGAGCATTTGCTTGTTGAGCCACCAGGCAAGCGGAGCATGGATGGACATTGCCTGTTCAAATGCTCTGCTTCCAATGGTATCCTCACCGTACACATCCTTGATGATCTTTTCAGATCCGTAGAAGCTGCGCATAACACAGAACTTGCTATGAGTTCTGGTAATGGGCATTTGCTTGTCACCGAGCCTGTTCAGGTCTGGATCAAAGTATGTGTACATTGTGGCATTGCCAACCAGCTTGCAAACTGTGGAATGCACTGTAGTGTATGCATCCATGCGGAGAGCTTTGCCAACGGCATCAGCCACAGGCAGGACATTGGACATCATCATGCATTGTTCATCTCCAAGGATAGCTCCGAGGATTTGAGTGCCTGAAGATGTTCCGTCCAGGTTGATGGCGTAATGCACAGGCTTCCCAGCCTTTGCATCCATCAGCGCTTTGACACCTGCGTAGTACAGCGGACGGGATTCAGCAGAATCCAAGAGTTCCTTGGAAAGCAGATCTCCCTTGGCTTCGTGTTCCTTGGTCCATTCGATACGCTTATCCCAGGTCCACTTGTCGTGCCCATAGGAACCAGCGATATCGATTCGCAGGTAATCCAAGTCGCTGTATTGAGTGAACTTGGCGTTCTTGGCTTTGTGAACTTTTCCAGTCAGAACCTGACCGTTGAAGAAGCTCAGAACCGCTTTGTTCCATTCCTTACCCTGGATGTGGATATGGTATCCGATATCGTACAACCGACCTCGGAAGTCATATTTCGCCATCATGTGCAAGGGCAAGTCTTCCAACCGTTTCAGGATCTCGTATGTCTGATCTTTGTACTGGTTGAAGTTCTTGATGCGCTGTTTGTATGTTTCGTAGCTCTCCGTAGACTTCTGGGAAGCCACGAAATCCCAATCAGCGGCAATGTGGTTCGCAACATCCATGTCAATCTTGTATGTCTGAGACTGAAAGATGTTGAGAACATCGAGACAGCAGTCCCTGCCTTCTGCCAGTTTGGGCTGGTTCAGAATCACAGAACCAGTCTTCAGAGACAGATATCCACTGTCATAGTTATGCCGGAGCTTGCGCATCGGGATAATGCTTGGCATCGGATAGACAAATTGCCTCATCTTGATCTGCTTTTCTTCCGAAGCAGAATACTTGACAAGGAATTTGCCACTTTGGCTCAATGAGCAAAGTCCAGCCTCAAGGCAGAACTTGATCATTGAGAGAATCCATTGCGACTGTTCAGGCATGAATCCGCGCATGATGCCCCAAATGGTTTGCAGATCACAGCACTTCTGCAAGTCCATTTGAACCAAGAACTTGATAATGAACTTCTTGGCAAGCTCATTGTCCTTGGTGAGGCTGTCAATGTACGCTTCCAGTTCGGGATTGTTCTCAAAGAGCGCATCCTTTTCGAACTTAAGCGCATTGACATTGGCATACTCAGTTTCCATAGAAAGCTGGATCTGAGCCATTTCCGCATCATAGGCAGTCATTGCCGCCTGAAGAGCGGATTGCAGAGTTTCAGGAGATTGTTTGAACTTCAGTGCAGATTCATTGAGCTGCATTATTTTCCTCCGATATAGTGAACCCCGTGGATTGCTCCACAGGGTTCATTGGAATTACTCGTGTTTGTTGAACTTGGTTCCGCCAAGGATGAAGCTGGCACGAGGTTCACTCTCAGCTTCAGCCTTTGCCTTCTGGCGGTGATACTGGATTGCCCACACAGGAGTGTTTTCGGGGAAGGCGAATCCAGTTGCCTTGGCAATGTCCTCGTCCTTGAGTCCACAGGCTGCGAGGAATTTGGCGAGATTGTCCTTGCGAACGCTCTCATCAATTGCAGAACCAAGAACAATGTATTCAGACTGACCTGCTTCCTTCAGCAGATCGATATTGTTCTTGTGCATGTCGAAGAGACTGTTGTACACAGCACGCGCTTCTTTCGAACCGCGAACAGTCTTCTTGCGAAGTCCCTCGATATCGTCCATCGGGGTGCCTGTTCCAATGGCGCAGAACCCAGCGTCAGAAGTCGAGGTAACCTTCGAAGGATCGTAAATGATCCCGACATTCATCCATTTCTGGGTCTGCTTGCGATTGGCAGGCACAGCAGGAGCAGCAGTGGGAGCAGGAGCAACAGCATTGATGGCAGGAACAGCAAGTTCAGAAATGTTATGCATAGTTGATATCTCCAAGAATGACTATCTCGCACCCTGTCCAGCTTTGGAATCGGAGTGAGAGAGATAGAAGATGAAATAAGCCGACAACGAGCGTCAGCGAGTGTCGCAAGATGCGAAAAGGAAACAAAAAAATAAGGGGACAAATGTCCCCTTTGGAAAATCGGATCTATTATTCCATCCAAGCACTCTCAAAAATTTCGTGCGGGTCAACCGCCCAAAACTCTTGATATTCTGGATAAGAAATTTCTTTCTTTCCAGAAACCCAGAGTGTCAAGAGTTCTTTTGTTACCTGTTCAACTTCATTGATATGATCTGCCATTTGAATGTCTTCGGGCTGATCCCTTTGCTCCCAGCACCAATCATTCAAATTGGATTCGATGTTTGCAATGAGTTCGATTACTTTCATTTTCATTCCTTCGGTTGGATCAAAAGGTGGATGCCCATAAGAAGGCACACACCACCAAACAGATAAAATGCTCCGGACCACCAGAAACATTGGACATACATGAGCATTACGCCTGCGCAGAATCCAATGATTGAATTCAAGAGAGAAGAAACAGACAGGAATTTCATTTGAATCCTCCAGGAATAAAACAAATATCAGCGCAGCGCGTCAGCGCTGATTGTCTTTACCCTTTGAATTTCAGGAGGAACTAATGAATACGAGGACAATACGGAAAAAAATACTGGGGAAACCCTTTCGAGTTCCCCCAAGTATTTTTAGATTCCAGCGAGAGCCAAGCAGCCAACAATCCTGCCGTTCTCGTCTCGCACAAGGCGAGCAGGAATCAGCAAATCAGTACGACCGATCTGTTTTCCTGCATTGGCGACAAGCGCCGACACAATATACAACGTGTCGGGCTTGGGTTCGGGCAAACCTTCGATTTCACCGTATTCCACGGTGATCAAAGGAATGCCATTGACGATGCCTTGCTCGACCTCGGTTTGTTGGCACCGAGGGCAAATTCCAGAAGCTGGAATCGTCTGGATCGAGCGAGGTTCAGCGGTAAGTTTCCACGAACGAGTACGGTTGTCAAGCTCCGCCTCGCCATTGATGATGTTCACTGCGTGCGGAGTGCAATTGATGATTTGCATTTGGATTTCTCCTAAAGAAAGAAAAGAAACAAACAACTCATCACTGAGCGTCAGCGAAGGAAAGGGAATATCCTTTGGATATCCCTTCCTTTGCGCATCAGATACCGAAGAGGCTATTGAGAAATTGTTCGTCCTCGGAAATTTCCTCTAGCGTTTTGAGGAGCTTGCGGTCTTTCTTGGTGTTTCGATGTTCCAAGAAGATCACCATTTCCGGGAACCAGAACTCTGCTTCCTCTGGATCAATGTTGAATTTATTGACCATCCAAGAAGTAACGAGTCTCTGATAGTATTCAGTGAGATTCTTGTAGCGAAGGTTGTAGTTCATTTGAATCCCCTAGTGAAAGAAATAATCGACGCAGAGCGTCAGCGACTATCTGAATCCTTGGCACTAAGGAAAAAAATAAACCGGGAGCGAAAGCTCCCGGCTGAGAAAGG
>Ga0326511_10004333_pt1 | contig 11328 bp, 8 predicted proteins | sample 0_2496_0518_D_FD_203701 | JGI IMG/M metagenome (GOLD analysis project Ga0326511, IMG submission 203701) | Bovine rumen microbial communities from UC Davis, California, United States - 0_2496_0518 | ecosystem: Host-associated > Mammals > Digestive system > Stomach > Rumen | place: USA: California...
GTCAGGTTGCCGTCATAGTAGATGCCTGCCTTGTCTCCCTTCAGGTCGTAGCGCTGCGAGGGCTCGAACCAGGTCCATGCATGATCGGCATGGAACGAGATACCCAGTGGCAGACCCACCTTCTTTGCGGCCTTGGACCATTCGTCCAGGATATCACGCTTGGGACCTATGTTCTTCGAGTTCCATGGCTGGTATTTTGAATCCCACAGGTCGTAGTTGTCATGATGGTTGCCCAGCACGAAGAAATACTGTGCACCACAACGCTTGTAGCGTTCTACCAATGCCTCAGGGTCCCACTTCTCAGCCTTGAAGAGTGGCAGGATGTCCTTATAGCCAAACTCCGAAGGGTGGCCGTAGTGCTCACGGTGGTAGTTATACTGTCCACCACCCTCGAGATACAGTCCGCGAGCCATCCAGTCGCCCGAGCCCTCTACACACTGGGCACCCCAGTGAGCCCAGATGCCGAACTTGGCATCACGAAACCATTCTGGTGTCTCGTGGGTCTCCAGCGACTCCCATGTGGGTTCGTACTGTCCCGTCTGCATCTGTTCGTGAATCTCCTGAACGGGAATCCTGTATTGCTGTGCTCCTGCCGTCATAACGAAGAGCAGCAGACCTGCCATCATCGATAGTCTCTTCATGCGTCCTCTTTCTTAACTCCTTAACTTCTTAACTCCTACGAATTTGCCCATGTCACACGCTCCTGGTCGCCAATAATCTCCTTCACCTCGCATACCAGGTTCCAGTCGGGCTCTTCGTTGGCCCACTCAATGTTGCGGCGCACATTGGCGGGGTTGGCTGAAGAGAACAGGGTTGAGGCAATACGGGGGAAGCTCACGGAATACTGCACAGCCAGCTTCTCAATGGGATAGCCTTTGGCCTTGCAGTGCTCGGCGGCTTTCTGACAGGCAGCCACCAGCTCTTTAGGAGCAGGATGCCAGGCTGGTACGCCACGTTCTGACAGCAGACCCATGCTCAGTGGTGAGGCGTTGATGATACCCACACCATTCTGCTCAAAGAAGCCCACATAGTCGGCCAGCGCATCGTCGTTCAGGGTGAAGTGACAGAAGTTCAGGATGCTTTCCAGCTTCCATTTTCCGTTTTCCTTCTGCATCTTCTCTTCGAACTTCTCTACCACCCATTTCAGGTTCTTCAGCTGCAGGTCGGTGATACCCACATGGCTCACCACACCTTTGTCTTTCAGTTCAAACAGGGCAGGCAGCGTCTCGTCAACCACCTTCTGTAGTCCACCAGGCAGGGCGGTCTGGAATTCTATGTCGTGTACATTAATCAAGTCGATATGGTCGATGCCTAAGCGCTCCATACTCTCATAGACGCTGTCCGTCACACGCTTGGCCGAGTAGTCCCAGGTGTTCACGCCGTCCTTGCCGTAACGGCCCACCTTTGTGCTCAGGTAGTACTTGTCACGTGGGATGTTCCTCAGCGCCTTGCCCAGCACCGTCTCAGCCTTGTAGTGTCCGTAGTAGGGACTCACGTCAATGAAGTTGATACCTCCTTCGATAGCGGCCTCCACAGCCTCGAAGCTCTCCTTCTCGTTAGTCTCACGAAACACACTGCCCAGCGACGATGCGCCGAAGCTCAGATGCGAAATCATCATGCCAGTATGGCCTAATTCTCTGTACTTCATTTATCTTTGTTTTTTGTTGCGTAATATTTCGGGGGCAAAGGTACAAAGAATCTTTCACCTCTTATGTCACCATATTGACATATAATAGGACTAAATTGACATCTTCTCGTTTTTCTGCCTTTTTTTTCGTATCTTTGCACCCGTATGGACGATAAACGTTATCTTCTCAACATGATTCGCGAAGGCGAGCACCAGCAGCAGGACTTCAAATACCGTGTGGCCGATGCCTGCAAACTGGCCAAGTCGGTGTCGGCATTTGCCAATACCGATGGTGGACGGCTGCTCATCGGAGTGCGCGATGATGGTCATCTCTCTGGCGTTCGCAGCGAGGAGGAGATATACATGATGCACCAGGCCGCCTACAAATACTGCAAGCCCGAGGCGAGTATCAAGTTTGATACCTATCATGTTGACGGGAGAAATATTGTTGTAGCTACCGTGCCGCCATCAACAAAACGACCTGTCTGTGCGCTGGACGAAGAGAATCGTCTGCGGGCATATATCCGTATCAACGACGAGAATATTGTAGCCTCACCTGTTCATCTGGCGCTTTGGCGAGAGTCACAGAAATCTCAAGGTGCCATGATTACCTATAACGATGATATCCGCCACTTGTTGGATGTCATCCAGAGTCCAATGATGCTGAATCAGATTGTTCGTCAGTCGCGCCTCCCGCGTCCCAAGGTCATCACCCTCTTGGCTCGTCTCATCCGATTTGGAACCCTCCGCTGGGAATACACCAACCAGCAGTTCCTGTTCAGTCAGCAATAGTCTTTAGTTTTCGCAGATTTCCAATGCCATCAAGTTCATTTCGGTACATTGGGCTGCCGTCAGTTTCCGCTTCTCGTTATGGTGCTCCCAAGGCGAAAGCATCAGCAACGATCCCTGCCCGCAAGCATAGAACTGCTCACCATGAGGCTTCGACAAGGGAGTAAAACCGTTCTCCATAATCACAATAGTAGGCAGTCCGGCATCGAAGGCAGCTCGCATCACCCGCTTCTCACCAGGTGAGATGGCTGGAGAAACCAGTACGGCACCCTGACGTGCCTCTTCCAGATAGCGGTACACCTCTCTGTTAATCTCATCGTCATTTAGTCGTCGCGACACTCGCACAGCCCTGCGCTTAGCTGCTGTCAGCAACTCTCGATTGCCGATGCCGCTATAACTGTGCAGGCCTATCTTCAATCCAAAGAAAGGACGAAGCCGCTCTGGTCGCGCTCGCTTCATCAGAAGCCGTCGTGGGTTGTCGCGTAAGTAGTTCTGCCATGCAGGCAGCTCGTCGTAGGAGCGAAGTATTAAGTCGTTATAGCCCTTTGCGAAGAGTGGGCGGTATTCTTGGGAAGAGCCTTGCAACGGCAAAGCCGTTGCCTGCTGAGAACCAAGCGCCCTCTTCTCCGTAGGTAGCACTCTCTTCTCCGTTTCTTTTGCTTCCTTCTCCGTAGGTAGCGCCCTCTTCTCTGTAGGCTGCTGCCCCATTTCCGTGGGTAGCGCCCTCTTCTCCGTGGGTAGTGCCTCCTTCTCCGTAGGCTGTTGCCCCATTTCCGTGGGTAGCGCCCTCTTCTCCGTTTCTTTTGCTTCCTTCTCCGTAGGCTGCGGCTCTGCCGCAGCAATTAGGGCCTTCTCTGCCTTCCTGCATCCTGCTTTGAACCCCGATATCACCTGCCCTAAATGCACCGGCAGTCGCTCACGCACAAAGAGGATACCATGCATATGGTCAGGCATCATCTGTACAGCCATCACCTCAATCTGTGGATAGTAGTCATGAATGCCCATCCATTCGTTCTGCACGGCTTGTCCCAGCTTTGTCAATTCTATCCGAGGCTCATCCTTGCTTCCTTTTGGCGCAAAGGCATCGCCGACGAGCCTGCCGAACACTGGTCGGCGACCTTCCACCTCCAGCGTTATCATATACATGCGTCGTTCAGTATAGTCATGATGGTCATCACGACGCTTCATCGAGGCTTTCTTCTCGCTTGCATGTTCCTTCTTTGCTGCAATCTGCTCTTCAGTCATACTATATGCAAAAAGTAAAATATTCCCTTTCCACACAAGGAAAACACATTCTACAGTAAAATTCCTGCTCATTTCAGCAACGAGCGGGAAAGTATCTCTCAGGGGTTAATTGCCTTGCGGTTTCAGTCTTACCTCTGCCAGACGGATGACTCTTTGATATTTTGAGGTTTCTTTTGTCGAAATGTTCATCTGGATTTTCAGACTGACTAAGTTGGTGACGGGGTCAGCTAATGCTAAGCGGGTAACCTGAGTGGTAGGAATCTCATATATACTTTCACCCAACGATTCTGAAGTCCCATCATTATAGTTTCCGCGAATTCTCAGTTTTGTGGGTTTTGTGTTTTCTTCGCTAGTATCGGGTGCAAATACAATTTCCAGCATATAGGGAATGCTGGGCACTGCTTCGCTGGCATCAACCGTGAATGAAAGATTATCGATTGCTGTTGAGGAAGTAAATTTGATGTAGCTATTGCCGGGCACCTGCCACTTCTCGTCGACATTGTCGATAACTGTCACCGTACAATGGGTAGAGTCAAGTATCTGTTCAAGTTTATTGATGACCACCTCGCGCATAACCATCCATTGGTAGAATGCATCGGGGACGGCACTGACCAGATGCAGATTGCCATCGTCGAACGTTAAATCCTGACTGATGGTGACCTCCGACTGATGATCGGCTATCCACAATGTCCATAATTTGACCAGCGACGCAAGTTTTTCGATGGCGACGTTGGGGAAGTACTGTTTGTAAAACGCTGACCACGCTGCGGTGTCCGGATAGACCACATCCTTACCGCACTGTTCTGGCGGCAAAAGTCCGCTTTCCGTCATCAGCAGAGGAATACGGAAAGAGTACGCCTGCTTATCATAGACAACGGCCTCCTTGCTTTGCCCTCCCTGCAAGTAAGGTACTCGCACGACGGGACGCCAATAGTAAGTCTGGCCTTTCTGCAGGGGATAGTCGACGACAGGCAGTGGATTTTCCATAAAAGTGATGGTCCAACTAGCATTTTTCAGCAAGTTAGCCGCTCCGACTTGGAAATAGAGTGTACCGTACGATTCCGTAGCAGGAATCACGCAATCGCTCGACTCAAGGGTCAGATTGTCTGCCGTACCTACACAGAAGGACAGTGTTGAGTTTGACGTGGGGGATGTATATTGTTTACCCATAGAGAGCAGCACAGCATAACCGCCATTGATTGGTTCCATTTGTATATAATTGGAGTACATATCTGACATTGACGCATTCTCGGGGTTTCGCCAGATTCGCATGTTGGTCATATTGTGACGTCCGTTCTCAAACGACATAGACGAGCCATCCTTCATGTGGATGGTGGTGATGTCCTGTGCCGTGGCCTGCATGAAGCTGAAGCAGGCCAGCAGCAATATGAATATATTATGTTTCATTGTTTTCATCCTTTTCTTCATTGGTTAACTGGCACTATTTCCAAATAGTCAAGGGGCCAATAGATATAACCGGCACTTGCAACTTCAAGAGTCAGATAGTTGTCCTGTTCGCCATTGGCATAGAAATTGCCGACAACAACACGAAGGCAATTGACATGACTTGACATTGCTTCATTTTCACTCGTAAAATAGTCGTCCGGACCGCGGAACAGGTTCGCGTCGGCATCGATTTCTTCAAATGTCTTGTATACGCGCAAATCGATATTAGAGAATTGCGGCACGCCATTGATATAGGTATTGATGACGGGACGTTCGGAACCGACGTTGTAACCCAAACGCACTTGCCATAGGGCCTGTGGCAGGGGTGGCAGCTTCACGGTGAGACGCCTCATGTTAGGACAGAAAACGGCATCGCCCTCGTACGACCACCAGTAATACTGGTGGGCATTCATGGCCACCAGCTCTGCATCAGTCTCGAAATTGTCAACAAAGGCGCTGGGGAAACCAAATAATGCTGAATCCTCATTGCGGAACCCGATATTAAGTAAATCTGGCGAGAGGGCTTTGAAGTCTACACGCCACATGTCGTAAAGTACTTCCTCTTGTGTCGTCTTGTCGTAAGCCAACAGATTGTCGATGTAATAATAGTCGCCATTGTCGGTCCAGTGATTGTATTCGCCAGCGTCCTGCATGATGTGGATGCCGCGCACGGTGCAACTGTCTTTCAGACCGCGTCGGTTCAGGTAGATGCCGTCAGGGGTGACACCACGTGGGTACGAGCACTTCAGCGAAGCAAAGGGCATCAACGTCTCGTAGAAAGTAGTGACATCACGCGTCGAACCTGGCATGTGATTAGACATGTAATGATTACGGTCGTTGACTAGAGTCAGCGCCTTATAGCCCGCAGCGTGGCGCAGGATATGGTAGGACACGAAGCGGTTCAGTGAATGGCGACGGTCAGTGGGGTTGCTGATAGCGGCATCCTGCGGGAATACTTCGTCGTATGTCCTTTTGGCCCACGCCTTCAAATCATCGATATTGTTGATGCCTGCTGCATGGAACACGGAGTCGGTCTCGACAAAGACCGTAAAGCGGCGAGGTCTGGATGCCTGATAATAGCCTCGATCGTAATTGAAACCACTTAACATAGTGAACGTCTGCCCCGAAAGGTTGGTAGGATAATTCTCGTCCTCGTACACCAGCAGTGAGTCGGCCAGCCCCGTTAGCTGTAGTGCCTGACTGAAAAGCGTTGTCTTGGGGTCAACAGCCAGCTTTTCGTTCGTCAGCAGATAGGGGGTCTCAGGGTCGGCAGCATAGCTAATGTGGTCAATATCATGGATGTCAATAGCCACCGTATCGTTCACAATAAGCAGTTGCTGTGCCTGTAGCCTTGGCACGGCAGCTATGGCTACGAATAATGATAGGAAGAGTTTTTTCATGGCTTCATGTATTTAAAGGTGAAACGTTTGTTGACACTGATGACATAGATGCCGCGTGTATGACTGGAGAGGTCTATGACAGCCTGTCCACTATCTGCGGCACGGGCATTCATTACGCTGCGACCGTCTATGCCTACAACCTGAACTTCATCACCTTCACTAAGCCCGTTGACGGCAATCGTGCCTGGCTGCAACAGACGGAAAGTGACGGCATTCTCAGCGACAGTGGGTGTCTGAATGGCCGTTACCTCATTCTCGAAATAGATGTTCTTCAACTGGTCACGCTCTATCGTCAGTGTGGTTGGTTCTTCGCCAGCTACATAACAGTACAGTTTTACAGCGCCCTTGCTGAACTGTAGCGTCGGGTCTTTAGCCGGAATATCGAAGCGATACTCCGTGCCGTCCGTCAGACTGACGACGAGGGTAGTTGTCTCTTCAGTTAACCGTGCGGACACGTTCAATGCCGTGACACACACAAACAGTAATAGTAATAGTTTCTTCATATTAATAAATCTTGGTTCGTAGCATAATATACCCTGCAAAGATACAGAATATAAATGAAAGCGCCAAACAATTCTCCACTTTTCATTCAATTAGATAGGGTCTTTAAGTAAAAGGGATAGGGTTTTCTAGGAGTTAAATGACAAAGAAAGAACGCCAGCAAATCATGAGATTTGCTGGCGTTTTGCATAAAAGATGGGGGACTTACCAGTCCTTACGGAAGTTCCACTTCGAGTTGTCGCTGTTGAAGTCGTATTCTGCGAGGGTGGGGGTAGAGTCACCTGCTGAGTAGAGGCAGTACTTCTGGTTCTTGCCCTCCTGTCCGGGGATGACGTAAGGCATCACACGGAAGGTGCCGTCGGTGAGCTGCTCAATGCGCCAGAGCTGCTCGTCGAGGTTGGCAAACTCCTTGGTGGTGAGCTCCAGGTCAGCCGTAGCGGTGAGAGCACGGTTGGTACCTTCAATCTTGATGGTGTAGAGCGGACCAGTGATGGTACCCTTTTCGGTGGGCTGCAGCTGCCACTTCTGCCAGGGGCGGAACATATAGTCGCTGCAACGCACGTCGATGTTGCCAGCAGGCCATTTGCTCTGTACCTGCTCCAGTGTCTGCTCAGCCACGGGCTGGGGAGGAGCAGCGTTGGCCTGTCCACCGCCGAAGCCGCCAAAGCCACCAGCACGAGCCACATTCATGCGGACGAAGTCGACAGCCAGCTCCAGAGAATAGCCGCGGCGCTCGCTCAGGATGCAGTAGGTGCCTGCCTTCAGCTGGTCGCCAGCATAGGGCCAGTCGTTCTTCCACAGCAGGGGGCGGATGGCCAGTGTGGAGCGTCCGCCCTGGTCGAAGTCGGCCTCCCAGTGGAACGACATAATCTCAACGCCCTCGTCGATGATGGTGCGTCCGAAGTGTCCTGCACCGGTCTTGCGGTCGCCGGCAGCGATGACCATGCGTCCACCACCGTGGAACATATCGCGTCCTACATTGTCGATATACGGGCCTTCAACGCTCTTGGAGCGGCCCACCACTATATTATAGGTAGAGTTCACACCGTCGCAGCAGGTGCCGTGGGTGCCCAACAGGTAGTACCAGCCGTTGCGATAGATGAGGTCAGTGGCCTCACAGTCGATGGCGATGTCTTTCTCTTTGTTGCCGCTGACACGATAGCCCGTCTTGGGGTCGATCTCGATGAGGCGGATGGTGCCGAAATAGGTGCCGTAGCTAACCCACATACGACCAGTGGTGGGGTCGAGCAGCACGCCTGGGTCGATGGCGTCCTGATCTTCCATACCGTCGCTGGAGCATACTTCAACAGCAGTTGACCACTTGAAGTCGGGTGACTTGGGGTCGAGGGTCTTGTTCCACATGGTGAGGATACGGCCGCTATGACCGCCTCCCAGTCCGCCGCCAGTGGCACCATAGATGCAGAGGTAGCGGTCGCCGACCTTAATCATATCGGGGGCAGCACCGCCACCAGGGCGTTCTGCTCCGCTGTGCCAGCTCCAGCCATCTTCAGAGATGAGGCCGCCGCCACCGGTGCCGAAGGTATAGTACTTGCCGTCGCACTCGGCGATGGTCGAGGGGTCGTGGATAAAGGGTGCGCCAATCTGCGCGTTTGCGGCTGTGGCCAGCGTCATGGCCGCAAGGATGCTATATAGTTTTTTCATGTTATTGTACGTTGATTGAATAGTTGGTTACAGGGTTACCTTTCTCGTCGAGGAAGCGCACGCAGAAGTCGCTCATGCCAGGACCGTTGATGACGGCGCCACGCAGGATATTGCGGCCCTTCTTCAGGGTGATGCGGCGCGACATGCAGTCGTCCTTCACCATACGGCGGTCGCCGCTCATCAGCAGCACCTCTTCGCCGTTGAGCCACCACATAGAGGCAGAGTTGGAGCCGACAGCCAGACGGATATCCTTGATTTCCTCAGGACAGTCGATGATGGTGACGCCCCAGAAGAGTACGCCATAGACCTTCTCGCCCCATTTCTCAGCAAAGCGGAACAACTTCACGTTGAAGCGGTCGCTATCGAGCGCGTGCCAGGTCAGTGTCTGCTTTACGGTCTTCACCTCGGGCTGGGCGGGAGCCTGCTGCATACCGCGTCCGAAGCCGGCAGGAGCCTGTTCCTGTTGAAACTCAGCCTTCACCTTCTGTCCGTCCTTCGGCACGATGGTCTGCTGGTCCTTGAAGTATGTGCGGTTGAAGTGTTCGCGCAGATAAGAGTCGGTGAACACGGTGTTGCCGCTGTTGGGTTTGTCGATAGGCTCAAGGAGCAGCCAACGGCGGATGAAGCCTTCCTCGTCGGGCTTGGCGGGAGTGGCTGTAGCAGCAGTGAAGTACTTGGGACGGTTCTTGAACTGTATCCAGTCAACGCCCAGGGCACCCTCACCTTCGTTAGTGATAACGAGGTCGATGACACCAGCGGGCTTATAGTCCAGGGCTACGGTCTGGGTGAGCCACTGGTTGCGGTTGTCACGACGGAAACGGCTCATCATGCCGCCACCCTGACCACCTGCGGGAGGCTCTGGGGGACGTACTGCCAGCTTGATGCGGGCGATGACCTTACCCTTGGCATTGCCCTCGCGGACGCAGAACTCGGTATCGTCGCTGGCCTTGACATTGATAATCATATAGCCATCGGTCATGCTGCTGAAGTCCACATCGGCATAGCGCATCCAACTGCCTTTCTTCGGCAGTTCGGCATAGTCGCCGCTGAAGGCACGGAGAGTGTCCACATGGTCGGTGGTCACATCGCTGGAGGCCTCGCTGTAACGGTCAATCTGAATCTTCTCGGTAGCCTTGTTGATACCTACGCCACGCATGGTGCGCTTCACCTCCTGAATAGTTCCGTCGGCATTAAAATAGAGCTTGTCAATCTGCACAGAGCGGCGCTTGTCGTCCTTGGGTGAGAAGAAATTCTGATGATAGAACAGATACCACTGGCCCTTGTAGTTGATGATGCTGTGGTGGTTGGTCCAGCAGCCATTGGGATGCTCGGGCATGATGAGACCCTTATACTCGTAGGGACCCATGGGGTTCTTACTCATGGCATAACCCAGCACCTCGGTATTCTCTCTTACATAAGGATAGGTGAGGTAGTACCAGCCGTTAGCCTCGAAAGCGAACGGACCCTCGGCCTGACGGTTGGGCAGCCCTTCGAGACAGTTGACGCCAGTCATCTCTATCTCGCGGTTACCAAACTTGACTGTCGACTTGGGGTTGTCGTCGGCCAGCTCCTTCATGTTGGGCTTCAGCTTGGCGCAGCGTCCGTTGCCCCAGAAGATATAGGCATTGCCGTCAGAGGCCTGAAGCACGCAGGGGTCGATGCCGTTGATGCCCTTGATAGGCTCTGGCTCAGGGATGAACGGACCTTCGGGACTGTCGGCAATAGCAACACCGACAGCAAAGCCGCCACGCCCCTCAGCAGGTGCAGAGGGGAAATAGAAATAGTACTTTCCGTTGCGCTCCACACAGTCGGGAGCCCACATAGAGTAGGAGTCTTTTCTCACCCAGGGCACTTTGTTCTGGGTGACAATCACGCCGTGGTCGGTCCAGTCGGTGAGGTTCTCTGACGAGAAGACATGATAGTCCTCCATGCAGAACCAGTCCTGACGCTGTCCCTGAGGGGGCATGATGTCGTGTGACGGGTACAGGTACACCTTGTTGTTAAACACACGCGCAGTAGGGTCAGCCGAGAACTGGTCTCGGATGACGGGGTTCTGGGCTGTTGCCATCATGGGCAAAGCTAACAGAACGCAGGCTATGGTTTTTCTCATAAACAATTAATATTGGGGTTTGTTAGTTATTAATATTGCTTTCATTTCTTGGCAAACTGTCCGAAATACTCCAGACAGACATCGCGCCACAGACGGGCATCCTGCTGCTGGAAGGCCATGAGGTCGGCCACCTCCTGCCAGCGTTGCTCGTCGATATAAGGTTTGGCCTGCTGCCATACGGCGGCGAAGTCGTCAACCTCGTCAACTCCGCGGTTATAGTGCCATTGCAGCTCTTCCCACAGGGTGCGACCGCTGTTCATGCGGCGTGTCCAGGGTACTCGATGGAACCACAGCAGGAAACGCTCAGGACAGGTGTTCACATCATCGTAGAGTGAGCAGTAGGGTTCGGGATACTGTGCAGTGGCGTTCGAACCCGTGTGACTCCTGTCGAAGCCGATGCTGTCGGCATTGGCACGGTGGTAGTACACAGGACACCACTCAATGGGATAGCTGCGGATAAAGCCGCCAGGCTGGGGACCCATGTGGTGGTCGAACTTGAAGATATGGTGCAGACCCAGTGGCATCATATAGTCCACACAGGCCTCGCG
>Ga0326511_10004334_pt1 | contig 11327 bp, 16 predicted proteins | sample 0_2496_0518_D_FD_203701 | JGI IMG/M metagenome (GOLD analysis project Ga0326511, IMG submission 203701) | Bovine rumen microbial communities from UC Davis, California, United States - 0_2496_0518 | ecosystem: Host-associated > Mammals > Digestive system > Stomach > Rumen | place: USA...
AATAAAGTAATAGAGCTCTTATTAAAAGAGGTATGGTGGTAGCTGTAATTAAGTTCCCTTTAATTTCTTATTTATGTATGATATTACTCAAGTTCTTTTCCTTTGTTCATGCAACTGAGAGAGACGCGTGAGGTCCGTGAGGATGTCCGTCTCGAAACCACCCTAAAGAGGGTGGTTTTTTTATTTTCCTTTAATTTCTTATTTATGAAAATTATAGTTTAGGGTTTAGACATCTGAATCACATCTAAATCGGGCAGCCTCGTCGTGAGACGTGGCTGTTTTTTTTTCACTTTAACGCCTTATTATTGAAACACTAACATTTTAAATTATGATACTTAGAACTTATTGGTGGATGGCGGTAAAAAAGGAAGAACTACCATCCTTACTTCAAACAATTCAGCAATGGATTATTGTTAAGAAGGGAGAAAAAATATGGTTATATACTTATCCCTTAAAAAATTTATTCCATAATCACATGGAGTTAGTCTCTTACGCCTTTACGTTAAAGGGGTTCTATAGATCCTTTGAAAAAATAAATAAAGATCATGGAGAAAAGAGGAGAACTTCTTGGGGAAAAAGGAAATGGATCACTATTTTTTCCAAGAAAGAGAGAAGTGAGCTATTAAAACAACAAAAAATAGCTGGTGCAGGTCTTGGCCTTGCCGCCGCCGGTATGATCGGCCTCAGTCACTTCAATCGTAAGAAAACACTGTCATAAAGACGGTGTTTTTTTTTCTTCTCGCAGCTAAAAAAAGTTTATTTCCTGATAAATGAAAGAAAACAAAATAAAATATGAAACAAGAACTTTTAGACAAATTAATTACGGCAGCACGAAATTATTATGTGTTAAACTTACCGACTGGTATGTTAGACCGTGAGTATGACCAACTTGAAGCCGAGGCTAGACAAGAAGGTTTTGAAGTAAGAGATTTTGTTTATAAAGAAATTCAAGGCACGAGAGTTCAGAATGCTGATTATTTGACAAAAGTTAAAAAATCCCAAGTAGAGGGGAGCATGAGAGAAGCAGTTGAGGAATTCTCGAATGAATTTTTTAACAAAAATGGTTATTATCCTTATTGGATCCCGAAATATGATGGCTCATCTTTGATAGGCTATTATAATTCTAGAGGAGACTGTTTTAGGGTGGTAACTGTTGGAGGAAATAATTTAACTAGTGAAGGAATTGATCAAACATCTAAATTCAAAAAGTATTTTCCAACCTTAAAAAATTCTGGAGTTAAAGCACTTCAGTGTGAATGCTTAGTAAAATTAGAGCACGGTTTTTCTGAGAAATCTAGACAAAAAGCCAATGGCTTAGTTAATTCTAAGTTTTTGGAATCTGAGATATCACTTTATTGTAATCTTAGATGTTTTAGATATTTCTTGGAAAATGGTTATTCTTATGACTACCTAAGCTTTATAAGTAATCTTCCCACCGCAACAAATATGACTGGAGATATTAAATTTTCAGGAGGCCTTGTTGTGACAACTCAACAGCTTTTGAGTTTTAATGGAATAGAAAGTGATATTTGGGAAACACCAACAGGAACTTTCTTAGTAGATGGCATTGTAGCCTACACGAAAGAAGGTGAATGTATCCAGGCTTTAAAATATAAAGACGCTGGTCGTGGTGAAGTAACAAAAGTTTCTGATATCCAATGGAATGATAATTCCAAAAAGGGAAAAGATTCTTGGAGTGCTAATGCTATTATTGACCCCATCGAAGTTCGAGGGTCTAGGATAACAAAACCAAGTGTTGGTAGCGTTTCTAAAATGGTAGAAACTAAGTTATCGCCTGGTGCTTTAGTAACAGTTATCCTGGCTAATTCGACTATTCCTCAAGTAAAAGATGTTATTCAAGAAGGAAATGGTAATTTTAATTGGCCAACTTGTAGCTGTGGATATAAAATGTCTGAAAAAGACATCTTTGGATCACTTTTAAAGTGTGGAAATCCAAGATGTACTAACAGATATAATAATATGTTAGCCTACCTAAAGACAATTAATGATTGGGAAGACATAGACTTAAACAAACTATTAGTTTTAGATAGATTTGATTGGTCTAAGTACGATCAAAAAGCAATCTTGGGCAATCTTAAAGTCGCTTTTGATAATAATGATTTTGGCCTATTCACTGAGTCATTAAAAATTAAAAAAGTTAAGAAAGAAGTTCCTGTAGATAAAAAAGACCCATCAAAGGGAATGACAAAAATATATGTAGATATTTTAAGTGATCTTCAATTAAAAAATCTTCAGTTAGTCATCGAACCTGCTTGGGCTGCATTAAAGAATTGGAAATGAAAAAATTTTTATTATACCGTCAACCAGAAACTTATCTAGTTTCTTTAGGAGAATCTTCTGAGGAAAAACTTCCTCTTTTAACAAAGGAAACATATAATAAAATAAAAGATAAGTTTGGTAATAATATTAAAGTATCAGATTTTCCTTTGCTTCTTAGTGAAGCTTATGGGAAAAAATTTGACTTATTTGATAAATACACTTGGAATAAAGCAGAATTTATTAGCTACTTAGTTGATAGAGTTCTTGAGTTTAAAAGTGGAAAATCATTAGACCTTAGTCAAATTCATACTGATGTCTTAACTGCTTATGATTTTACAAAAGAAGAAAAAAGAACGTTTTTGGAAAAAAGTATAGAAGAGGTTTTGTGGGCAATCTTTTTATTACTTAATAATCCCGCCCACGAAAAATTAAATATAGATAAAAATGATTGAAGTAAATTTATTTTCAGTAAGTTCGTCAGACCCAAAAGCAATGGTGGGTCGTTGTGTTAGTAGATCTAGATTCAAGGAAGAATCTGTAGGAGTTGGAGTAATGAGCTTTGTTAAGGGATTTTTGAAGGAAAATCTTGACCAACTCCAATCAGCAATTAGTAATGATGACTTGGTTTCATTTATCAATGGAAACACCGGAATGACTTTGACAGATTTTCAATCTATCAATTATCATCTTGGTCAAGTTGGTTATCAGGTTACTATTTGGAGTGTTACAGATGATGAGGAAAATCCATTATCAGTTCCAGAAGGAAAGATTGAGTATAATGTGATTAACCATAATTATCTCGATAATGATTTCCCAACAGTAACCAAAAAGGTTCTGAAAGAATCAGAAACTATTATAGATTTAGTTAAAAGTGTAGTAGAACAATCAGGCCTTTTCAATGAGGATAAATTAAATGGTATTAGAAATCCATTTACCATTCTTCTTAATAATCTTTCTCATGAAAAGGAAGTAGCAGGAAATATTAATTACAGCTTAATTACTAAAGTTTATCAGCTCTTAGATCAGCTCGGATTTAATATTTATTGCGCAACTCCAGAAAATTAATTATGAAAATACAAGAGGATCTTTTAAATTTATACAATGATCTTGTTGGTTTATCAAAAACAACACTTGAAAGTACACAAAAGCCTGTTAAAGTAAATTTTGAGGAAAAAATGAACTCCTTAAGCTTTGAGCAAGCAGGAGTTAAGATTTATACTAGAATTCCTCTCTATTACTCTGGAAAAATATCGGAAATAAAAGATACTTATCTTCTTCCAAAGGATTATGACTATTTAATGGGAACATTAAATCAAGTAATTCAAAGCGGAAAGTTAAAAGAAGATAGAATTTGTATATCTCCAGAAGTTTATGGATTTGATATTTACCTAGCAGAAGTAAATCAATTAAGAATTAAAGAAGGGCCTATTCTTTTAGGTCAAGTTAGATTTGTATCAGGAAATTCTTGGATATTTAGAAAACTCACAGAATTAAAATATGGCACATTTTGAAGGAACAATTATTATTACCGATCCAGGTAATTTTTTAAGTGAATCAGATTGGAATGAAAACAACAGAACCGCACCCTTCGAGATCTATATGATCGACGATAATTTTTGGGGAGACGGCAAATGGATTGTTAGAGATAAGAAAACTAAGAAAATTATATCCACTTATAAAACATTTTCTGGTTATACTGGGGTCTTCCTAGAGAAGGATATACTTACCTATTTCCCTGATTTCTATAAAATTATTTCTAGAGGTCATTATATTAAAATTGATAATTTTAAAGGAGACATCACAAACAAAATTGATAACGATCGCGCTATCAGAGTTTGGGAAAGTGATGGAAACATCAATTTTATAATTAATGAATAATATGAAGGTAAAAGTAAAAGTTAGATACACGGGAAAACATAAACTCCCCTCATATCAAACAAAAGATGGCGAATCTGATAGAAATTCAGGAATGGACATATATGCCAATCTTGAATCACCTTGCATTATTATTCCTCCTCTTGAACGAGCTATTATTCCAACAGGAATATTTGTTAAGCTACCGGAAGGATATGGTTTTAGCATTCGTTCAAGGAGTGGTCTTGCTGCTAAGGAGGGCCTTATCGTTTTAAATGAACCTGCAACAATAGATGAGTCTTATGTGAATAAAGAGATAAAAGTAATTCTCTTTAATACAAGCAATAAGAACGTTTATGTTAACGATGGTGATAGAATTGCTCAATTAATTTTAGAAGAAATACCAAAATGTGAGTGGGACACAGATTGGAATCCCACAGAAGAAGATGAAGACAGAGAAGGCGGTTTCGGTCATAGTGGAAAAAGATAACACTATTTCCAACATAGAAGAGTCTATAATAGACAATTTTAAAAATAGATACGGAATTACTCCAACAATTACCGTAGATTTTCTATTTTACTACCCAGAGATCACAATAACGGCTTCGGTGGGTGAAGAATTACCTTCTTTATTCTCAGTTAATTTTGACTCTGAGGAGAAAGAAAATAATGTCTATATTGATACCTACATAAACATAAACGATGGTCAGAGGAACAAGTTTAACTTGGAGGATTTTGAAAGAAAACTCGTAGAGTTTCTAGAAAGTGCCCATATGAAAAGATTAATGTCGCTTTACTTGGGATACAGCAATGGCTATTAAACAGGTATTTGGTTGGAAGACTCTTGACGACCTAACCCAGGAAACTTGGAACAGTATTCATGCGAATCTTTTATATGGAGATTTTTGCTTTGCTGTCAAAGATGGTGGCTTCAAAGTAATTATCTCTAAAAGAAAAGATCTCCAAGACACTTGGATGATAGGAACAATGACTCCTGGTTGGACTAGTTTCCAACCAAGAGTTTCTTATCAACAACTGATTCCACAAATTACTGAAGACTTTAAAGCATTTAAATTTGATAAAGAAGTTATTAAGAATTTTTTAGAACTATTTAATTTAAAATGAATATTTTATCTTTAGATATTGGATTTTCGAATGTTAAAATTGCGTATTATTCACCAGAAAGTGGTGAATTAATATTAGACAAAGAAATAAATGCAATTGCAAAACTTCCGGCCCCACCAGATTCTAAAGATGATAAATACTGTTTTGCACTGAATGATAATTATTATGTAATGTCTTCTAGTGCATTAAAACTTCCTAGATCTTATCATCTTATAGTTTCTGATTATGAAAGTATGAGAGAGGTAACTCCTATCTGGATTTCCTACTTACTTAATAATTATGAAAAAGAGCTCGGAATTACTTTTGACAAAATAGCAATAGGCTTAAGTATTGCTTATAAAGATAAAGCTGATGATCTTCTTCAGTATATCTCAGATCAACTCTTAATGTCTCCTGATTATTTTGTCGTTCTCCCTCAGGGTGTAGCAGCAAAGACTTGTCTCCAAACCTATGGTCTTTCGCTAGATCCTTCTAAGAGAGGAAACTATAAATTTGAATCAATTGTCTTAGCTGATATTGGTTCAAATACAGCAGATATTGCTTTGATAGCAAGTGGAATATCCTCTACTGCTAGTGCGATTGGCTTGGAGAATTCTGGTGTTTGTAAAGTTCTTTATGACATTCAGAGCTATATTTTTAAATCTACAGGTAAACAAATATCTAGGTCAGAGGCTGAAGTAGTAATGATGTCCGGTAATTGGAGATCAAAAGGTAGAACTTATGATCTCTCTAAAATTATTCATGACATAACACTTAACTATTTAATAAATGATGTTTTGGATTTATTTGATAAAGACCCTAAAATATCTGAGTTAATAGAAAATGTTGATCGAGTAGTTTTAATTGGCGGGGGTGGGAATATATGGAGACAGTTCCTCCCAGAGCTTCAAGAAGAAATTCAACGTCGTGGCTACCCGAAAGAGTTTTTTGTATCTCCAGAAAGAGATGCAGAATATTTTAACGCTATTAGCTACTTATTAATAGCTAAGAAAAAATTTGAAGAAAGTTGAACTTGAGAGTTCTTTAGGAATTATACCTAAAGAACCCTCTTTTTTGTTTAAAAATGGATAGTAAGAATATTTTAGGAGTCCCCTATTATAGTGGCGACTCTCTTGTTCAGGATGTCATTTTATTATATCTTGAGAAAACAGTTAATGATCATGGTGAGGTTATTTAGACAAAGAAAATAAGAGAAACCTCTAGTAACGTTATTTTGTTAAATAACATTTGGAATTCTTTAAAAGGTGGAAACACTATTACACTTGATGTAACAGGCGGAGATTATGAAGTTTCAGTAAAATCATGTGGTCCTAAGTCCTCGTCTAAAAAATCTTGGTACTTTAAAGTAAAATACACAGATCCAAATCCAGAATCTGCTTCGGGATTTGCCTATTTTGATCTTCCTATTCCCACACCTAAGCCAGAAGTTTTTGGTTTTAATTTTGAAGAAGACGGTGGTGATTCAGACTGGAGCAAATACTGGAAGCAAGAGATGAAGAACACAGAAGAGTCTCTTTATAATAATGTAAATGCACTTCATAGTGAAAAAATTGAAATAAGAAATACCAGGAATACTCAAAAGATGGAGCTTCAATATGAAGGAGGTGAGTTAAGTGGGGCTGAATATACTGAGAACGACCCAGAAGAAGTAATCGAGACCTTCCGAAGAAGTGGTATTTCAAGTGAAGAAGAGACTGAATCTATAGAAATTCCAAAGACAAAGTATGTAGATTATTAGAAAGCTGATGGAACTTTTAGTGGTGAAGTTGTTCCAGTGGATAGTGAATTTAATTATGAAGTATCCGAAGATCTTTCCAACAAAAGCATGAAGCCTATTGACTCTGGTCTTTGGGAAAAAGAAAATCCTTATACAACACTTGGTGGTTTAATGGCTAGTTTTTGGTAATTATGGGAGTTATAAAAGCAACGACAAAAGAAGGAAGAAACCTTCATTTTAGCATATCTTCTAGTGAAGATATAGCTGATGTAAAAATAGTTTCTAGCGATCAATTAGAAACTGTTAAATCAAAAAGAGATAATATTATATATTTAGTTCAGGAAGAAGAGCAATGATTTATTATAATGGGGAAAAATACAGTGTCTATTTGAATGGTAAAAGGATTAATTTATATATTAATGGAGTATCTTATACTAAAGATATTATAGAGAACAACACATTGCGATTAAATTTCAACTATTCGATTAATAGCTTATAGGGAAATTTACCACAATTGACTAATGATTTTTTATCTATAACTACCACATCACTTGACAGTGGAATAATCGTAGTAGACACTGATGAAGTATCCACTATAATTAGTAGTAATAAAGTTGAATATCTTCCAGTTAGTTAGTCTATATCTCTTTATAGTGATCTTTAGGGAACAGCTAAGGTATAGTCTTTTTCTGATTCAACAAAAATAAAAAATCCAAATAAATTACTTACATGTAATAATGGTTGGATTAGTCTTTTTGAAAAAGATTAGTTTTATTATTTATCATTAGATTCTATTCAAAATCAAAAGATATTCAAGTCTGATAATTTAGTTAATTGGGTTGAAACTCAAGAATATATCATTCCTCAGAATCTTAAAGAGAGATTTACTTAGCCTTATTACGGTGATACTTTTTATTAGGGCGAAGATTTAGTATATTCATTAAATAATTTAACTTCTTCTTATACTTGTTTATCTTATAAATATTATAATGATAAAATATATGTAAGTTCTATTAAATCTAATTATAATAGTTACACTTCTTGGAGTTGTTCTTGTGATTTATCTGGAAACAATTTAATAAACTATGGAGAGGAAAAGGGAAATACTAAAGCAGAATTAGGCAATATATTTCCCTGTCCTTTTCAAAATTTAATATTTTCTGGAGAAAGTCAAATAAAAAATAATAATGACGTTACCATAATTTCAGGGACATCAAGTTTACATTGTGATTAGATAATAAATAAAAATAATTATTTTTATATTTTTTGTTCAGATAACGAAAATATAAAGGTTTATAGAACTACAGATTTATCATAGAATATAGAATATGGTAAAATAATTCTTTCTTCCTCAATGGTTGGGCGTGGGTATGAATGCCCAACCAATATAAATATAACTTAGGACAATAATTTTGCTATATATTCTTGTCTAAATATTAGTGACAAACTTTATTATTGTTTTATACAAAAAATTTATTGGGAGAACGATTGGCCTGTTTTCAAGAATAATAGTGGTACTCTTAATCAAATTTCTTATGTAGAAAATATTATATAATACTAATGACAATAGTAAAATTATACCTATTAGTGAGGAAAAAATATTAATAAACTCAGGCGGAGCTCTCACTATCCAAGGTGAAGTTGTTCCTTCCTTTAAAGAAGATACTGTTAATAATTATTTCTGTCCACAAGACTATGACTCTTTCAATGGGGATGATACTTATTCAATAGATAGCATTCCCTTTGTGGGTCTCTCAGAGTATCACCCTCTTTAGAGCGTGACTATTAATAACGGATTTACTTCTATCTCTTCAGAGGCTTTCTCTAATTGTAAAAACTTAACAACAGTGTCAATTCCACAGTCAATAAATTTTTTTGGAGAAGGAGCATTTAAATGCTGTGAAAATTTGGTTTCTTCAATTAGTATTCCTCAATAGGAAATATTGGATTATACTTTTTATGATTGTTAGTCTATATCTGATGTAGATATATCTAGAGTAACAGGTAGTATTGGAAATTATGCTTTTAGTTTTTGTAAAAACTATAATAATATAATTATTCCAGAGGGAGTTACTTCGGTTGGTAAAAGAGCATTCTTTTATTGTGGAATTAATTGTCAAAATGCTACTCTTTCAATTCCATCTACTATTACTTCTTTGGGAGAGGAAGCGTTTAAAGGAATTCCAATTACTGAATTTACTTTTCCAGAAGGTATTTAGCTTCAAGAATTATCTTTTTTCTGTTTTGGTTTTACTAAGATTACTTCTTTAATTCTTCCAGAAGGTTTGTAGACTATAAATAAGTCTGCGTTTGAATGTTGTTATTATCTTTAGTAGCTTACTATACCAAGTAGTGTTTCTAAAATAGAAGCATATGCATTTGCTAATTGTAGATCTTTTACTAGTATTATTTATAAAGGAACAAAAGAGCAGTGGTAGAGTATAGAAAAAGGAAATTCTTGGAGATCTGGTGGTTGGAAAACATCTCCACAGTTAATTGTTACTTGTTTGGGTGATAATTAGACGGTTAGTTATTCAGCTACTAGTTTTAATGAAGTTGGGCGGAGTACTAAAGTAGTGAAAATAGATCAATCTGGCTATACAACAGTTTGTTTACATTTTTCTTTATTTATAATTCCAAGCGGTATTAAATTATATAAAATAACCAAGTCTGATGATTCGTATTCAATAACTAGAGTTACGACTACTAGCGCTAATATTCCATATTTAGTGCAAGGAAATCCAGGATATTATTTATTCTCAGGAAAGCTACTAGAGAGTAATAATGATGATTCATTAACCCCTAAAAGTGGCGTTCTTAGAGGAACTTTTGTGGATAAACAACTTCCAGAAAACTGTGCTTATTTAACAGAAAAAGATGGAGTAGTTGGGTTTTTTAAAGGGAATAACATAGTTATAAATGCTAATTAGGCTTATTTAGAATTATAACTTTTTGCTGATTTCCACGGAGTTATTCTTTATTTATGTATAACTTAACATAAATAAAAAAGAAATGATTAATCAACACATGCTTTATTCTTTAAGGGACATTAATATTATTCCTGCTACATTAACAGACATAGAGAGTAGAACAGAAATAAACCCATTTACAAGCAGCATTGAGGGAAAAGCCGGATTTTTACCTATCATAGCTGCCCCAATGTCTTGTGTCTTAGATGAGAATGACTGGAAAATATTTCATAAGAATAATATTTCCTGTGTTATTCCTAGGACTGTTAGCTATGAAAAAAGATTAGAGTTATGTAAGTCTGTGTTTACAGCATTTTCTTTAGATGAATCAGAAGAATTACTAAAAACTCCGGATGATTCTAATAAAAGATTTATTTTAATGGATATGGCTAATGGCCATATGAGAAAACAATTGGCAATTGGTAGAAAACTAAAAGAACATTTCTCCCATCTAAAATTAATGGGTGGTAATATAGGCCTTCCTACTACATATCAAGAATACAATAGAGCTGGTTTTGATTATGTAAGGTGCGGAATTGGAGGAGGAGCTGGATGCCTAAGTAGTACTCAGACTGGTGTTCATTATGGTATGGCTTCTTTGATCAGTAATATTTATGATCAAAAGTATAGACATAGTGGGACTTGTAAAATAATAGCAGACGGAGGAATAAAAACTTTTGCTGATGCTATTAAAGCTCTTGCTTTAGGAGCAGATTATGTAATGATGGGATTAACTTTTGCTAAGGCAGCTTTAAGAGAAGAAGATCTTGGTAGAGTTATTGAATACTATGGAATGTCTTCTAAAAAAGCTCAAGTAGAAATGGGCAAGACTACTTTAAAAACTTCTGAGGGAAAATCAATGATGGTAACTAAAGAGTATACTTTAAGTGGTTGGTGTGAAAACATGAGAGACTACCTAAGATCTTCTATGTCTTATTGTGATTCATTAACTCTAGAAGAATTTAGATTTAAAGCAGAGTGTCAAGTAGTTTCACCAAATATCGCTAGAGAAATAAATGATAAATGAAAAAGAAAAACCAAAATACAAAATTTGCTGAAGCAGCAAGAAGAGAGGAAGAGATAAAAAGATACGGAAAACTCGTAAGCTTACGTCCTTCCAGGGCTCATAATTCGAAAAAGAATTATAATCGACAAAGAGAAAAAAGAGGCTTTCGTCTAGACGACGGCCTCTTTATTATTTATTTAGTATGGCAAAAAAGCAAGTAGAAGAAGAATTTAGTTGGAAACAAGTAAAGTTTTCACTTAAGTGCAAAAATGATCAATAGAAATATTGTTCAAGAGTTATAAAAGAGAATAACATAACTATAATCCACGGACCAAGTGGGACGGGAAAGTCTTATGTAGCATTAGCTACTGCAGTT
>Ga0326511_10004335_pt1 | contig 11326 bp, 15 predicted proteins | sample 0_2496_0518_D_FD_203701 | JGI IMG/M metagenome (GOLD analysis project Ga0326511, IMG submission 203701) | Bovine rumen microbial communities from UC Davis, California, United States - 0_2496_0518 | ecosystem: Host-associated > Mammals > Digestive system > Stomach > Rumen | place: USA...
GAGATCCGCAGCTCCTGCAGGTGGTCCCACTTTGCTGCCTCCCGTGTCCAGGTATCCTCCGCCACCCGTTTGGGAGCGATGACCAGGACCTTCCGGACCTCGAAGCGGTCATAGATCAGCTCGTCGATCGCCGTCATGGTGATGACCGTCTTGCCTAATCCCATGGACAAAAACAGGCCGATCCGATCCTGCTCGAGGATCCTCTCCGTCATCCGGCTCTGGTACTCGTGCGGCTTGTACTGCATCACTCTCCTCCCATATCGAACTCTTCGCCGGATGCGTCATAGTCGACGGAGCTCACGCTGTGCTCCCTCATGTCCCGCATGAAATGCTCCGCGCCCCTGCGGCCTCTTACCACACAGACCTGCTGGTGCAGGTTGATCAGCAGGGCGATCTGATACCGCTGGATCTTCGAGAGCACTCCGGCCGCGGCCTTCAGCTCCACGAAGACGGTCCGACCGTCCGGGAAGACGGCGATCCGATCTGGCACCCCGGCCCTCTCCGGAGAGGTGAATTTCCAGAAGAGTCCCCCCTCCTTTTCGATCCGCCTGCGCAGATACGCCTCAATGTCTCTTTCTCTATACGATGGCAAAATTTGCCTCCTTTCCTCGGGACAACTTCCCTGGGACAAGTGGACAAGTGGGACAGGGATTTTCTATATATATATACGCGTAGGCGATTAGGCGCTCACGTGTAGGCGCTCACGCGCCTAATTTGCCTAATATTGCCTAATTTATATATCTATATATATTTCTTGTCCCAACTTGTCCCTTGTCCCACTAAGTGCTCAGAGCTCTGAGCTTGTCCCGGCTTAGTTGTCCCGTTCATACACTCTCTGGCGTCCATAAATCTCGGACCGTACTCTCTTGTTTGTCTTGTGCCATCCGGGGATCCTCGCCATGATTTTGGCGATCGCGTAGGAGTCCTTTGATTCTATTGCCGAATCCCTTCGGCCCAAGGCCTCCACCCAGATCTCCATATTTGTGACGGTCATCCTCCGGACGGTGCCCTCCTCATCGCTCTCCAGGAAGAGCATCCTCTGGTCCTGCGTCATAACTTCCCATGTGTCAGGCAGCAGGCGCTCCAGATACTTCTCGACAATGCCCTGCCGGTCGTCCGGCTCCATTGCCTCGCGCTGCGCATCCGCGGCCATTGCCGCGGCTTCTTCAGAGAGGATCAGCTCTTCGCCGAGCTCATAGGCGAGCTTTGCCTCCGCCCAGATCTGCGCGACCAGATTCTGATCGGCCAGTCTTCTCGATTTGACCTCCTTGGGATCCTTTCGAATCCTGACCGGCCAGAATCTTCTGTTGCCAGTGACATCTCGCAGGAAGCCCTCCTCCTGGTTGGTGGATCCGACGATGATGCACTGCCGCAGATGGTCCTCCGGATAGTGCCCATAAGCTGCACGGAAGTCGTCGCTCGTGCTGGATATAAAGCCCTTAACCGCCTCGATGTCCGCTCTCTTCATGCCCGTCATTTCTCCGACCTCCAGGATCCACTTGCCACGGACCAGCTCGCCCGCGTCTTTGATTCTTGTCATCATGTCCATCCGCAGGGAGTCAGAAAACCAGTCTCTATGACCCGCGGCTAGATTTGTAAAAAGCGTACTTTTGCCCGCACTCTGCGGACCGACCAGGACGAGCATCGAGTCGAACTTGATGCCGGGCTCGTAGATCCTGGCCACCGCTGCCGTCAGCGTCTTCCTCGCCGCCTCCCGCGTGTAGATGTTGTCGTCCGCGTCGAGGTAGTCGATCAGGATCCGGTCGAGCCGCTCCTTTCCGTCCCACTCCGGCAGTGAATCCAGATAGTCCTTGACCGGGTGATATTTCCGATCATAGGCGACCTTGACGACGGCCATGTGCATCTTCGCAGATGCAAACTCGACGCCGTACTTTCTGGCCACCCAGTCGATCAGGCAGGCCTCCTGCGTATCGGACCAGCCGACGATCTCCTGCTCCCAGGGAAGCCCTGAGGCCTCGATCCTGCCGTTCATCCAGTTGAGCCGGATGCCCTGCAGCTCCTGATCGTTCTCCAGGATCAACGTCGCATTGACCAGCGCAGCCTTGAGCGTAAGGTTCTCGTTGCGGAGGAGCTTGAGCTTCCACTCCTCCGGATCGGCGGCGTCGTCGGCCTCCATGAACTCTGCAGCCGTCTCCGTCGTCTTCGTCTTAATGCATCCGGGATCGTCTGCCATCAGGTCCGCCATCGCCTTCCAGCTCTCCCGGCGGTTCATCGGCTTATTTTCCTGGCCCTCGTCCAGTTCTCCGAATTTATGGATCCTCACGAGGTCGAAGGCATTGACGTCAAGGCCGCCGGCGGGATCCGTGTTATGGTGCGAGAACGCCAGGCGGTCGTCGTCATAGATCACGAGGCCGCCGCTGGTGGATCCTGCCGCATACGTCCACCGGTCCGGGCGGACCGTCGGCGTGTAGATATCCGGTAGAAATTTCTCAATCGCTTCCGTGATCGTATAGGTCCTGCAGAACGTGCCGACGATGCCCTTCTTCGTCAGCGGATCCTCGACCTTCTCGGCCTTCTTTCGCCGCTTCTCCGTCTCCCTGGAGCTTCTCGGCCACTCGGCCTGATCGGTCCAGTCTCTGTATCTGCCGAGGACCTCGTCAGGATCCAGAAAAGGAGCGTCATGGACCTTAAAAACGGGCTCAACGTCAGAGCTGTGACTCGGCCAATACATGAGACGGTTGATCTCGTAGGTCGTATCGTCGAAGGCCTCAATATCAACGGCTTCGGCCAGCTTCCTGGCGATTGCCTCATACTCTCCCGGATTTACTTCTCTTGCGAGCGGCACGATCAGGCGCAGCCTCGGCGCGTCAGGCGCGTGCTTGTGCGTCGAGTAAAGGAGAGCAGCGAAGTCCGGCCAGTCGATCGAGAGATCTTGCACCCTGCTCCAGAAATCATCCTTTGCAAAATCCGCGTCCAGCGTGACGATCTGCCGGGCTGTGACGTTCGTCCGGAGCCGCCTCCCACCCTTCACATGGCCACCGACGAAGCCGCCGATATCCTTGATCTTGTCCTGGGCTTCCTTCTTCATCTGAAGAAATTCCGCGTGTGTTTCGTCCGTCCCCCTGCTGTTGGAGAGCTTTGAGGCAAGCGATGACCAGGACATCGTCGTGTTTTTCCAGCTGGTATCGTCCCGACTTTTCCCGAGGCTTATAAGCAGATCCCCGTCGTGCTCGAGGCGCTGCATTTTTAAAATATTTGCCGCGGTCATCAGTATCTCCTTCTGCCGTTCTTCAGCATCTGCAGGATGAAGGCCAGCCCGTCGATGATGGTGTCCAGCTCGGAGTCTCCTGTGAGCGTGATCTCAACGCCCTCGGCCTCATCCTTGAATGGGCCATAGTCCGGATACAGAGGCCGCACCTGGATGTCCGTGCTGCCCAAGTCCCTTATTGTGAAGCGCGTTATACAGTCCTGCCGCTCTTCGCGATGCCCCGTCGTGCCGGCGCTCACCTGAAGGATGTTATAGTCGGTAATCTCACAGGTGTGGACCATGAGCCTCTTCCCGTCTATTGTTTTTTCGATTGTGTCTACTTCGTACATTTCACCCTCCATTCCTCCACGATCTCGAGGTTTTTCTTTAACTTCTCGACATATTTTTGATCTTTCTGTGTATAGTTCTCGATCCGCTCCCGCAGGTTGTCCGCGATCGTGGCGAGGATCTCGTCCCGGTTCTCGAAGTCCATGTCAACGATGCAGCAGAGCTTCCTGACGTTGACCTGATTAGCCGGAAAGAAGTAATTCAGATTGATCACCATCTTCCCGTCCGCGTGATACTTAATTCTTACGCTGTCCACGTCTTCCCTCCTTTCTCAGTCTTTCATGTAGTAATCGCAGCAATAGCCGTCACCCTTGAGCGGGAGCCCCGGCGCCCAGCTGATCGGGTCGCTCATCGCCTTATTGATCAGATCCAGGGCGTGCCCCGCTGTCTCCTGCCGGACCGGCACGTCGACGATCATCTCATCGTGGACGTGCATGACGATGGTGTAGCCCATCGCATCGACTCTGGTCATCGCCTCGGCGAGGCAGTCCCGGGCCGTGGCCTGCACCACGTTCTCGACGATCTTCCCGCCGTAAGTCTCGATCTCCTGCCACTGCTTGGTCGTCTGGTTGACGCCCATGTAGACGATCGACTCCTTCCATCCGTCGGAGCGGATCCTCGCGTGCCAGTAGCACAGGGACCGCCCTGAAGGCAGCTTGATCATCAGATTGCCATTTTTATAGCTGAACTCTACGCAGACGCCGCTCCTGACGCTGTATGGCCTGACCGGGCCCTTCGCCACGTGCTCCCTGGCGTCAAGGTTGTCCGCCTGCACCCGGATGCCTCTGCGGACCGTCCGCTTCTCGGTGATCGCCGTCTTGGCAGCTGCTTCGTAGTCCCGCCAGAGCTTCACGATCATCGGATTGGCCTGCCGCCAATGGTCGACGATGCTCTGCATCTCTTCCTCCGGGATCGTCCCGGAGGAGTCCATTGCCTTCATCGCCCCTACGCCGCCTTGGTAACCACAGGCCAGCGTTGCGATCTTCCCCTTTTGCCTCAGCTCACCATTGACGCCGTGCTTCACCACCGGCACGTGATACATCATCGAGGCCGTCTCACAATAGATATCTTTGCCGTTCCGGAAGGCATCCAGCACCCACTCCTCGCCGGCGATCCAAGCGATCACCCGGGCCTCGATGGCGGAGAAGTCCGAGACGCAGAACCGGCAGCCCTGCGAAGGGATGAAAGCCGTCCGCACCAGCTCCGAGAACACGAAGCTCGTCTCTCCGAAGAGCGTCTCGAGCGTCTCAAAATCGCCTTGTGCGGCGAGCTGACGCGCCAGATCGAGATCCGGCAGCGCGTTCCTCGCGAGGTTGTGCGTCTGCACGATCCGCCCGGCCCATCGTCCGGAGCGATTCGCGCCATAGAACTGTAATATTCCCCGGAGCCGGCCATCCCTGCACACAGCGCCGAGCATCGTGCCGTATTTCGCTGTGCTGGTCTTGCCGAGGGCCCTCCGGATCTCCAGGACCCGCCGCACCTTTGCCGGCAGATCCTGAGAGAGGAGCGCCGCGAGGTCGTCCTTGCGCAGTGCCTCCACGCTGACGCCTTCGCCTGCGAGCCAGCCCTTGAGCTGGGCGAGGCTGTTAGGATTATCGAGCCCGGAGAGCTCTCTGGCCTCCTCCTGCAGCTCCTCGCGCCGCTTCTCATCGAAGGCGACGATCTTCTCGACCATCGGGACGTCAATCCTGACGCCGCGGTCGTTCATCCTCTGATCGAGGCACCAGAGCCTCTGTTCACTCTCCGCGAGCGGCAGGAGCTTCTTCCGGATCGCCATCTCCGTCACCACATCCTGCCGGTTGTACTCGATGTAGAGCTTCCATTTCTCCAGATCGTGCTCCGGCAGATTCCTGCGTCTGCCGCCGTTGCTTTTCGTTGCCCGGCAGGGCTTGGAAAAATACTGGATCAGCGACTTGCCGATCGGATCCTTGAGCTGATCCTCCGGGAGCCCCAGGGCTGCGCCTGCTGCCGCAAGCGACCCCGGCAGGCCCATCTCCAGCGCCATGATCATCGTGTCGCTCCACTGCTCCGGAGGCATTTCCTCCTCCAGAGCAGTCGCAAACGCCCGGCGTTCAAAAGCCAAATTCCAACCGGTTTTTATTACGTTCGGATCGGTCAGCGCGTCGAGTAGATCCCGCGGCCAGCACTCCTGTCTTGTGCAGTCATGCACCTGGACAGGCCCGCCGTCGAAGCTGTAGCCGATCAGCAGGATCTCGAAGTCCGGGCTCTCCATGTACTTGTGAAGCCCGCAGGCGCCCAGATCGACGGAGCTGAAGGTCTCCACATCACAACTCATGACCCTCATGATCTCACCGGCCTCGCGAGTTTGATCTTTTGCATCACTTCGCCGATCGGATCCGTCACTATGATGTGGCCGTGTACCATGTTGAGGACCGTATAGGTCGCGCCGTCGTCGCCTCCCATGTTCACAGCCTCATAGATGGACTGGATATTATCGACGCTCACATAAACCGGAGCGATCTCATCCGGCAGCGCTGCATCGGTCCAGTCGCTGTATTGCTGCAATTTAATCCATCCTGTGATCATCTTTTCGCCTCCTTATCTCGCTCCTCGCGTCCCGGGCGAGGGCGCTCATGATATCGCCAAATGATTCTTCGACCTCAATAATGTCCTCTTCTTCGCCGATGACCCTGACCCCGGCACCGGTGCCGAGCGCTGCCTCTACGGCAGGAGGCTCGGCGATATATGCGATGCTGTCAGCGTTAAATGCGATGCGGTTGCCCTCCATGCTCTGCATCACAAGCCACATTTAGAAATCCTCCTCCTCCTCGTCATCGTCCTCGAAGCCGTCGCCGAAATCGTCCTCTGCCGTCGCCCTGGATGCGCCGAGACGCTCGCCGTCCTTGAGCTTCTGGAGGTTATTGAGGCCGACGCCGATGCCCCTGTTGCCGTTGCTGTCATACGGGAAGAAATTGATTGAAGCGCGTCCCCAGCATCCGCTGTAAAGCTCCTCCGGGTCCAGGATCTCCTGCAGATCCTTGTCAACGATGCCCGGGCGCTGGGTGCTGTTGGCGTTGAGGAAATACATCCCTTCATACTCCGGAGCCTCCTCGGCTCTCTCCTCGTCACCGTCACGGAGCGGGAGGCGGAGGTTCTTCGGCTTCTTGCCGCCCCACTTGGAGGCGATGCCCTCCTCGATTGCCTCGTCGATCGCCTTCCGGATCTTCGCGACTCCGGCCTTGTCCGTCTTGGGGATCAGCAGGCTGGTGCTGTATTTTGCGGCCTGTCCGTCGTTGAAGCTCTTCGGCTTGAATACATTGACGTATGAAAATCTGACTTTGTTCGTGATAACTTTGGTGCTCATTTCTTAATCCTCCTTAAAATCTGCGGCCGCTGCCGCCGCTGTGTTAATCTCTTCTCTCCTATCGCTCTCAGGGACCAGGACCGGCTTGCCTGCCGGCTTGACGATCAGATCCCCGAGGAGCGCTGCCATCTGTTTTTTACCGACGATCTCCTCCATCGCGGTGATGCCGTAGAGCTTCCGTTCATACAGCGCAGCCTCCGGATAGCCCGCTTTCTGCAGCGCCTCGGCGACTTTCAGCTCGTCGGCGTACTTGCGGACGGATCTGCCCTCGACGAGCTTCCAGCCCTCAAAATGCTCACCTGCGAGGGCCTGCTGGAGTGCATAGTCCTGGACATCCGCGGCCCACTTCTGCAGGGCCTCAGCGCGTGCCAGGACGTCGCCGATCTCGTCGGGCTGCAGCAGGTCCGGCTTGGCGAACTCATACCGCGCAAGCTCCAGCTGCTCCTCTGCCCTTGTCCTGCAGACCGCTTTGGCGGGGCACCAGCGGCACCAGTCTCCGCTGTGCGTCGGCGCGTCCTTGCCGAGTGCCAGCTTGGCAGCAGGACGGACAACCTCCTCCGCCCAGGTCCGCAGATCGGACAGGGAGAGCTCCTCGCTGCTGATGTGGTCGAGCCTCGGCTGGACGATCGTCATCCTGACCCGGCTGAAGTCGTAGATATCGCCGAAGAGGGCCGCCGCTCCGAGGCCGTAGAGCCTCAGCTGCGGGTTGCCGGGAGCCTCGACCTTGACGCCCTTGCCGTATTTGAGATCGATGACCTCGATCGTATTGCCTCCGATGATGACCGCGTCCGATGTGCCGAAGCCCTTAGGGATCCACGGCTCGAGCTGAAAATGCTGCTCGACCATGAGCTCCGCGTCATCCTCTCCGAGGGCCGCCAGCTCCTCCCGGACCACGCCGGCGTAGAAGTCTGTCGCCTCGTCCATCTCGCCGCACCAGTACTTGCCAGCGTCAAGCTCCAGCTCGGCCTGCAGGCTCTTGCTGTACTCCTCCCCGTCGATCTCGCCCGCATCCCTCAGGAGCTTGAGCTCCGCGACCGCATGGGCGAGTGTTCCCTCGTCCGCATAATCGGAGGATCCCGCCGGGGGGCACTGATCGGAGAGCCGGATGCTGCCCGGGCAGTTAATCCACCGCTCCGCCGCGCTGGGCGAGAGCTTTGCATGATTCTTAGGCATTATTGAGCGCCTCCTCTGCCCGCTTCTTGAGATCCGGCAGGAGCTCCAGCGGGACGTCCGTCAGGCGCTTGCAGCCGGTCTTCTCGATCAGCTGCTTGGCCGGGTTGCCGGTCTGCATCTTGTTGAGCGTTGCGAGCATCTTCCGCACCTCTACGCGGAGGCTCTCGTCAATTTTCTGCGGCTTTTCCGGAGCGCTGGCAGGTTCTTCCGTCTTTACCTCTTCGGCCTCTTCCTGAGCCATTTTGGGCCCCTCCTGAGCCTCTGGGAGCTTCGCCGTCTCATTGGCTAGCCTCTGGATGTCCAGCTCCTTCTCCCTTGCGGCCTGCATGGCCTCGTCGCTGTAGTGCGTGATCGTGGACCTGAGGGATCCGTCGACCATCGTGTGCCGGAGGAACTCCTCCATGCTGTCGTAAACTACTGTGATCTTCATCTTCTTACCTCCTAAAATTTGTTACTTTTCCGTTGCTTCGAGCATCCCCGCGAGGCCGCCCATGATCATCCCGCCGGCCATCCAGCAGGTAAACGCCAGACCGCTCTCGGTGAGCACGGGGACCGCGATAAACGCCGTGACGATCATCATCATGCCGATCAGAAAAAATACTTTAGCCATCATCTTCCTCTTTTCCTCCTTCCTCTCTTATTGATCTCCTGACCGCGTTGAGGATCGCCTCCGCGAGCGGGTCCAAGTATGTTGATGTTTCCATATTGCCTCCCTACAGACACGTATCGTGTCATTCTTCGGCATAAAAAAGAGACCCCACGCTGACGCCGTAATAGTCAGCCAGCGCGATCTTGATCTCGTCGGTCGGGATCGCCTTCCCGCTCTCGTATAGTGAGATCATCGAGCGGTCGATGTTTATACTGTTCGCGACTTCTTCCTGCGTGCGGTCGAAGCCGCGCAGCTCTCGGAGCCGCCGCCCGATTTTTACTGCGTCCATTCCTTTCTCTTCCTCCTTTCCGTAGTTGTAGCACTCTGGCACCCAGTCATCGCGGAAGCCGCAGGTCCTGCTGTGAATACAGCTGTCGCACTTTCCCATCTTTTTACCTCCTTCAATAACCGGCCCGACACGCTTCGTGTCTCGGCAATGACTATAATAACTTACGACACGTTAAGTGTCAACACATTTTGTGTCTTTTTCTCAAAAATTGTGTATACTATAGGAGGAGGACAAAACCATGATGAAAAAACAGTTTGCCGACAGATTGATCAGCCTTAGACAGGAAAAGAAAATCTCCCAGGATGAATTTGCGAAGCGCCTCGGCATATCCAGGAGCGCGATCGGTATGTATGAGCAGGGCCGAAGGGAGCCAGACTTTGAGACGATGGACAACATCGCACAGTTTTTTAATGTCTCTTATGATTACCTGCTCGGATCCTCAAACGAGCGCGGATCTTATAGGGGCAGACAGGACGAGGACCTCGCCGATCTCGGTAACCGTCTGAGCCCGGAGGAGTTTGCTCTGCTGACCGCGTTCCGGAGCGCGGACCGGGGGCTCCGGCTGCGGATCCTCGCCATACTGGGGGTGAGATGATATGAAAGCCGTAATTTACGCACGTTATAGTGAAGGACCTCGTCAGACCGATCAGTCCATCGAGGGCCAGGTGGCGGACTGTAAGGCCTTCGCGGCCCAAAAGGGCCTCGACGTCATCGGCCTCTATGCCGACAGGCACGTTTCCGGCAAGAGCACCGAAGGCCGTGACGAGTTCCAGCGCATGATCCGCGACGCCGAAAAAGGGAAATTTGACGCCATTATCGTTTGGAAGGTCGACCGCTTCGGACGGAGCCGCGAGGACATCGCCGTCAACAAGATCCGCCTCAGGAAGGCCGGCGTTACGTTAATGTATGCCCGCGAGAGCATCCCGGACGGCCCCGAGGGGATCCTCCTGGAGAGCCTGATGGAGGGTCTCGCCGAATACTACAGCGCGGACCTGCGCCAGAAGATCATCCGTGGCCAGAAAGAGAGCGCGAAGAAGGGCAGGTTTCCGGCAGGAAAACTGCCGATCGGATACCGCCGCGGGGAGGACGGTAAGATTGAGCCGGATCCCGACCGGGCTCCCGTCATCCGGAAGCTCTTCGAGCTGCAGGCGCAGGGCGCGACGCTGTCAGAGGAGCAGCAGCTCCTGGAGCGGTACGGGATCCCGTCGGCGAAGTCGTCGATCTGGCGGATCGTAAGGAACGAGAAATATCTGGGCCGCTTCGAGATCCACGGGATCCAGGTGCCCGCCGAGGCGATTGTCTCGGAGGAGCTCTTCCGGAAGGCCTCAGGCCACTACGGCGTCAGCAGGAGGCGGTCAAAAATGCGTTATTTATTGAGTTGCAAGTGCCATTGTGGTAAGTGTGGGAAAATCCTCCAGGGCGTGACCGGGACCGGGAAATTAGGCAAAAAATACCACTATTACCGATGCCCTGACAAATGCATCCCCGCCATCGGCAAGGACGAGCTGGAGGATCTGGTGGTAGATGTGGCCCGCCGTGAGATCCTGACCGATGACATGATCGGCCAGATAACCAGGCGGGTGATGGAGATCCAGACCGCGCAGCTCTCCGGAGGCGACACTGCTCTCCTGGAGAAAAAACTCGCGGACCTGCGCCGCCGGCAGTCAAACGTCGCGAAGGCGATCGAGGAAGGAGCCCCGGGCATGGCGGAGCGGCTTCGGGAGATCGCAGCGGAAGCCTCCGAGACGGAGGTCGAGCTCGCGAAGGCGAGGCTCTCCCAGGAGGTCATCCCGGAGGAGCTGATCCGGAGCTGGCTCGTCTCTTTTCGGGAGGGCGATGCCTCGGATCCCGACGTGCGCCGCCGGCTCCTGGACACGTTCGTGCAGGACGTCATCGTCGACGTTGATGATGTCAATATTTTCTTTAACTCTCGGGATAAAAAAGGGTGTTCGTGTCCGGTCTCACGAAGCGCACTATTGAGACTTACGCGAACACAGCCGACGATCCTCGGCGACGTCATCATCGTCCGCGTAAAACGCAAAAAGGCCCCGCAGCACTAGGCTGCAGGGCTTTTTCTCTATCCGGGCGGATTGCACGCATATGGTATAGCGACCAATTTTATGGAGTTGAGTGAATCATGTAAGGAGGCTCCTCCTTTCTTATTATAAATGCAAACTTTTGTTACCATCCGTCCGGCATGGATCAAATATAAAAAGCGCCCCCGCGGGAGGTAGGCACGGGAGCGCCAAAACCGCGACGCCCGCGGGCATCATTGCGATTTTGTCAGGGTGTAATTGCTTTGCGATAGTAGGCGATCCCCCAGATCGGGAAGGT
>Ga0326511_10004336_pt1 | contig 11322 bp, 9 predicted proteins | sample 0_2496_0518_D_FD_203701 | JGI IMG/M metagenome (GOLD analysis project Ga0326511, IMG submission 203701) | Bovine rumen microbial communities from UC Davis, California, United States - 0_2496_0518 | ecosystem: Host-associated > Mammals > Digestive system > Stomach > Rumen | place: USA: California...
ATGTTATGGGCAAATTTATAAAAAATCTTTGGATTTGGCTTCTATGATACAATACTCTAAAAAAGCAGTTTGAAAAGTAGCAAGCACGGCGGTCATGCACCACAAAAATGGATTTTTGTCATTTTGGTCGCATAGCTTGTCAGTGAAAATTTCTCCTGATACCCCTGTTTGATTTTGATGAAAGAACAATAACAAAGGCGATGCCCTGTGTAATGAACAAGGTATCGCCTTTTAATATTGAATTATTTGTTATTCCCTTTGAGTATACCACTATCTACACTAAGCTCGATGTGCTTTGCAAAGTATGGGAAGGCTTCTTCGTTATGGTCTATGACAACAACTGTTTTTCCTTTTGCTATCATACCAATAAGGAATGATACTACGCTATGTATTTCTGTTAGGCTCAGTCCCTTAAACGGCTCATCAATGCCGAGAACATCAGATCTTGAGTTTCTCAGTTTTAAGAGCTTTATTCGTATATTCTCACCACCCGACAGGGTAGAGGTAGGCTGACCTATTAGCAGATGTCCCAACAGGATAGACGAAGCGTCCTGCAAAGCTGTAGTTATCTTAGGGTTAATATCCTTAAAAAACTCTGCTGCTTCATCTACGGTCATTTTCCATATATCAAATATGGATTGCCCTTTGATTTTATGCTTTGCCAAATCCTTGTTAAAGCCCGTTCCGGAGCAATCAGCACATTCAAGACGTAGTACAGAAGTCTTCTCACTACCATATTCAATATAGCCTGCACCTAAACATGATGGACAGCAACCTTCATTTCCAGTGTTGTTAGAAAAATAGTTCTTGTCCTTCTTGAATTTCTTTGCAAACGTACTGAATATCTCAGTAGCTATGTCTAATGAGGTAGCCACATTTGAATTTTTATTGCCTAATATCGGACGCTGGTTCACATAAGCATAACTCTCAAAGAACTGCGGGAAGTATTCTCTAATCAAGGTCGATTTACCGATTCCCGATGCACCTGTGATAAGATTAAGGCAACTTTCTGATAGCTCAATATCTACACCGCAATACTGATATATCTTGCTGTTTAATACAACTTTTATGGGCGAACCGATAGTATGCTCAGGTTTTGGCATAGGAGTTTTCTGTTTCTTGATATAGTTGTGTGCATCAATCAGATGACCACCGTTTTTTCCGCTTTTTTCGCCAAGGGCAACGAGTGTCCGAGCTGATTTTACAAATATATCACTATGATCTACGATAACAAGTGTATGCTTCTCTTTAAGGTCGATAATGCTATCATATATTTTCTTTCTCTCTTTGCCTGATAAGCCACCTAACGGTTCATCAAGAACAATCAGCAAATCTGTCAACTGAGTGTTAAATACCTGCACCATACGCAAACGCTGAAGCTCTCCGCCTGAAAGCGTTGGAATAGAACGATTAAAAAACAGGTATCCAAGGTTGAAATCAACAGCTCTCTGCAAAAATGTATCAATAGCATCTAACGCAAAGGTAAGCGAGGAGTTTTTATTGTTTTTTCTGATAGCTTTATTGATTTTTATCAAATCGGTGAAAGGTGTAATCATATATTCACCGATAGATAAGCTACCAACTTTGATCTCATCATGTGAAGCTGCATATTTCTTTCCGTGGCAGCACGGGCATACTGTATCAGAATAGTATTTATCGCTTATGCTTGCACCAACAATAAGCGGTTTTTCACACATTACGCCGTAAAACTTCGTAGTACGGCTTGATTTAGAGTTCACCTTATGATAGAGAATCTGATACTTTGACTTGCTTTCCCCGTAAAGGAATGTATGCCTTTCTTTCTCTGTAAGTTCTCTAAAAGTCTTGTTAGGATCAATGCCGACTTCATTGCAGAACTTTTCAATAATACTGCGATAGAAATCCTTATATCTGTCCCAGCATCTTACCGGATCGTCTTTGAGCTTGGTATTAAAGCTAATCAGCTTATTAACATCAAGCTCCTTTACAGTTCCGAAGCCGTGGCACACCTCGCAAAGATTGCTCTCTTTGTTTAGTACAAAAAAGTCTTCGCTAACACCCGATACAACTGAGAAAATAAATCCTATATACCTATTGATGCCGAAATATGTGCCAATGGTTGACCGCATATTATTGTTATAATTGGCTTGTTTCAATGGAACAGCAGCCACCATATTACAATAACCTTTGACTTTATAGGTAGGATCGGAAGCATTATCGGCAAACATAGACATAAATTCATGCTGACCGATCTGCGCAACAGTATCGTAGGCGAGTGAGGATTTACCACTTCCAGACGGTCCGATAATCAGATTGATAGCGTGCTTTTCAAGGCTGACATCAATGTTTTTGAGATTGTTGGTTTCAACTCCCCATACATCAATAGTGTCACTCATTTGCGCCACTACCTTTCGTAATTAGTCGGTAAAGGTCGTTTATGAAGAATTCAAGCGTTTTTTTGGAGTGAACGCAGAATCGCTCATCTATGGAGTGTATTGTATTGCCCGGTTTAAGATTCATAGCATTAATAGGACATCCTCCGCCACATATACCGAGAGCAGGACATGAGTAGCATTCCTCGTTGTTAAGTGGAGTGAGCTTTGACCATTCGATGAAGGTAGGATCATCTATTGCTATGAAATCATCATCGGAGATATTTGATACGAAGTATTTTTTATCAAACAGGCAGCCATGACAGATACCTACCTGACCGTTCGGGGATACTACGATCTGACCGCCACCTGTTGCACCACAATCTGAAAAGTAGACAGATGCTTTAGTAAAGGCTTTCAGCTTGCGCATCATACGGTCTTCGTAGATACCTCTTTTTCTCAGCTCGACAAACTCATCGATAATAAATTGAGCAGCCAATTCATTGTAGCTTTGGGGAAGTACAAAGTTATCGCTTGACATCATGATGTTGAACCCAAGTGACTTAATGCCATATTCATCAATCAGTTTCAACACGTTCTGCGTGTCCTTGACGGTTTCCTCACTTAGTGTTACTGACAGGGAAACATTAACTCCCAACTTCTTACATTTATCCAATGTTTCAAGAATGCGACTGAAAACAGGATTGCCTGCAACGTCTACACGCATAGCGTTGGCTTCTTCTGTAACACCATCAATAGAGATTGCAATGGATACCCCTAAATCACGAAGCTCTATAATCCGCTCCTCGGTGAGAAGAAGTCCGTTGGTAACCATTGACAGTTCAGCGTTTTTCAGGCATTTCTCCGTAGAACGCAGACTATTGATCTTATTTGCAACGTATTTCAGTACAGGATAGTTTACCATAGGCTCGCCACCATAGAAAATGATAGCAGCCTGATTATCTTCGGTATCAAGTCCAGATGCCTTCATCTGTCGAATAAAGAACTCGATAGCTTTATCAGCAGTTTCGGTTGTCATATTTTCAGATGAGAAATTATGGCGCTTTTCTTTATCATTATTACCCAAGAAGCAGTATTTACAAGCAAGATTACATTGCTCGCTAAGAATGAAATAGCAAATGCTGATTGCAGGTTTGGGCATACGAGACTTCACAAAGCGTAGTACCTTATCGTCCTCGTCCTCAGATTGAGTTAGTATCTTCCACCTCGCCAACTCTGCTACTTCTTTTGCGATGGATTTAGGTGCGTCACTTATCTGATTACAACAAGAGCTTGCAATCCAAGTTTGCAAGCTCTCGTAGGCATCTCGTGATAAGTACACAGGTTTCATTCTCAATGAGTGGTACAGAGCCACCGCATCTCCGACCTCATACTTGTGTGTAAAACGAGATATATTTACCATTCAAACTCTCCGTCCTCGAACTCAGGAACAGCACGGCAGGAGCAAGCACAAGTGCAAGAGTTGCAAGCAACACAAGCACACTTAGCCATAGCCATATTCTGCTCGTTGATATTACCGAACATCTCCATGTACATTTCAGTATTTGCGCTCATTTAGAATTCCTCCCATTCAAAAGTCTCATCTTCTCTTTTGCTGCAAGAACATTTACAGCTACACTTGCAACCAGTACACTGACCGATGCAAGAAGCAGCGTTCATGAACTCGTCTGCAATGTTACCCAGCATCATCGAATAAGCATTAGAATCATACGAAATCATAGCTACCGCTCCTTAAAAATTTATTTTACAGCCCTCGACAAACGCCAAGATGCTATAATACAATTACATTTTAGCACAAAATTTGGAAAAAGTCAATATCTCGATTCTTACGAATTATTCAGACACACAAAATAATGCACAAATAGTTTGAAAATAAAGGATTTTCGTCTGTTTCAAGCATATAGTCTGCTCACGACAACTTCAATCAAAAAATCTTGAAAGCATTGAAAATACGTTGTATTTAGGGATTTTTCGTAAGACTCGAAAGTATCGAGAAACTCAATATATTTTCAATGTTATTTTTAAAATTTATGCAAAATAACGAAAGAGGAGAAGTATTAGTTTTACTTCTCCTCCTTCTGGTTAGCCAGATTATCAGTTTATGGAGGAATACACGAAAGAGCTTATTGAAAATAAAAAGGAGCAGTATAAAAGATACGTTAAAACCATACTCAAAAGCCTTGATACTACCACAAACCTTAGTGCTGTCAAATGGGATTCTTTCATTATATCTGATATATTCGATATAAAACCCGGCAAACGACTTGTTGCTGCCAATTCAACGGAAGGTGAAAGACCGTTCATAGGAGCATTAGACAATAATAATGGCGTTGCAAGATTTGTTAGCGATGATAACGTTTCAAAGGATAAGAATGTTCTCGGTGTAAACTACAACTGATGTAAAGCGTTTTCATCTGAAACATTATCCCGACAATGAGTACGTTCTTCTGTTTATGAAAACACTCATTCTGAAACAAAAGAGCAAGTTTGGATACTTGTATAAGTTTAATGCTGACTGAATGGCACATATAAGCATTATGATTCCCGTTGATGATAATGGAAATCCCGATTATGCTTTTATGGAGCAATACGAAAAGATGCTTGTTGCAAGGAAGTATCAACAGTATCTTGACTATCTTGATAGTAGAAAAAGCGAATAACATGATTAAAGGAAAGGCATTGTCGGTTAAAACAATGCCCTTTTCATTATTCATCCTCGCCCGATAAGAAATTTCTATGGGGAGGTTTCGGAGGGGATTCCCCTCTGAACAGGTAGCCGTTGTGTATATACAACGGTACTACCTGCCTGTCATTTTTTACTGTCCTGTTATGATTTGAACGGCTCAACCCACTTCTGATGCAGATGACTCCGTCAATCTTTGCATCAGATTTTTTCTTTTAAAGGCACTAAATGCAGTACATTGTCTATACATTGAGTCGCAGAATGTGATATATATCAAATTCCTGTAAAAGAAAAAGCAGACTAATACCATTTCTGGGCAATCTGCTTTCATTCACTTTTCGTGGTTCGCATGATGATAACGGAAATACTTGTTTTTAATACCAGATCTCTATACTACGGCTTCTATTAGCTCCTTATCTTTGTAAGTGACGTGTTTCACGCCAATTTCTTTATCTTTATTGAAACTAAATGTCAAAAGATAGCCTTTTTTCAAGTGTTGATAGTCCAGATAGTCTGATAACTGCTTTTCACCGTCTGCATTGTATTGTTCCCCATGCCATATTTTCAATTCAACAATATGCTGTTCTCTGGCATAGGTCACAACAACGTCCATTCTGCGGTCATTTCTGGTCTGTGGTTCGATATAATAAAAGCCTGTTCCATTGATGATAGGGCGAAGATACAGCAAAAACAGCCGTCTGCCGACTTCTTCCTTGAATTTTTCTTTTTCATTGCCATAGATTGCATCGAAATGAATCACAAACTTTTCAAGAATTTTCTCCATATCCAACTTGCCATCAGGCTTGATGAACTGCGACTTGTCACCAGCAGAAAACGATGAAAGTTCACTACCGCTTGTCAATTCAACGGAAATCAGCCAATTATAGATTCTTGTTTCAAAAATCCTGTTAAATATCACGAGTTTTCCGTCACGATTTGCAGCGAAGCCATACATAACAGCCATATCCATTGCATCATTATCCGCATTATAGGCAATTTCCTTGCCGATAAACAATATTTGCATGACCAGATTTTTCAGAATCTCATTTTCTTTAATTTTATCCATCATGCTTTCAAATAGCGGCGTTTTTTCAATTAATAATATTTTTTCAGCCTGTAAGAATGATTCTTTTGTCCATACTGCTCCTAATTTTTCGTCAATCAGCTTGCAGAACGAGGACACCAGAACAGGATAGCCCGAAGTATCATCATAAATTAACTGTGACATTTCAGCAATATTCATGCCTGTCTGGTGGTCTGCTTCATATTCTGTCAGCATTTCAGCGATTTCTTCTGCTGAAAAACTCATATCCACATCAAATGAAATGGCAATATTCCATGGACTATTATGTTTATGCTCCGCATCAGGTCTGATTTTTTGTTTCAGATTGCGAATATCATGCACACCAGCCAGAATCACAGATTGAAAGGTCGAATATCTGTTTCTATTTAAATAATAATACCTGAGTTTTGCCAGAAAATCCAAAAATATTTGATTATTAGTTGCTTGGTCTACCTCATCAATAAGCAATACAATCGGCTTTTCAGTCTCCTCAAACCAATCATTTAAAACATCAAACAAATCTGCAAGTGTATATTCACGTTCAGAAGACCTTATTTTTTTTATTTCTTTTAACATATCATGCGTCATATTGCTTTTTACTTCTTTTAATCTATATAATTCTCTGGCAAGAGCTTTTGTAAAAGCTTGTTCTGTCATAAATTCATTACTGCTGATAACCTGAAAATCAAGGCTAATCACAATATATTCAGAATTTAAATATCCCTCTAAAGAAAAAAGCGTTGTTGTCTTGCCGTACTGTCTGCCACGATTGATAGTAAAATACTGTCCCATGCCCACAAGTTGCTTAATCTGGACAAGTCGGTTCTGGATATTCACCATATAATGCTCATTTGGATTGCATGAGCCTGAAATATTGAATCTTTTCGGCATAAAACAGCCTCCTATCTATTCGCTAAGTTGTTCTAATTTTCTTTTATGTGCTTCAATTGCTTGTAAAATTCGCTCCTGTTCCGTACCGTCTGCACCTTTCAGAACGTTTTCAAGGCATTCAAGCCGTTTCTGAACCTCGGCTCTGGCAACTTCCAGAGAATCCAGCTGTCGCATAACCTCCCCGTATACGGTCATGAGTGTGTTTTTGGCAACCTGATAAGTCACAGTTTCCCCAGTCATACAGCTTATAGCTTCCAATGCCTTTAAAAGAAGAATTGCTGTGTTCTCACCCTGATGCAGACCTTTCAGAATTTCGCTTTGGAGTGTTCCTGCTTTCAGAATATTTTCCTGATATGACTTATAAACGGCTCTAGCGGCTTCCAGAGCGTTTTTCTGTTCTTCCTGTGTAATTTCATACGGTGTGAGTCTGCGTGTCTCTACGGGGCATTTCTGAGGCTCTGAGGGGGTAGGACATTTTTCAGCCTGCTGTTTCTGGATATAATCAAACAGACCGCTACTCATATTCTCACCCCTGACTCCTCGTCAAGCTCATCAGTGATATACTTCGGCTCTGGAGTTCCGGCAACAAACAGGTCATTCGCCGGATAATAGTCAAAATAACATGAGAAATTGGCGATTCCGTAGCGATTTTTCAGACAAACAAGTTCTATCTTACGGGGATTTTTTGCTTTTTCCTCTCGGATTTTTTTTCGTTTTTCCTTGATTTTTGCCATAGAGTTGCTGAAAAGGTCGCTGTTCAGGCATTGTAACTGCAAACCATAGATAACATCACAGGTGTACTCAATACCGCCGGATTCTTTCAGGCTCTCAAAGTCGATAGGAGTGAGGTAATTCATGCGGTTGACACTCGAAATCACGAAGATAGTCAGATTCAGTTCACGGCTAAGGCGTTTTAGTTCTGTCACAGTGCTGTCAATGACTTCCTTTGTACTTTGTCCCTTAATTTCGCCTGATGGCTGTAAAATTTGCAGATAATCCACGAATACAACAGGTTTGCACCCCGTCCGGCGGACGTACTGTCGAACATAATCGCCAATAAAAGAAATATTGCAGTTGAAATTCCCCTCCACAATGGAAAGACGGTCAGAAACGGCATTTCGATAGTCCACAGCAGCTTTCTGAACCTGTAAAGGAAGAAATCCCCTGCGAATCGACAGGCTTGTGACAGCACTCGCCATATTCTGCTGTGCGGTCATTCTGGCAATACTTTTGCTGACAAGTTCCAGCCGGCTCTGCTCCATGCTGAAAAATATCACATCTTCCCCCAGCATTGCCAGCTGGTCAGCCATCTGATGACAGAATGTTGTCTTTCCGAGCGAACTCGTAGCAGCGACACAGTACAGTCCGGCATACAGTCCCCCAGATTCCGCATCCAGATTGGAAAAGCCTGTTTTTCGCTCTTTAGCGGCTTGAAATTCCTCGATTTCTCCGCCCATCAGCAAATTGATATAGCTTTCCACACTGTCCGGCTTGGCAGAAGCCTGACTCTCAGCCTGTTTTATTAAGCCGATAAAAGAAGATTTGTCGCTTGTCAGCGCCTCATTCGGGTCTTTGTACTGTCCGCAAATGTCAACTGCCACATAGCTGATGTTCAGCCTCTGTAAGCCTGCTGTGAGCGTTTTTAAGGCTCTCCTGCCCCCATCATCATTATCCAGTGCCAGTAAAAGAATAGACCGTGTAGGACGCTCCTGTAGCCGTTCTATGAGCCGTTCAGCGTTACTGGTACTGTTCAGTGCGATAGCATCCGCACCGCACTCAATGAGTGACAGGGCATCGATTGCCCCCTCCACAACAAAAATTTTATCTTTGTTTCTGTCGTAAAGTACGGATTGATTGAAGATTTCCGGCGTTCCCTCGTTTATTTTGGAAAATTTTGCTTGATTTTGTGTCAGCTCGATGCGTGTATCTCTTGCTATATAATGATATTGGCAGGTCGGAATAATTAGACGAGGGCTTGACGGCGGATTCTTTCCGCTCCGTAAGGCTGTCGGACTTCTCCATTCAGGTGCATACCCTAATCCATAGGCGGAAGCTGTTTCAAAACTTATCCCTCTTGCCTGTAAATAGGGAATTGCCATCTGTAGCTGGGCTTGATACTGTCTTATTTCTTCGGTGTAATCGGTCGGAGCAGAAGGTGACTTTAACAGTCTACCTGACTTTTTTGCTTGATTTTGTGTTAGTTCGATACGTGGCTTTTTTGTGTAGTTCAATATTCTGTTGCTCTGTTCCTGATAACCGATAAAAGAAGAAATACCCAATTTTTCAGCGGCAAACCTAAGGGCTTCAGAAAATGTTACACCCTGCTCCTGCTGTATCAGGTCGAATACATCACCTGAAAATCCGCATTTGAAGCATTTCAAACTGCCTTTAAAAGAGGAATTGGGGTTTTCTCTGATACCATCGCCGTCTTTTCCTGAACCGTTTCCACATAAAGGGCAGACAATGCCTTTTCCCTTTTTATCGGCAGAATACAGTTCTTTCCAACGGCTTCTGATTTCATTTTTGGCTTGTTCTCTATCCATCGGCTCACCTTTCTGCAAATTACTCTTGCATTTGTACCGCCGATATGGTATAATAGAACCATCAGCGGTAACGCTGTTGGTTTGAATGACGGAATCAGGTCTTTGGTCGGGCTGGGTTCTGTCATTCTTATTTTTTTAGGAGAATGGCTATTTTTCTCTCCTACAGGCTGAATTTTGTTAGCCTGTAAAGAGGAAAGCTGACCCCTGCGGGCGTTTCCTTCTTTATAGGCATTATAGCACGTCGCCCCCCAAAAGTCAAGGGGGCGGCGTGCGCCACTAAAAGTACTTAAAAGTACTTAAGCAAAACGGGCTGAAAATTCAAGGCTATATTTCAGGAAAAATTACAGTTAAATTTTTTAAGCGTCACCAAAAGTCGGGGGTAGTGTCACCAAAAGTCGGGGGTAGTGTCACCAAAAGTCGGGGGTCTTTTAATGAATTAAATCGCTAAAGTGATGAGAAAAATAAAAACTCAAAATGAGGAATCCCCTCTCTAAAATGGCTTAGAAAGGGGATTTATTATTTTATAGGCTAATTGAAATATATTCTTCCTTTGCGTCAGTTTGGATGGTGTAACCTTGAATCAGTTTGACTTCGGCATAGAACTTTAAAAATGTATCGAACCGCTTTTTTGCCTTGTCTTTTATTCTTCTATCGCTGATATTGCAGTATTCAAACAATGTTTTCAGCAGAATTTTGACAGAGTTTCCCGATGCACGAGCGATTCTGTAACGGAAATAATCATCAAGGGCACAGTTCATTTCTGTTATAGAGAGGGGCATTTTGAACTGTTCAGGAGTATAGGTTGTTATTTGTTTGTGTTCTTCGGCGTATCTCATCAATACAGGCTTTTCAAAAATATGGATGCTGTAATCGCTTTTTCCGCCTTTTAACTCAATTTTTTCTACAGATGAGCAGGGAAGCAAGTAATCATTTGTTACGCAGAATGAACGATATTTGTATTTTATGGCTTCCTGCTCATTGTCAACGGAGATACGAACGACTGCCATTTTTTCAATGGACTGTTTAAGGTTTTCGTATTTTTTCTGGTTAGGATAACCTTCACCACCCATTGTGCGGTAAATCATTCCAGCGGTGATGCGTTCGTTGCCAGCATCATATAATGCACAAACAGCCAGATACACACGCTTGTCATAAGCAGTCATAGGGTCGCCAAAAAATTTGGGAGTGAAGTAGACGTTAATTTTTTCTTTGCTGTTCTGCTTTTCTACGCTCACATTGTATTTTTTGCTTTCCAGTCCCTGCCAGAGATTGAAATTGAGCTTGTCCAGTGGGTAAATGATAAATTCTGCTTTTTTCGGGATTGCTTTCATTGAGATGACCTCTTTCTTAATATATTTCCTTTAACGGATTGTGTCTGAAAAAAGAACTATATCAGAAAGGTATTGACAAACCTCTAATTTCATGATACAATAGGGATAGGAAATGGACAAAGTTTTCTATCCCTGAGTGTCTTTCGTACTGCTAATACGATAGGCACTTGTTCTTTTTTTAGATTACTTTTCAATTATATCATAAATTTTTCCAAAAAGCAAGTGAAAGTATATCAGCTTTTCATTATAATTTAATGATAATAGTTGATGATATGCTGACTGAAAAGGAAGAACGATGAATGAAAAAAGTATACAAGGCAAATTATCAATCATCAGCCTAATGTTATGGGCAAATTTATAAAAAATCTTTGGATTTGGCTTCTATGATACAATACTCTAAAAAAGCAGTTTGAAAAGTAGCAAGCACGGCGGTCATGCA
>Ga0326511_10004337_pt1 | contig 11322 bp, 9 predicted proteins | sample 0_2496_0518_D_FD_203701 | JGI IMG/M metagenome (GOLD analysis project Ga0326511, IMG submission 203701) | Bovine rumen microbial communities from UC Davis, California, United States - 0_2496_0518 | ecosystem: Host-associated > Mammals > Digestive system > Stomach > Rumen | place: USA: California...
CGTTACTGGTGCGGTCGGCTCGCTCATGGCAGAATCTTATTATTAGGCAGTTATATATTATTAAATCTGCCTGTATTTTTCATCATGCGGGGATGGCTGAATCATAATCTTTCTATGCGGGTGGCTATTGTCGAATCGGATAAATTATTATTTTTCTTTGATTTTTATTGTCTCATGCTCTGGAATGAGAAAGAACGGAAAAAACAGTCTGAACCTTATGTGAAATACTGGGAATTAGGCATATTATTCGGCAGTCTGATGGCTGGATTGTTAATCCTCGGCGAACATGGCACTATGATCGTCATGCTTCTGACACTGATTCTGATATTATTTTTATTATATCGCAAAGAAGCCGGAAGCATCGCTCTGAGCGTTACTGTCATCGGCTATTGCAGTCTGTGGGTGCTGAATAAATTTGTATCTCTGGAGATTCTGAACAGATTATTCAATTTGCAGAGTTATCGGCAGATTCGTGATATGAATCAGGTACTTCTGGAAAGCAGTGCCGGTATGAGTACAACGCCCTACGCTGTTGATATGGTCGGTTCGCTTTATACAAGAATCGAAGATTTTTCTTATCTGAATTTAATATCCGTATTCGGCAGACTGGGTGCGGCCGCTTTGATTTTATTATATCTGCTTGTGCCGTTATTATCATGCATTTATCTGCATAATTATAAATTAAAAAACAGAAAATATATCAACAGTTCTCTGTTTACGCTGTCAGAATTAAGCTGTCTGCTGTTATTTTCATCAGGAGCTGTGCATGTATTATCTAATTTCGGATTGATTTTCTTTACTGGTGTGACTCTGCCGTTTATCAGCAATGGTTTTATGAATATTATTATCATGCTGATACTTCTGATTCCAGTGATCTATTGTCTGAGGGAGGCGAGCTTTCATGATAAAACAGGAATCTGAAATCCGCCTTGTCAGGCCGAAACACAAATTATTTATGATTTTTGTGATATTAATATTTATATTTATTTTATTCAGTACGATTTTTTATGATACTGTCTATGCATTTTTTACCAGTTTCTATCAAGAAGAGAACGCCGAGCCTGTTCAGTCAAAAAGCAGTTTTGCTCTGAAATATAACGGCTATGATCTGACAGCAAATGCCCGTCAGAATCTTGTAAAAGAATTCCAGAGCTATAATATCAAATATACAGATTATAATTTCTATGCCCAGAGAGGAAAGCTCTTGGATTATAACGGAAATATCATCTATTCTGTCGAAACAAAACCAGTATTATATACTTCTTTTTACGAACAGGCTCGGAACAGAGTCTGCAAATATCTCTACGGCGATCTGTCCGGAACGGAAGGCATTTCTTCTCTGATGCGTGCCGTCCCGAACAGTAATCCTGATTCCCTTGCCGATACGCTTCCAGAATTCCCGACCGGCTATGATATTCAATTATTCCTGAATTCAGAACTCGAAATGCAGATCTATGATTTACTGGAAATTAATCATATCAAAGGCGGATGTATTATTCAGGATCTGCCGACAGGTCAGATCGAAGTCATGACAGCAACCAGCGTTACCAGTACCGAAAGCGAAAAAAGCGGTCTGACTCAGCTCGAAGCCTGTCTGAATTCTGATTTTATGCAGGAAGCTATGCAGAATTATCCCATCGAAGAACAGGAAATATTAAAAAAATATTTTGATTATCAAGTCCAGACTGCGGAATTTTCTCATACAGATTCTGAATCCGGAGAAGAACAGAAAATTCTTAAATATTGCTTTACAACAGATTTTGATCTGATTTTTGAACAACCTGATAATATGAAAAAATCTGATGATTCTGAAATCAGCCCTTTGCATCTGAACAGCATCACACAGAAAATTTTCTCAGGCATATCCGGTACGCCCAGACTGATTGATCAGATTTTTGATCAGCAGGGCAGAAAAGTCAGTCTTCTGCCGGATTATCCTGTTACGAATATTTCAGATCAGCCGATATTGAAATTATTGAAATCTGATTATGAAACTTATCATTCTGAAACACATAAAGATTATCAGATCTCTGTGATGAAATATCAGCCGGAAAAATATGCGGATTTTAAATACATCACTGGTGTGATTCTCTCAAAAGATAAAAAAATTCAGAAAGCATTTACGCTTTACAGCAAAGATGAGAAAATTCTACAGTTTACTGACAGTATTGTTTATTTTATAAATAAAGCCTATGCTCAGGAAAGGGGAAATGAAAATGAATCAGAAGCCGTTTCCGAAAGGGAATAAAGCCGCTGTGATCGTGTTTTTGCTGCATATGCTGTTGATTATCCTGTTTCTGATCTATGTCTGCTTTGTAAAATTTCCGATTTTTCTTTATGATGACGGTCTGTTCCTGAACAGGAAATTTGTTTCTGCGACAAAAGATTTTTTGCTCTCTTCACTGGAAATCTATGTCGGAATTCCGGTACTGCTCTGTATTATCAATACTGCCGCTGTGAAATATATCAGCATGAAATATCTGAATTATATCCGGAATATTCAGAATCTCTGCGGCAATGCACAAGCCTATTTTCAGGAGCATTATCCCGAACAGCATGAAACCATCGCACAGACAACTTATTTTTCAGGCCGTATCGAATTATTGCAGAAAGATGCCGAAAGCCTCAGACCTGAAAAAATAACTAAAATTTTTTCCAATCTCAGACAATGCGGAAATCTCGAAAAAGAATTCAGAGAACTTACCAGAAAATGCGATGTCTTTCAGGATGCCTACAGCGAACAGGAATTCGCTCAGATACTCCGGCATGATTTCCGGAGTTATCTGCTCAATTCGGCTGATTTTCTGAATCATTGCTATCCGGAACAGACTAAAAAAAGTCTGACCGGAATTGACAGCTATCTGAAAGCAGTCGCTTCCCATAAAATCACAGGCAGATATTTCAAAGATAATCCCTATGATTCTGATACTTGTCTGATGCTTGCCCAGATGTATCAGCCTCTGGTGATACTTGTCGGCGATTTGCAGATTATTGCTGAATATGTCATGCAGAAATATCCGGAACTGCTCGCTCAGAATGCAGTTTCTGAAACCGAGGCCGAAGCTCTTCCTGAAGAACTGCAAAAAAAATTCAGTCAGGCTCAGGCACTTCTGAGCCGAATTCCGGATAGTCAGAACCTGCTGGAATTATCCGGCCGGAAAGATAAGAAATCACAGAAAAAATATTCTGCTTATCGTGAAAAATTCCGGAATTATGCCGTTGTTGCTTCTGCCTATGACAGATGTGCCGGATTGTTCAGAGACTGCATCACCGGCACAGAACGGCTTCTGACAGAACAGTTATTATCACATTACAGAATTATACAGAATGCCTACCGGATGTATCTGCCGGAAGATTCTGAATATCTCAGAAAATTCAGCTCGGCTTATGAAGCTCTGAAAAAAAAGGCCGATTCTGCTGACTCTGTATGGCATCTGTATTATCTGAATATCTTTTCCGTAACTCAGCACAGACAATGCGATGTATCTCTGAGCAGTCATGATACACAGAATCTGCAATGTGCCTTGGATGCCGTCCGCATCTGTGCAGAGCAGATCAATCAGGAAGTCAGAAAGGATGATATTACATGAATATTCAGGAAGATCTGAATACAATTGAAACTGCCGTCTCTTCATTCCGCCGTCATGATGAAGTCGATGCCTATCGGATTGTTCAGCCGGCGGAAACTGCACTCAGACAGAGCTGTGAACGTATGGAGCATATCGAAGAGCAGAGAGCAAAAAATTGTTATGATTCTGATCTGCTTCCGGAAATCAGGAAATTTGTCAATGCTCTGAAAAAATATACACAAAATCAGGACTTTCAGTCACTCCGGACAGAAATGAAACAGATTCAGGCAAATCTGAAAGATTTCAACAGAAGCGTGGATTATCTCATCCGTACCGGACTTGTCAGAGAAGAACAGCAGACTGTAATTATTATTCCGCAGGATCAGCAGACAGAAAATGCCCTGCCTCTGAAAAGAAAGACAAAGCCGAAGCAAAAAGCTCAGGATTCTCCGAGAAAAGAAGAACAACAGCATTCCCGACCTGTAAAAAAACGTTCTGCCTCTGCAAAGAAAACGCTTGAAGAAATTTATTTCTCTGCTTCTGATACAGATGCAAAAAAATCTGAAAAGCGACTGAACAGAAATATCGAAGTGATTATTAAAATTACTGCCGAAGAGCCTGATTCCGGTTCGCTGATTCTGCAATATTATCTTGCCAATAAAAACGCATTCAGACGAAAAGAAATCTATCCGCATTTCTGGGACAGGCTTTTGAATAAAAATAAAATCATCACATATCAGCAGGCATTTCGGGTCTCTGACTGGAAGCCTCTGTTTCCGGAAAGCAATCTTCCTGAAGAATATATCAGCTTATCGAAAAATATTTTTGGCGTTCCGAAAGAAGGCAATCTTCAGGATGACGGCCTGTTATTAAGAATTTTTCCGGATGGTCTGAAAATTTCTTTCAAAACCTACGGCGAACGGACTTCCAAATCACTGACTTCTGAATTCTCCGGTCAGACTCAGCAGAGTGTTGAGCTTGCAAGAAAAGATTTCACAGAAAAAGAAAATTATGACTCCTGTCATTATTATGATACGATCAGTTTTTATCATCAGTTCAATCATGTGAATTCTGATCTGAATCAGAAAGAAGTACTTGTAAAAATCAAACTGGATGTCCGTCTGCATGGATGACAAGAAAGGAACTGAGAATATTATGATTAACAAGTGTGTCTGCATTCACTGCCTGAAAGATGTCACGAATCCCCGTTTTCTGATTCCGGCTCATTTCGAGGCTCTCAATGCGAATTATTTTGAATGCTCTCCGGATATTGTCGGCCTTGACAGTACCCGTACTGACAGCATTATGAAAACAAAACTGAATTATTACGGCATTTCCGTTTCAGAAGACGAGCCTCAGAGATTAAGCTGTGATGCTTCTGAAAAAACTCTCAGATTAAAAAGCGGTCTGAAAATTGTTGTCAAATCTATTCAGAAACTCATGAAAGAATATCCTGACAGTATCGAAGAATTAGAAAATGCGGCTACAATTGACGGAAAAGCCTTGTTTATCTATCAGCCGTTCCGTCCCATGACTGCTACAGAATTAGTATGCGAAAACTGTCATCTGATTTTATCTTCCAAAAATGTTGTCAGAACGGAAATCGGCTCGGAAACTGTATGGGAATCTATTGATGATGCGCAGGAAAGTAATTTTACAGTCTCTCTGATCGCAGGAAGCAAGGCCGGAAAAACAAATCTTCTGCTCGCTATGAGAAAGCCTGAAAATCGGGTGCATCTCCGGCTGATGACAGAAGAGCCTTTTATTGAACAGTATTTTACACAGGCAGAAGAAGCCCTCAGTGAAGGCAATGTTCCGGAAACAACGCTCTCTCCTCAGCCTCCTATCACGTTCCGGACAGATAAAAATCAGGATATTAATATTATCGACACCAGAGGCGAGGAAACAAAAGAAATCCGCATTGACAGAGCCGTCTGGTCAGATATGCTGATCATATTGCTGGATATTGCTTCTGTCTATGAATTTTCTGAATCTGAACAGACTGCCGGTCTGAAAAGACTCCGGCAGTATCTCGCTGATCTGGAGCGTCACTGCCGTACCAGAAACGAAACAAAGCCGATTATTCTATGCTTTACCAAATGCGATCTGTATCCTGATACGGCTGATAATATCATGCTCTATCCGCTCAAAGGCAAGGAAAACAGCTATGATCATGATAAACTCAGAGTCATCAGAAATTATCATTTTATGGATAATACTGAAATGCTGATCCGTGCAATGTGCAGTGAACTCGGCGATAAACAGAAAAATTCCAATATTTATCAGAATATCTACAGAATCGTACAGGATATTATTTCCTGCTGTAATCAGATTTCCGGCCGGAAAGTCGATATTATGTGCATTGCTCCGCTGGGAACACCCGCAGAAAACGGAAAAATCCATGCAGAATTATATCAGCCACGTCATGTAGACAGTCTTCTGCACAGAATTATTCAATATGCATCGGAGGCGAAAGCATGATTTATCATTATACTGTATTTCAGTCGCTTACCGGCTATGAATGGGATAAAAACGCTCCGGACAGCTTTTCTGAAATTAAAGATTTATTAATGCAGTGCGAAAATATTTCGCATAATTATTATATCTTTCACAGAGGCAATGTCCTGAAAGTACAGAAAACAGAAAATCCGGAATTTGATGAAAGATTATCTTTTCTCTATACTGTAGATGATTTCCGTAATGAGGACGGTGTTTTCGCATCAGATACCAGAAATAAGGCATGGCCTCAGATTGTTGAAAATTTCCTGACAGGCTGTTCGCCATTTCACAGAGTTGAATTCAGTCAGAAGCAGGTTGCCGGACTGCTCCAGAGTTTCGCCAAGCATCTGCCGGAAAATCTGATTTCAGGATTGCTGATTGATGAGGATTCTCATCAGAATTATAAATTCTTTAATACCAGTCATGAAAAAATAATTTATGATACAGAATCGCTCAGATTTTTAAAAAAACTTCCTGTATTCCGTGAAGATAACCGGATTTTCAGAGCATTATGCTTCCGGTATGATGCTCCGGCTGTGAGTATGCTGGAATTTATTGCTCTGCTCGCTTCCGGCTCGGATATACAGAGAAATTATGAAAAATATTTTGATGCAATCATGATCGAAAAATCAATACAGTATCTGCTCTTGTCCGTAGATGCTGATTTTATCTCAGAAGCTCAGAATAAACTGGATTCCGCTATTGTTTCCGGCTTCGGCATAGAAAGCGAATTCGTCAGTCTGATGACGGAAAAATATATCTCTGCATATGGCATTCATGAAATTCAGGAGCTTCGGGAATTTCTGCATTTATTCGCCTGTTACGGGATTTCTCCGGAATTGCTTCTGCCCGTGCTCGTCACATGGGAACAGGAATATGATTCGCTTACAGAAATTCCTGTCAGGTATCAGGATTCTGTTATACTGACCTATCCGGCATTTATTCAAGCCGTACAGGAAAATACAAGCTGTTGTTTCATAACTGATCATGTTTCTTATGATATTATAGATCAGATTTATTCCTGCATTCTGGAAAAAGAAATTCCCGCTCCGGTACTGGAAAAACTTTTTCAGGAAAATAAAAATGATAAAAAAATTTCCGATCTGCTTCATTTCGTCTCATGGCGGGAAAATCCTGAGAAAAAAATTAAAAATCCGGAAAAAAATATGCTTCCTGCTTTATTATACTGGAGTGAACTCGTCAGCGATGAAGAACTTAAAAAATATTATCATTCAGAAGAATCCGCTGAACACATGAAACAAGAAGCCTATTATCTCAGAATTCCGGAGAAAATCCGTAATATGCCCGAATATAGCCGGAATCTTCTTCTTGCCGAAAGACTTTCTGTCAAATATCGAATGAGTACTCTGTTTCAGAAAGGAAAACTCGGCCGGACAGAAAAAATAATACTCGCCGTATCAGGAATTTCTTTTCTGCTGGTTCTGCTTTCCTGCATCCGGCTTGTGATGGTGATGCTCTATGAATAAAAAAAATCTGCTGATTCCTGTTATGATCTCCCTTTTTCTGACAGGATGCGGATCTTCTGTTTCCGGTACGGACAGAATACGGGCACAGAGATATTATCAGTATCTTCCTGTTTGTCAGAGCGTTTCCGGTTCTGGAATTCCTACAGATGAACAGCTTGAAGCTCTTGATTCTGAATTTCATCTCCGTGCGGATAATTATGAACAGACAATGTATCATATTGTCGGCAAAAATTCTTATATGAATGAAATCTGCTGTATCTTTCCGGAAAATCTCGTTGCTTTGCAGAATTATTCTCCTATGGCTTCTGTATTATATCAGCATCAATCTGAAATCGCTATGAATCCGATTTTATTAATGCGCGGCGTTCTGGAGGGCGATGGTGATGCCTCTACAGAATATGACAGCTATACAGATCAGATTTTCCGTACAGAAAAAGAGTCAAACCAAGAAATCGAACCCGAAAGCTGGAAATCTCCGACTGAAATCTATTCCGGTTCGGCAGAGGATTTTATCAGAAAATTATTTTCACCCTATACAGATTCTGAAAATTTACAGATCGGCCATACTTCTGACAGTAAGGGCAATCCGGATATGTATTATGTTTATCTGATCGAAGCGCAGACAGATCTGGAATTCTATGCTTTTTATTTCTATCTGAATGAAAACGGTGTGTTTTATCAGGCCTCTATGGATTATTTATTATATGGCGGAAATGAATTGACATCGACTTCCTGTTTCGGAGATTATTGTTTTAAAAATAATGCCTGTATCGCCGGTGAAAGTCATGCAGAAGAAAAATTTATGATACTAAGAAATATTCTTGATGTTTCGCCATCTCTTAAAAATGCCCGAACTTATGACGGCTATGATTTATCTGATTCCGGCTTTACCCGTGAATATATCAGTAATACTTCCGGAAAAATTGCCGTTCTCAGACATAAAACCTATCAGATGCAGAAACCTCAGGAATAATTAATCAGCCCGAAAGTAATCATTTACTTTCGGGCTTGGATATTATAAAAATAATCCGGTCAGGAATGCCGCCGCTGATGCCGCTAATGCAACGATAATCAAAGGCTGTTCTAAAAATGCGAGTATCAGAGCAATCAGCGTTCCGGCTGTCGCTGTGATGATATGATCAGTACTGTAGAAAATTGCCGGAATCGTCATCGCACTCAGTACAGCATAAGGAATATAATATAAAAAACTCCTCAGGAATCTTGATGTGATTTTTTTCCTGAAAAATCCGAACGGAATCGCTCGTATCAGATATGTCACACCTGCCATAACCAAAATATAAATCGCTGTATTCAAGCTGATTCCTCCTCTCTCGGAAATAACAATGCTCCCAGTACAGAGGCTGATACTGCACATAAAATCACGGCAAATCCTCCGGAAATCTGCGGAAACAGATATTTACACAGAATACTAAGCAAAGCCGCTGTCAGAATGATACATAATACACTTTTCTGCTTCTTGGCAGGCGGAATAATAATCGCTAAAAACATACCATACAAGACAATTCCTAATGCCGAACTCACCGAAGCAGGCAGAAGCTGTCCAGCGAATGCTCCTAAAAATGTTCCTGCCACCCATCCGAATGCAGAAATAAAAATCATTCCGTACATGTAAGCCGGTCGGAGCGGTTCGCTCTGAGCCGCACAGACTCCGAATATTTCATCTGTGATTCCATAGGCCGCCGCTAATCTGTGCGGAAAAGTAAAACTCTGATCTAATTTTTGCGATAATGATAAAGCCATCAATCCATAGCGAATATTAATCGTCAGCTGTACTAAAGCCATTTCCAAGAGCGTTCCTCCCGAGGCAATCACATCTACTCCGGCGGCCTGTCCGGCAGAAGTCAGATTTGTCAGCGAAATCAGAGTCGATTCCAGTACACTCAGACCGGATTTGACTGCTGTAATCCCGAATCCAAATGAGACAGATAAATAACCAAGTGCAATCGGAATCCCATGAACTATGCCTTTCAGAAAATCAGATTTCCTCATAATTTCAGAATCCCCAGCGAACCCATCAGAAGTGCAAATAACATCACAGGTGCGATATATTTAATCATGATGATAAATAATTTCTTTCTGCCGAATGCTTCGCCGTTTTTGGTTGCTTCCTGAATAATCGTTTCCGGCTTGATAAGCCATCCGATCAGTATGCATGTCCCGATTGCTACTACAGGCATAAAGATCTGATTGCTGATATAATCCATAATATCCAGAATCTGAGCAACAGAGCCGTTCGGAAGCGTAAGTTCAAAATACAGAATATTATAGCCTAAGCAAATAATAATGCCGATTACCAGTGCTATTGCCGTTTCGATCAGAACAGCTTTTTTTCTGCTCCATCCGAAGCAGTCGATCAGACTAGCAACAATGGCTTCCAATACAGACATCGCACTTGTCAGAGCGGCGAATAATACCATGATGAAAAATATCGCTCCGATGATATTCCCCATAAAGCCCATCTGAGAAAAAACTTTCGGCAGAGCTTTGAACATCAGACCAGGGCCGGAAGAACGCATACCCTCTTCGCCTAAAAAGACATAGACTGCCGGAATAATCATGATTCCGGCGAGAAATGCAACCAGAGTATCAAAAATTTCGATCTGATTCACAGATTTCAGTAAATTACTGTCATCTTTGAAATAAGAACCATAAGTAATCATGATACCCATTGCTACACTGATACTATAAAATAATTGTCCCATAGCATCCAGTATGGTAATAAATATACTTTTCGCATTCATACCGGTCAGACTCGGAATCACATAGACTTTCAGGCCATCCAGACCGGAACGGCCTTCATTTTCTTTGATCGTCAGAGAGAAGATCGCGATTCCGATAACTAATACTAACAAAATAGGCATCAGAATTTTAGAAAGCGATTCGATTCCTTTATTTACACCCTGATAAATAATAATTGCCGTAGCCGCTAAAAAGATAATATCAAATATAATCGGCTGTGCGAGATCTGTAATAAATGTTCCGAAATAGCTGTCATCTGCGGCAGCGAGGCCGTTTCCGGTGATGAACGTCAGAGCATATTTTAGTACCCATCCGCCGATAATACAATAATACGGCAGAATCATAAACGGTACAAGACATGCAAAAATGCCGATCCATCTCGAGGGCTTATGCAGAGTGCCGTAAGCTGTCAGAGCACTTTGTTTTGTTTTCCGTCCGATGGCCGTTTCACTGACGATCATCGTAAAGCCGAAAGTCAACGCAAGTATCAGATAGATGACCAAGAACAGTCCTCCGCCATCCTTAGCGGCCAAATAGGGGAATCTCCAGATATTGCCCAGTCCGACCGCACTGCCCGCGGCCGCGAGGACAAATCCAAGCGAGCTTGAAAATGAATTTCGTTTTTCGTTCATAATATAAAAAACCTCCTGTATATGATTTTTTCGGCAGGTGTTTCTATTATAGCATAAAATAGGTACATTGTCAATCACATTATATTAACATTAGGATTTGAATTTGTGATTTAATTGGATATTTAGGGAATTTTAGAACAGTATGGTAGATAATATAAATTGAAACTGTTCTTTTTTTCTACCAAAATTTCTACCAGAATCATACGATTTTGTTTTCTTTTTTCTGCTTCACTTTTTTTCGCATTATATTTTATAACTATAAATGAGCAAATCGAAAAAATGCACAAAAAAGAAGACAACAGCTCTAAAATGAGTTATAATGGAATTACCACAAACCATGAACTCAGGGAGCTGTTGTCTTATGAATACAAGTAT
>Ga0326511_10004340_pt1 | contig 11320 bp, 9 predicted proteins | sample 0_2496_0518_D_FD_203701 | JGI IMG/M metagenome (GOLD analysis project Ga0326511, IMG submission 203701) | Bovine rumen microbial communities from UC Davis, California, United States - 0_2496_0518 | ecosystem: Host-associated > Mammals > Digestive system > Stomach > Rumen | place: USA: California...
GATGGAAATGCAGCAGAAGCTTCAGCAGAGCTATCAGGACAACCAGCAGGCACTGGCCAAGGAGCAGCAGGAGAAGATGCAGCCCATCCAGACCAAGATCATGGATGCCATCAAGGCTGTGGGTCAGGCTGGCGGTTATGTGTATATCATGGAGATGGGCTCGCAGCTGTATATCAGCAGCACCCTGTCTACCGATGTCACCAAGGAGGTGAAGGCCAAGCTGGGACTGAAGTGAATTGAGAATTAAGAATTGAGAATTGAGAATTAAGAGTTAAGTATGAAGAAAGTATTGTTTTTCCTTCTGAGTCTTGTGACACTCAGCATGTCGGCACAGGACGCTGCCACTCCGGAGACCGCTGCAGCGCAGCAGGCTCCCGCCCTGAAGTACGGTTATCTGAGCTACGAGGCAGTCTTTAAGGCCATGCCCGACTATGCCACCATGCAGGCCAGCATGACTCAGTTGCGCGAGAAGTATGAGGCCGAGCAGAAGCGTGTGGAGACCGACTTCAACAAGAAGTACGAAGAGTTTCTGGATGGCCAGAAGAACTTCCCCAAGAGCATTCTGGAGAAGCGTCAGGTAGAGTTGCAGGAGATGCTCGACAAGAACATCGCCTTCAAGAAGGAGAGTCAGCGCCTGCTGAAGGAGGCCGAGGCCGAGGCCAAGGCTCCTCTGAAAGCCCGTCTCACCGAGGCCCTGGCCAAGATTGGACAGGAGCGCGGCTACGCCTTCATCCTCAACACCGACTGCAAGTGCGCACCTTGGCTCAACCCTGCTATGGGTGAAGACATCACCGAGGCCGTGAAAGCTGCTGTACAGCAGTAAGCAAGAGGCAAGAAGCAAGAGGCAAGAGGTGAGAGGTATGCAACTGCCTACGGCACCAGGTCCCATCGGCATCTTCGACAGCGGCTATGGCGGACTGACCATTCTGCATGGCATCCGACAGCTGCTGCCGCAGTATGACTATCTGTATCTGGGCGACAATGCCCGTGCACCCTACGGTCCGCGTTCTTTCGATGTGGTCTACGAGTTCACGCTGCAGGCCGTCACCCGCCTCTTCGAGATGGGATGCCACCTGGTCATACTGGGCTGCAACACCGCCTCGGCCAAAGCCCTGCGCACCATACAACAAAACGATTTGCCCAAGCTCGACGCCCAGCGTCGGGTCTTGGGCATCATTCGTCCCACTGCCGAGGTCATCGGCTCGCTCACCCACAGCCGTCATGTGGGCATCTTTGCCACCGAGGGCACCATCAAGAGCGAGTCGTACAACCTGGAAATCCACAAGCTGCATCCCGATATCCAGGTGAGCGGCGTGGCCTGCCCCTTCTGGGTTCCGCTGGTGGAGTATAATGAGGCCGACTCCCCCGGTGCCGACTATTTCGTGAAGAAGCGCATCGACCAGCTGATGCGCCTCGACCCCGAAATCGACACCGTCATCCTGGGCTGTACCCACTATCCCCTGCTGCTGCCCAAGATACACAAGTACATTCCTCGCGGCATTCGCATCGTGGCCCAGGGCGAATATGTGGCCACCGCGCTGCAGAGCTATTTCGAGCACCATCCCGAGATAGAGGCGCGATGCACCAAGGGCGGCCACACCAGCTATCTCACCACCGAGAACCCTGAGAAGTTCAAAGAGCAGGCCCAACTGTTCCTGCACGAGCCCGTGGATGTAGAAAACATCACGCTGGGCTGACCTCCTTCCACCTTCCACATTCCTCCTTCCACCTTCCACATGGAAACAATCAACGACTTCTTCCTCCTGCTGAGCTCCATTCTGTGGGGATGGCCCATGATTATCCTGCTGCTGGGCACCCACGTGTTTCTCACCTTCCGTCTGCGCATTCCCCAGCGCAAACTGCTCACCGGCATCCGCCTCTCGGTCAAGAAAGACCCTGGTGCCACGGGCGACGTCAGTCAGTTTGGCGCCTTGGCCACCGCACTGGCTGCCACCATCGGCACCGGCAACATTGTGGGCGTGGCCACCGCTGTGGCACTGGGCGGTCCTGGAGCCGTGCTGTGGTGCTGGCTCACAGGCATCTTCGGCATGTCTACCAAGTATGCCGAGGGACTGTTGGCCGTGAAATACCGCGTGAAGGGAGAAGACGGCCACACCTACGGCGGTCCGATGTATGCGCTGGAGCGTGGCCTCAACATGAAGTGGCTGGCCGTGCTCTTTGCCGTCTTTACGGCGCTGGCATCCTTCGGCATCGGCTGTACCGTACAAGCCAACAGCATTGCCCTGCTGGCCCATGAGACCTTTGACATACCCACCTGGCTGATAGGCGTCTTCGTATGTCTGCTGGCTGGTGCCGTCATCCTCGGCGGTGTCAAGGCCATCGCCCGTGTCTGCACCGTGCTGGTACCCTTCATGGCTGCGCTCTATGTCGTGGGGTGCATCGTCATTCTGGTGATGAACAGCCATTACGTGTGGCCTGCTGTCCAGCTCATCATCACGTCGGCCTTCAACCCCTCTGCAGCAGGAGGCGGCTTTGTGGGAGCCACCGTCATGATGGCAGCCCGCTATGGCATAGCCCGAGGCCTGTTCTCCAATGAGAGCGGCATGGGCTCTGCGCCCATCGTGGCAGCAGCAGCCCAGACGCGCAATCCCGTGCGCCAGGCGCTGGTGAGCAGCACCGGCACCTTCTGGGACACTGTCATCATCTGCGCCCTCACAGGTCTGGTGCTCGTGAGCAGCATCCTCGCCTACCCCGACATCACCTACGCCGATGGTGCCGCCCTCACCAAGGTGGCCTTCTCGAAGATTCCCATCATCGGAGCTCCCTTGCTGACTTTCGGCATCCTGACCTTCGCCTTCAGCACCATTCTGGGCTGGAGCTATTATGGCGAGAGTGCCGTCAACTATCTAGAGGTGAGTGGTGAGAGGTTAGAGGTAAGAAGGGGTAGCCGCTTCTATCGCATCCTCTACATCGTGGCGCTCTTCTTCGGCAGCATTATCAACCTCGACATCATCTGGAACATTGCCGACTGCATGAATGCCCTCATGGCCATTCCCAACCTCATCGCCCTGCTGTTGCTCAGCGGTGTGGCTGCCCGAGAGACGAAAAAATACCTGTGGGAGGGCCGCCTGGATGATGATATGAGCGATGATGCGCTTGCGAAAAACCCTTCACCAAGCGCGTAAATCGCTCTGTATCAACAACCTACGGTGAAGGGTTGCTTTTTACAATCGAAAGTGACATCTTTACGTTCGTGAGTGGCCTCCCTACGTCCGTAAGTGGCCTCTTTGTGATCGTAAATAGCCTCCCTGCGATCGTAAATGGCCTCCCTGCAATCACAAGTAGCATCTTGAAGGAAGGACCAAGTAACCCTAAAACAACCCTTCACCATAACATGTTGTATATCAAGTTGTTACAGCATCGGTGAAGGGTTTTCGAAAACCTCTTTTTTACTGATACTGACGACAATCCACCCAAACATGATAGCCATCTTCACCAGTGAACTCGTCAAGCCCACTCACACCGCTCCGGCAGCCATGCCCAAGGGCCACACACACCTGAAGATTCGATAGCTTTAGCAAAAAAAGGCTTTTTTATTTTGTAGTGTCCTCGCTTATTCGTATCTTTGCAGGATAAAACGACTGAGAGACATGATAAACCGAGAATTGCTACAGCCTGAAAGCATCGCTGTAATAGGAGGCTCCAACAATGTGCACAAGCCGGGTGGCAGCATTGTGAGAAACCTGCTGAACGGGGGCTACCAAGGAGCACTGCACATCGTGAATCCAAAAGAAGAGGAGGTGCAGGGCATCAAAGCCGTGCACGACGCACGAGAGCTGCCGCCCGTAGAGCTGGCCATCCTGGTGGTGGCCGCCAAGTGGTGTCCCGACTATGTGGAGCTGCTGGCCAAAGAGAAGCAGACACGTGCCTTCGTCATCATCAGTGCCGGCTTTGGCGAAGAGACTGCCGAGGGCGCTGTGCTGGAACAGCGCATCCTGGACATCTGCCAGCAATACGGGGCATCGCTGATAGGTCCCAACTGCATCGGACTGCTGAACCGCTGGCACCACAGCGTGTTCACCCTGCCCATACCCAACCTGAACGCACAGGGCGCCGACTTCATCAGCGGCTCGGGTGCCACAGCGGTGTTCATCCTGGAGAGTGCCGTCAGCAAGGGACTGCAGTTCAACAGCGTGTGGTCGATAGGCAACGGCAAGCAGATAGGTATCGAGGATGTGCTGCAGTATATGGACGAGCACTTCAACCCAGAGACCGACTCGAAAGTGAAGCTGCTCTACATCGAGAACATCGCCAATCCCGACAAGCTGCTGTTCCATGCGGGCAGCCTGATTCGCAAGGGTTGCCGCATCGCTGCCATCAAGGCCGGCGCATCGGAAAGCGGCAGCAGGGCAGCCTCCAGTCACACAGGTGCCATCGCTTCGAGCGACGCTGCCGTAGAGGCGCTGTTCCGCAAGGCGGGCATCGTGCGCTGTCACAGCCGCGAGGAGCTGACCACCGCAGGCTGCATCTTCACAGTAGAAGCCAACAGCCAAAAACTAACAGCCAACAGCGAAAAGCCACTTCGCTTCGCCATCGTCACCCATGCCGGCGGCCCTGGCGTGATGCTCACCGATGCCCTCTCGAAGGGAGGTCTCAGTGTGCCCAAGATAGAGGGCGAAAAGGCCAACGAGCTGAAAGAGAAGCTTTTCCCAGGCTCTTCGGTGGCCAACCCCATCGACTTCCTGGCCACCGGCACGGCAGAACAGTTGGGCACCGTCATCGACTACTGCGAGCATGCGTTCGACGACATCGACGCCATCGCCGTCATCTATGGCACCCCCGGACTCACCCAACTCTACGAAGCCTACGATGTGCTGGACAGAAAGATACGCGAGTGCAAGAAACCCATCTTCCCCGTACTGCCCAGCGTGCATACAGCCGGACCGGAGGTCGCTGAATTCCTGGCCAAGGGACACGTGAACTTCAGCGACGAGGTGACGCTGGCCACCGTGCTGAGCCAGATTATGAACACACCACCGCCAGCACCTTTTGAGGTACAGCTCTACGGCATAGACATTCCCCGACTCAACAAGATTATATTCCGCGAGACCAACCGTCTGAAGTTCGAAGGTGTAGAGAGCGGCTACGTCGCCCCTGACACGGTGCGCGAACTGCTCTCCTGCGCAGGCATACCCCTTGTTCCCGAGATTGTATCCACCACGAAAGAAGAGCTGGCACAGTTTGCCCAGCGGGTGGGCTATCCCGTGGTGGCCAAAGTGGTAGGGCCTGTACACAAGAGCGATGTGGGTGGCGTGGCTCTGAACATCCGCACGGCAGAGCACCTGGCGCTGGAGTTCGACCGCATGATGCAGATAGAGGGCGCCACAGGTGTGATGGTGCAGAAGATGCTGCGAGGCACGGAGCTCTTCATCGGTGCCAAATACGAGGAGCGCTTCGGACACGTGGTGCTGTGCGGACTGGGCGGCATCTTCGTAGAAGTGCTCAAAGACGTGTCGTCGGGTCTGGCACCGCTGAGCTATGCCGAGGCCTACTCGATGATACGCTCGCTGAAGGGATATAAAATCATCAAGGGCACTCGCGGACAGCAGGGCATCAACGAGCAGAAATATGCCGAGATTATCGTCAGACTGAGCACCCTGCTGCGCTTCGCCACCGAAATCAAGGAGATGGACATCAATCCGCTGCTGGCCGACGGCGACGACATCGTGGCTGTGGATGCGAGGATAAGGATTGAGAGATAAGAAGCAAGAAGCAAGAGGCAAGAGATTAGAGAGAGAAATATATATGATGACAAGATACTATAAGGTGGCCGACCATGTGTTCAGCGTCAGCGGTCACGACGACATGTTCAGACTGATGGGCAACTACGAGCCCTTCGTCTGCAGCGACACGCCCACGGCGCCTCCAGTGTTCCAACTGACTGTGGAAGCAGGAGAGGCCGTCGGCTTTGAGGAAGAACTGCGACAAGACGACGAGGGACAGCAGATTGGCTGTGGTCACAACGCCGAGGGACAGCCCGTGTTTGAATACATCTGGGCCAACAAGACGGCGGGGTGGCTCGTCTGCTCCGACCAATACACCAAGGGACGGCTCGTCACCACGGGCGACTACCAGAAGTTGGCCGTAGACAATGCGCTGATGGTGCTCTTCGCACTGGCCACCGCCAACCAGGACACCGTGCTCTTCCATGCAGCCATCGTGAGCTGGCAGGGGCAGGGCTATATGTTCCTGGGCAAGAGCGGCACGGGCAAAAGCACCCACGCTCGCCTCTGGCTCAAGTATATCGAGGGCTCGGAACTGGTGAACGACGACAACCCCGTGGTGCGTACCTATGCCGACGGCCACGCCACCGTGTTTGGCTCGCCCTGGAGCGGCAAGACGCCCTGCTATCGCAACATCAGCTATCCGCTGGCAGGCATCGTGCTGCTGAGTCAGGCTCCCTACAACAAGATACATCCACTGCGCGGTCTGCAGGCCTATGCGGCACTGGTGCCCAGCATCAGCGGCAAGCGATGGGATGCTTCCATAGCCGACGGCCTGCACCACACAGAAAACGCCCTGGCCACCAACATCCCCTGCTGGCACCTGGAGTGTCTGCCCGACAAGGAGGCTGCACGGGTGTGCCATGGAGAAATGAGAAATGAGAAATGAGGAATGTGGAATGTGGAATGAGGAGTGAGAGATGACTGACGAAGTGATATTGCAAGAAGCCATCCGACTGGTGGACGACGGTGTGAACGTGACACTGCCCGTCAAGGGCTATAGCATGCTGCCGTTCATCATCGGCAGTCAGGAGAGCGTCATACTGCAGCAGCCCTTGAGCCCCAAGGTGGGCGATGTGGTATTGGCATGGGTGGAAGGCTGCCGCTATGTGGTGCATCGCATCATCGACATCTCGGGCGACCACGTCACACTGATGGGCGATGGCAATGTGGCGGGCGTGGAGCACTGTCTGACGGGCGACGTCAAAGCCGTGGCCAGCCACGTGGTGGATGTCAAGGGCCGCAAGCACAACCTCTATGCACCGTGGCGCTGCCGGGCGGCGCGTGTGTGGTTCCGTCTGTTGCCCGCACGAAGATACTTGCTGGCCATCTACCGCCGCACATGGCTGAAGGTGGTGACAAGGCATTAGGAAGAAAGAAGACGAAAAGGAAATAACATATCAATACGACAACAATGAAACAGATTAAGAAAGGTTTTATTCTGCGCCAGGTGTGTGGCGAGAATGTGATAGTAGGCGAAGGACTGGACGCCATCAACTTCGGCAAGCTGATATCGCTGAACGAGACAGCAGCATGGCTCTGGCAGCAGGCTGCTGACATGGGTACCTTCAGCGTTGACACACTGGCCGACAGGCTCTGCGAGGCATATGATGTAGACCGCCAACAGGCCGGCAATGACGTGGGAGCCATTCTTGACAAGTGGCAGGAGGTGGGCATCATCGAGAATGCCGCATAACGGAAGGGATGGCCAATAACTGCGTGTCATGAGATATATCCTCTGGCTTTGGCGATACTCACACGGTGTACGGCGAAGTATGCTGGTGCGCATCGTGGCAGGCATCATTCAAGTGGTGCTGGGACTGGTCATGGTGTGGCTCAGCAAGCTGTTCATCGACGACACCATCCGTACGGGCACTGCCGACGACATCATCCACATGACACTGCTGCTCGTGGCTACCGTGGTGGGAGGCGTACTGCTCCGCCAGTTCTGCTACTACCTCACGGCCATGGCCACCGTCAAGCAAACCAACACGCTGCGGCTGCAGCTCTTCAGCCAGCTCTTCCGCAGACAGCTGTACACCGAACAGGAGCTGCATTCGGGCGATGTCACATCGAGAATGGCCAAGGACATCGACACGGTAAGTGCCACCACCACCGACACGCTGCCGCAGATGGCCATCACTGCCCTGCAACTGTGTGGTGCCTTCCTGCTGATGCGCTGGTTCGACGCACGGCTGGCATGGGCACTGCTGCTGCTCACTCCCGCTGCCATCATCTTCGGCAAGCTGATAGCACGCCAGCTGCGACAGCTCACCCTCGACATCCGACAAGACGAAAGCCAGATACAAATGCAGGTGCAAGAGGGCATGGAATATAATGCCGTGCTGCGCTCGCTGGGCAGTGAGCCGTGGGTGACACAACGGCTCAACAGCATGCAGCAGCGACTCCGGGGCAGTGTACGGCGCAGAGCACGTTTCACGGTGGCCATGCGACTAGTGATAGGCAGCGTGTTCAGCCTGGGCTATCTCCTGGCTTTCGTGTGGGGAGCCATCGGACTGCGCCACGGCACCATCACATTCGGCACCATGACATCGTTTCTGCAACTGGTGGGCATGATACAGCACCCCATCCTGCAACTGCTCAACATGGTGCCGTCGGTCATCCACACCACCGCCAGCATCGACCGGTTGGAAGAGCTGAAGCAAGGGGAGAGAAGCAAGAAGCAAGAGGCAGAAAGCAAGAGGGAAGAGGCAGGAGACCTGCGGGCCGGCAGTGTACGCTTCACCAATGTGTCGTTCCAATATGCCAAAGGCGACTGCAACGTGCTGTCGCACTTCACCCACGAGTTCCGTCCCGCCTCCAAGACCGCCATCATGGGTGAGACGGGCATCGGCAAGACGACACTCTTCCGACTGATTCTGGGATTCATCGAGCCCACAGAAGGAACGGTAGAAGTGGGGGGCGACATCTGCTTCGTACCCCAGGGCAACACACTGATGAGCGGCACCATCCGCTACAACCTGCTGCTGGCCAAACCCGAGGCCACCGACACGGAACTGCAAGAAGTGCTGCACACGGCATGTGCCGACTTCGTGATGCAGTTGCCCGAGGGCCTTGACACCCATCTGGGAGAACGGGGCAGCGGACTGAGCGAGGGACAGGCACAGCGCGTGGCCATCGCCAGGGGACTGCTGCGCCCAGGCACCATCATGCTGCTCGACGAAATCAGCAGCTCCCTCGACGCAGAAACAGAACAGGAACTCTTCCATCGCCTCATCACAGCCTACCCCCAGAAGACCATGCTCTTCATCACTCACCGCACTGCGGTAACAGCACTGTGCGATGACATCATCACCAACGCCCACTTTATAAACAACACGCAATAGAACACTCACTGATAATAACTCAACACCCAATAGAACACTTACTTATAATAACACAAGAATATGGAGCAACAGAAACGTTACGGGCATTTCGACGACCAGCACCGTGAATATGTCATTACAGACCCGCAGACACCGTGGCCCTGGATTAACTACCTGGGCAATGAAGACTTCTTCTCGTTGATCAGCAACACTGCCGGAGGCTACAGCTTCTACAAGGATGCCAAGTTCCGCCGCATCACCCGCTATCGCTACAACAACGTGCCCATGGACAATGGTGGCCGCTATTTCTACATCAGAGAGGTCAAAGGCTCCCCTTCACCTTCAAGTAATCAAACAACCCCTCCTTCGGAGGGGCTTGGGGAGGCTTGGAGCCCCGGCTGGAAGCCCTGTAAGACACCCCTCGACTTCTACGAGTGCCGCCACGGCATGAGCTACACCCGCATCACGGGCCGCAAGAACGGTGTAGAGGCCAGTGTGCTCTTCTTCGTTCCCCTGAAGAAGTGGTGCGAGGTGCAGAAGCTGACGCTCAAGAACGATTCTGCTGCAGTGAAGAAGCTCAAGCTCTTCTCCTTCGAGGAGTGGTGTCTGTGGAATGCCGCCACCGACATGGAGAACTTCCAGCGTAACTTCTCGACGGGCGAGGTGGAGATAGAGACCACCACTCCCGGCGCTTCTCCGTCGGGCGCCACCATCTACCACAAGACGGAATATCGCGAGCGCCGCAACCACTACGCCTTCTATCATGTGAACACCGAGATTCAGGGCTACGACACCGACCGCGAGACCTTCGTGGGCCTCTATAACGAGCTCTCCGCTCCGCAGGCCGTTCTGGAGGGCAAGCCCCGCAACAGCCACGCCCACGGCTGGAGCCCCATTGCCTCGCACTATATCGAGGTGACGCTGCAGCCTGGCGAGTCGAAGGACTTCATCTTCCTGCTGGGATACATCGAGAACGAGCAGGACGAGAAATTCTCTGCACCACAAGTCATCAACAAGCAGAAAGCCCACGCACTGATTGAGAGTCTCAACACCACGGAGAAGGTCGACAAGGCCTTTGCCGAGCTCTGCGAATACTGGGATGCTCTGCTGAATATCTATAAGGTACGCACGGGCAACGACAAGCTGGACCGCATGGTGAACATCTGGAACCAGTATCAATGCATGGTAACCTTCAACTTCTCCCGCTCAGCCAGTTTCTTCGAGAGCGGCGTGGGCCGCGGCATGGGCTTCCGCGACAGCAACCAGGATCTCGTGGGCTTCGTGCACCAGATACCGCCACGCGCCCGTCAGCGCATCATCGACATCGCCTCGACACAGTTCCCCGACGGCGGTTGCTACCACCAGTATCAGCCCCTCACCAAGCGCGGCAACAACGATATCGGCGGCGGATTCAACGATGACCCCTGCTGGCTCATCTTCGGCACCGTGGCCTATATCAAGGAGACGGGCGACTTCTCCATCCTCGACGAAATGGTGCCCTTCGACAACCAGCCAGGCACGGAGGTGACGCTGTTCGAGCACCTGAAGATATCGATGAATCACGTCATCAACAACCTCGGCCCGCACCTGTTGCCGCTCATCGGACGTGCCGACTGGAACGACTGCTTGAATCTGAACTGCTTCTCGTGGGATCCCAACGAGAGCTTCCAGACCACCGAGAATGTCAGTGAGGGCACCAAGGCCGAGAGCCTCATGATTGCCGGTCTCTTCGTGGTGACGGGCAAGGACTATGTGGCCCTCTGCCGTCATCTTGCCAGTTCCGTAAGCCGAGGCAATGCCTCGGCCTACCAGACAGAAGCCGACCGCATGCAGCAGGCCGTCGACGCCATGATCGAGGCTGTGAAGAAGCACGGCTGGGATGGCGAGTGGTATCTGCGTGCCTACGACTTCTATGGTCGTAAGATTGGCAGCCACGAATGCGACGAGGCCAAGATCTTCATCGAGAGCCAGGGCTGGTGCACCATGGCCGAGATTGGTGCCGAGGAAGGTATGGTGGCCAAGAGCCTCGACTCGTGCAAGAAGTATCTGGAGTGCGAGCACGGCATGGTGCTCAACAACCCCGCCTTCACGAAGTACATCTATGAATACGGCGAAATATCCAGCTATCCTGAGGGCTACAAGGAGAATGCCGGCATCTTCTGCCACAACAACCCGTGGGTCATCATTGGTGAGTGTCTGGCGGGCCGCGGCAACGACGCCTGGAGCCACTATGCCAAGATTCTCCCCAGC
>Ga0326511_10004342_pt1 | contig 11318 bp, 6 predicted proteins | sample 0_2496_0518_D_FD_203701 | JGI IMG/M metagenome (GOLD analysis project Ga0326511, IMG submission 203701) | Bovine rumen microbial communities from UC Davis, California, United States - 0_2496_0518 | ecosystem: Host-associated > Mammals > Digestive system > Stomach > Rumen | place: USA: California...
ATGCAAGATTCCACGTTGGGATCTTTCCCAGTTCGTGGTTCACGCCGTGGAACTTGGAAAGATCCCAACGTGGAATCTTGCATACCACATAGTCAAGAGCAGGCTCGAAGAAGGCACTGGTGGTCTTGGTGACAGAGTTCTTCAACTCGAACAAACCGTAGCCCAAGCCCAATTTGGCAGCTACGAAAGCCAAAGGATAACCTGTAGCCTTGCTGGCCAAAGCAGAAGAACGGCTCAGGCGTGCGTTCACCTCGATGACTCGATAATCTTCGGAGTTGGGATCGAAGGCATACTGAACGTTACACTCACCAACGATGCCGATGTGGCGGATAATCTTGATGGCCAGTGCACGCAGCTTGTGGTACTCACTGTTAGACAAGGTCTGGCTGGGAGCTACCACGATAGACTCGCCGGTATGGATACCGAGGGGATCGAAATTCTCCATGTTGCAAACGGTGATACAGTTGTCATAACGGTCGCGAACCACCTCGTACTCTATCTCCTTCCAGCCCTTCAGGGATTTCTCCACCAAAACCTGGGGAGAGAATGAGAAAGCTTCTTCGGCCTGAGCCTCCAGCTCTGCCTCGTTATCACAGAAACCGGACCCTAAGCCGCCCAGTGCGTATGCGGCACGAAGGATGACTGGATAGCCCAGCTCTGCTGCTGCCTGCCGAACCTCCTCCCGGGTGTTGCAAGCCTGACTCTTGATGGTCTTTACGTCAATCTCATCGAGCTTCTTTACAAACAGGTCGCGGTCCTCTGTATCTATAATGGCCTGAACGGGTGTTCCCAACACCTTCACACCATATTTCTCTAACACACCTTTCTGGTATAGCTCAACACCGCAGTTCAGGGCGGTCTGTCCACCAAAGCTGAGCAGGATACCATCAGGACGTTCCTTCTCAATCACGCGCTCAACGAATTCTGGGGTTACAGGCTGGAAGTAAACCTTATCTGCTACACCTTCGCTGGTCTGAACAGTAGCAATGTTGGGGTTGATGAGTACGCTCTCCACGCCCTCTTCCTTCAATGCCTTCAGTGCCTGCGCACCGCTATAGTCAAACTCACCGGCCTGACCAATCTTCAAGGCACCTGAACCGAGAAGGAGGACCTTCTTTACAGTTGAAAGTTGAGAGTTGAAAGTTGAAAGTTGTGAATCTTTGTCTGTAGTTGAGAATTGAGAATTGAGAATTGAGAATTCTTCACTCTTAACTCTTCGTTCTTCACTCAGGCTTTTCACGAATTCATCAAACATCCACTCTGTATCCGTGGGGCCCGAACTGGCTTCGGGATGGAACTGGGCAGAGAACCAGGGATTGGTCTTATGACGAATACCTTCGTTGGAGCCATCGTTCATGTTCACGAACAGAGGTTCCCATTCGGAAGGAAGGGTGCTGTCATCTACTGCATAACCATGATTCTGGCTTGTGATGTAGCACTTTGTAGTGCCTACCTGTTGCACGGGTTGGTTATGGCTACGATGACCATATTTCAGTTTGTATGTCTTGGCACCAGCGGCACGAGCCAACAACTGGTTACCCAGACAGATACCCATAAGGGGACGAACCTCCTTATTGTTCAGGAAGGTGCGTATATGCTCAACCGTCTTGCTGCATTGCTCTGGGTCGCCAGGACCGTTAGCCAGGAACAGACCGTCGAACTCCAGTTGGTTGAAGTCGTAGTCCCAAGGTACGCGAACCACTTCTACACCACGCTTGATAAGGCAACGGATGATATTGGCCTTTACGCCACAATCCACTAAGACTACCGTCTTTAGTTGAGAGTTGAGAGTTGAGAGTTGAGAGTTGCTGGGTTTATAGGTGATGACTTCTTTGCAGCTCACCTTCTCTACCCAATTGATGCTTCCATAATCCTCTTGACAATGTTCAATGTTCAATGTTGAATGTTCAATGCTGATCCTCCCTCTCATCACACCGTGCTCACGCAGCAGCTTGGTAAGTCTTCTGGTATCTATGCCAGAGATGGCAGGAATACCCTCACGCTTCAGCCAGCTGCTGAGGGACTCTTTAGCGTTCCAATGGCTGTACTCCTCGCTATAGTCGGCAACGATGAGGCCCTTGGGGTGAATACGGTCACTCTCCATAAACAAGGGCAGCCCATCTGCACCAATACCCGTGCCTGGCACGCCATAGTTACCTATTAGCGGAAAGGTTGTTACCAGTATCTGCCCCGCATAGCTGGGGTCGGTAAGGCTTTCGGGATAGCCCATCATGGCAGTGTTGAAAACAACCTCGCCAACAGTATTCACGTCGGCACCGAACGACCAGCCGCAGAATACCGTTCCGTTATCCAATATCAATCTTGCTTCTCTCTTCATATCTTATTTCTGTAGCTTTAAATTCTGTTCAACGTAATTTACAAAGGCCTCGTTCACTAATTTGTTGCCGCCTGGGGTGGGGTACTGACCGGTAAAGTACCAGTCGCCCTGATGGTCGGGACAGGCAGCATGTAAGCCTTCGATGGTCTGGAAAACAAATTCCACAGGAGCTTTCATTCCCACGGGACGCAGCATCTCTGCCATCTTGCGGTTGATGTCCTCCACAGTGAAAGGTTTATACAAGGCGCAGACACAATTGTGCTGTTCTGTCTTTGGCTTGCGCAGTTCTGCATAGCAGGCCTCATAGGTATCGTTGACCAACTGCCAAAGTCCGCGTTCTGTCAGCAGGGCAATGGTAGCACGGAAGGCAATGAACTCCTCCAGGCGTGCCATGTCTATGCCATAATAGTCGGGGTAGCGAATCTGGGGTGAGCTGCTTACCATTACAATCTTCTTGGGATGCAGACGGTCCAGAATCTTGAAGATGCTCTCCCTTAAGGTAGTGCCGCGAACGATAGAGTCATCAATTATGACCAGGTTGTCTTCGTAGGGGCGTAGCGAACCGTAAGTAATATCATAAACATGCGAGGCGAGGTCGTTACGCGATCCGGCCTCTGTTATGAAGGTACGCAATTTGATATCCTTCCACGCCACCTTCTCGCTGCGTACGCTGAATCCTTTGTTGCGCAGGCCTTCCACCATGCCGTAGAAGGCTACCTCGGCAGTATTGGGGATAAAAGAGAAAACAGTATGCTCGGTGTCGTTGCCGATGGCTTTCAGGATGGGTTCGGTAAGTTGCTCTCCCAACTGTTTGCGCTCGCGGTAGATGTCACGGTCGGAACCACGACTGAAATAAATCCTTTCGAACGAGCAGCGGGCCTGCTGCTTGGCTTCCAGGATGGTCTCCAAACAAGATGTTCCGTTCTTATGGATAATCAGTGCTTTGCCTGCGGGCAGTTCCTGGACATCCTCCACTTGCAGGTCGAAAGTTGTTTGCAATACAGCACGTTCGCTGGCAACGGCTATTACCTCGTCGTCTTTATAGAAGAAGGCAGGACGGATACCCCAAGGATCACGCATGGCAAACATCTCTCCGGAACCCGTCATTCCGCACATTACATAGCCACCATCATAATCTGCCATTGTTGTGCGCAGCACATTGGCCATTTGCACATTATCTTCGATATATTGTGTGATATCTGTATTTTTCAGTCCTTTTTCCTTGGCCTCCACATAGCAGCGTTCCACCTCACGGTCCAGGCGGTGTCCCATCAGCTCCAGTGTGATGTACGAGTCGCTATAGATACGTGGTGACTGGCCCTGCTTTACTATCTTATCGAATATCTCGTCGATGTTGGTCATATTAAAGTTGCCGCACAGACACAGGTTCTTGGCGCGCCAGTTATTGCGACGCAAAAAAGGATGTACATATTCCAGTCCGCTCTTGCCCGTGGTGGAGTAGCGCAGGTGCCCCATGTAGAGTTGAGAATTGAGGATTGAGAGTTGAGAGTTCTTCATAAAAGAATCATTCTCTTCTTCCAGATTCCCATTCCCTAATCGGTTAAAAATCTCGGTGATGGCATCTTTTCCCAAGGCTTTCTCTCGGAACATATATTCTGTTCCTATTGGTGCATCCATATTAACACAGGCAATACCTGCACCTTCCTGACCACGGTTATGCTGTTTCTCCATCATCAGATAGAGCTTGTTCAGGCCGTAGGACTGTGTTCCGTATTTGTTCTGATAAAAGCTTTGCGGTTTCAGTAGGCGAACAAGCGCCACACCGCATTCATGTTTCAGTTGTTCCATATCTCAATTCTCAACGGTTAGTGGTTAGCGGTTAGAGGTTAGCGGTTAGAGGCGAAAAACCGTAAACTGTAAACTGTAAACCGTAAACCGTAAACTGTAAACCGTAAACTGTTATCGTATAATTTTCAACTTTCCAAGCATGCTTTCACAAAACTCATAAACAAGGGGTGTGGGTGCAGTACCGTAGATGAGTATTCGGGATGGAACTGGGTGCCGATGTACCATTTCTTCTCGGGAATCTCGACAATCTCCACCAAGTCAGCAGCAGGATTAATGCCTACACATTTCATGCCGTTTGCTTCGTATTCTGCCCTGTATTTGTTGTTAAACTCATAACGATGGCGGTGACGTTCTCTTATGAGAAGACCCTCTCCCTGCTCCCCCTTTATGGGGAGGGCTTTTTTCTCCCCTCCATTACGGGAGGGGGTGGGTCTGTAGGCTTCTGCCGCCCTGCTGCCTTCTTTCAGTTCGCACTCATAAGCGCCTAATCTCATTGTTCCACCCATTTCCGTGATATTCTTTTGCTCTTCCATCAGGTCGATGACATTTACAGGCTCTTCCTGTGGCGTAAACTGATCACTTCCCTCCATACAAGGGAGGGGCTGTGGGGTGGGTCTCATCTCAGCGCTGTTGGCATCCTTGTAACCCAAAACATTGCGGGCAAACTCGATAACCATCATCTGCATACCCAGACAGATGCCGAAGGTTGGGATGTCGTTGTTGCGTGTATATTCTGCAGCGATAATCTTACCCTCTATGCCACGCTGTCCAAAGCCGGGACATACCACAATCCCCTGCAGGCCTTCCAGCTTCTCTGCCACATTCTCCCTGGTAATCTCCTCGCTATTGATAAAGTGGATTTTAGCTTTCACATCATTATAGATACCGGCCAGGTTCAGACTCTCGCGAATACTCTTGTAGGCATCCTGCAGGTCGTATTTGCCAACCAAGCCGATGTGTACCTCGCGAGTAGCGTTGCGCTGCTTGTCTAGGAAGTCACGCCAAGGCTTCATGGCGGGTGTCTCGCCTACGGGAATGCCTATCTTGCGCATGATGGCAGCATCCAGTCCCTGATGCTGCATGCTAACAGGCACCTCGTAGATGCTGGGCATATCCTCGCTCTGTACCACACACTCCAGGTCCACATTACAGAAAGAAGCCACCTTCATGCGCATGCTGTCATCAAGGTGGCGTTCAGTACGGAGGACAAGAATATCGGGCTGGATACCCATCCCCTGCAATTCCTTCACCGAGTGCTGCGTGGGCTTCGTCTTCAATTCGTCAGCCGCCTTTAAATATGGTACGTACGTGAGGTGCACGCATACAGCGTTACGACCCAGTTCCCACCGTAATTGTCGGATAGCCTCCATGAAGGGTGCACTCTCAATATCGCCGATGGTACCGCCCACCTCGGTAATAACGAAGTCGAAGGCCTCCCCCGACCCCTCCAAGGGGAGGGGAGAATCAAAACCATTCCTCCCTCCTTCGGTGGGATTGAGGGGGGCTCGTAGCATCCTTCTCTTAATCTCATCCGTAATATGAGGCACCACTTGGATGGTCTTGCCCAGGTAGTCGCCGTGGCGCTCGCGGTCTATAACCGTTTTATAGATACGCCCTGTGGTGATGCTGTTGTTGCGGGTGGTGTGAATGCCCGTAAAGCGCTCGTAGTGTCCCAAATCCAAGTCTGTCTCGAAACCGTCCTCCGTTACGTAGCATTCGCCGTGCTCGTAAGGGTTCAGGGTTCCCGGGTCAATGTTGATATACGGGTCGAACTTCTGGATTGTGACTTTGTAGCCGCGTGCCTGCAACAGTTTGCCTATGCTGGCAGAAATTATGCCCTTACCAAGTGAAGAGACAACACCGCCTGTAACAAAGATGTAATTGGTTTTCATTATCTTGCCGTGTTATTCATTACAATTTGATTAAAACTGCCGCAAAGGTATAGCTTTTTGTTAAATAACCAAAAGAAAACGATACAAAAAGATAAGCAAAATGCAAAATATTTGATAAATAACCAAAAAAGCAAAGACAAGCATGGGGTCTTGACCCCAAACTTGCCTTCAAAGTGTTATCTTTGTTGAAATTTAAATGTGGAATCCCAGTCCGCAAAGCATGTAAAGTTTTCCATTGTCAGGGTTGGCATTCAGGCCAACGAAAACGGGCAGATGATACTTCTGCTTAATCAGGAAATTCTTAGTGGCCTTTAACCCCACATTGGTGCAGGCAAAACAGCCGTTGCCATAAGTGGTGGTGGCCCAGGGGGAAATGCCGACGGAACCTTCCCATTCGAGCTTGGCCAGACGGAAGGGGGCTTTCAGTTCGAAGTAGCTGCTGTAAGCACGATTCAGGCTGTTGTTCAGACCATCGTCGCCCGCAAAGTTGGTGTACCAGGTAGCTGAGAGGAAACCGAAGTCGTAGCCGATGAATCCTTCCCAGATATGGGTGGTCTTTCCGCTTTTGTACTGGAAGTAGCTGCCTCTGCCAAACCAATAGTCCGTCAGACCGACCGTAAAGCCCTTTGTGCTATAGCTGAGGGTGAGGTCCAACTCCTTGGTGTCCTCGGCGCGCGTGAATCCTACACTTCCCCAGGCGGCGAGGCTGAGCCCCTTCCATTCAACGCCAAGGGTGGGTTGCAGGCTTACGTTTCCCAAATCCTGACCACGCCAAATGTATTGGTTGACGAAGTCTATGCCAATGGTTGCTGTTACTGGGCCCAGCTTCAGCCCCTCACTTTCCGGGAGGGGAGTAGTATCCTGAGCGGAAATGGGTGTTGATACGGATAATATGGTCACTAGCCTTATGGCAATAGAGCCTACTTTAGATATAGCCTTCATAAGATTTTTTCTTTAAATGATTAACTGAAATATAAGAAGTATAATAGGAAGTAAAAATGGAAGTTAAATAGGAAGTTATAAAAGGACAATACCATATAGGCAGACAGCATCCAACTCTATCGTCCAGCCAACTCGTTGGCTTAACTTCCTGCGCGTAGCGCATAACTCCCTATTTAACTTCATCTTATAACTTCAGAAACTTAAATGATTAATAATTTGAGGTTAGCGGTTAGGAGCCCAGCCATGGCTGGAACGTCAACGATAACGTCAACGACAACCTTTTAACCTATTAGCGGTTAGTGGACCCTTTAAACTCTTAAACTCTTAAACTTATTAAACTGACTCTCAACTCTAAACTTTACAAATCACTCTTCACTTAATTATAGCACAACTCTCCGTGCTCATAAACATCCAGGCCCTCGTCCTCGATGCGAGCAGGAACACGCAAGCCGTGGATCTTCTTGATGGTGAAGAACAGGATAATACCGCAGGCGGCAGCCCAGAGGTCAATCATCAGAATGCCAAAGCACTCAGCTCCGAAGAAACCCCATCCGTGGCCATACAGAGCACCGTTGCTGGTAGAGAGCAGACCTGTAAGCAATGTGCCCAGGATTCCGCATACACCATGAACAGAGCTTGCGCCTACCGGGTCGTCGATGTGCAGCACATGATCGATAAACTCGATAGAGAATACCAAAACGGTACCGCAGATAAGGCCGATAACCGCGGCACCTACGGGTGAAACCAGGTCGCAACCGGCTGTGATGCCAACAAGGCCAGCCAGCACGCCATTCAGGGTTAGCGAGAATGAAGGTTTCTTGTATTTCAGCCAGGTTAGGAACATGGTGGCAACGCCGCCGGCTGCAGCAGCCAAGTTTGTGGTCAGGAACACGTGGCAGATTGCCGTGCGGTTAACGGCGCCAGAGGCGGCCAACTGAGAGCCGGGGTTGAATCCGAACCATCCCATCCATAGGATGAATACACCCAAGGCGGCCAATGTCAGAGAGTGGCCGGGGATAGCGCGACTCTTGCCGTCCTTTCCATACTTGCCACGACGAGCGCCCAATGCGATTGCGCCAATCAGAGCCAGTACACCACCAACGCTGTGAACGATAGCAGATCCTGCGAAGTCATGGAACACGTCGCCAAAGGTTGTCATCATGAAGCTGTCGGCTGCATCGTTGCAAAGCCAGCCGCCGCCCCAGGTCCAGTGGCCCTCGATGGGATAGATTAGCAGCGAGATGATAGCGCTGTAAATAACGTACATCGAGAACTTGGTGCGTTCGGCCATCGCACCACTTACAATCGTAGCAGCTGTGGCGCAGAATACGGTTTCGAAAATCAGAAAGCCCTCTACGGGTAACTCGCCACTATAAAAACTCAGGTCGCCCCAGTTGGGCAAACCGATAAAACCGCCCAGCGTGTCGCTTCCGAACATAAGGCCAAAGCCTACCAGCCAGAACAGCAGCGAGCCGAACATAAAATCAACAAAGTTCTTAAACAGGATGTTGGCGGTGTTCTTGCTGCGCGTGAAACCTGCCTCACATAGTGCAAAACCTGGCTGCATGAAAAATACCAGCATAGCGGCCAATAACATCCAAACAGTATCTAATGATAATGATAAAGTATCCATAATATGGCCCCCCTCTTATCCCCCCTTTAGGGGGAAGACCATTACAGGGGCACGGGTCTTTTGTTTGTTATTCCTTATACATCTCCTCACTCAAAGGGGGAGGTTGGGAGGGGTCTTTATTTCTTATCCCTCAAAACCGTATCGCCGTGCTCGCCGGTTCGGATGCTCCATGTGTCAATCATTTCGCTCACGAAGATGCGCCCGTCGCCGACTTCGCCCGTATGCGCTGTTTCTGTGATAACCTTGATGGTAGGCTCCAAGAACTGGTCGCGGCAGACGATGGTTATTGCTACACGCTCGATGACATCAGTCGAATACTGCACGCCACGGTAGATGCGTTCCTGTCGGCTCTGACCGATTCCGTGTACGTCGTGATACTCGAACCAGTCGATGTCCGAACTGAGCAACGCTTCTTTCACATCCTCAAACTTTGTCTTTCGGATAATTGCTTCAATCTTTTTCATACCTTAATGTTTAATAAATGAGCGTCCTGTATGTCACATTGCAATGTTTTCGATGCAAAGGTATTGCAAAATGTTGTATTATTCCAAATTTTCTTTGCGAAAAGATGAATCATAACAAATAACTATTGATATATGTCAATAAAAAATATATTATTTCAAACTTTTTGCAAGAAAAATGATTTATATTGCGTCTAAAAGTAATACCTTTGTCTTACGAATAAGCAAAGTGGTAGTTGTATAAAAGATTTGGATGCAAAATGAAAGATAGAATCCATTTTACCAAGATGCACGGTGCAGGCAACGATTACATATACGTTGACACTACCTTATATAATATAAAGGACCCTGCTGCAGCTGCCATCGCCTGGAGCGACCGGCACAAGGGCATCGGATCAGACGGATTGGTGCTGATCGGGCGCAGCCCGCTTCCCGAGGCGGACTTTACCATGCGCATCTTTAATGCTGACGGTTCAGAGGCTATGATGTGCGGCAATGCCAGCCGTTGCATCGGCAAATACCTATATGAGAGGACTCACCCCTGGCCCCTCCCTTGTAAGGAGGGGAATGGTTACCAAGAGACGGTGATTCGCCTGCTTACGCTTTCAGGAATAAAATTGCTCTTCCTGCGCATTGTGAACGGCATCGTGGAAAGTGTGACGGTAGATATGGGCGAACCGGTTTTCGAGGACGAAAGGCTGTTTAACCCAGCATGTGATCCCCTCGCCCAAAGTGTTCCCCTCGCCCACGGGGCCGGGGCCCAATTTGTCTCTATGGGCAACCCCCACTATGTAATCTTTACAAATAAGGTGGATATGGTGGAGAGTAAAGGTGAGAAACTGGAGCATCATGCCGCTTTTCCCGAACGCTGTAACATCGAATTTGCCGAAATGCGTCCTGACGGCATTCGGGTTCGCGTTTGGGAGCGCGGCAGCGGCATAACACAAGCCTGCGGAACAGGCGCCTGCGCTACGGCTGTGGCAGCTTGTAAGACAGGACGCTCGGGTCGCAAAAACCGTATTATCATGGATGGCGGCGAGCTGGAGATTGAATGGAACGAGGCTGACAACCATGTGTATATGACGGGCCCGGCAGAGTTTGTGTTTGAGGGAGAGGTTGAGATTTGAGAGTTTACGGTTTACCGTTTACAGTTTACCGTTTACAGTTTACCGTTTACCGTTTACAGTTTACGGTTTACCTTTTCAGTTTAGAGTTTAGAGTCAGTTTAATATGTTTAAGAGTTTAAGAGTTTAAGAGTTTAATAGTTTAAGAGTTTAAAGGGTCCACTAACCGCTAATAGGTTAAAAGGTTGTCGTTGACGTTATCGTTGACGTTCCAGCCATGGCTGGGCTCCTAACCACTAACCGCTAACCACTAACCGCTAACCGATAACCGATAACAGTTTACAGTTTAGAGTTTAGAGTCAGTTTAATAAGTTTAAGAGTTTAATAGTTTAAGAGTTTAAAGGGTCCACTAACCGCTAATAGGTTAAAAGGTTGTCGTTGACGTTATCGTTGACGTTCCAGCCATGGCTGGGCTCCTAACCGCTAACCACAGAGAATAAAGATTATGAAAATAAACGAGCATTATATGGAGCTGTCGGGCAACTATCTGTTCGCAGATATTGCAAAGAAGGTGCAGGCCTTCAAGGAAGAGAACCCCGAGGCAAATGTAATAAGCCTTGGTATCGGTGACGTAACACAGCCGCTTTGTCCTGCTGTGGTGGAGGCCTTGCATAAGGCTGCCGACGAGATGGGACAGACGGCGACTTTCCGCGGCTACGGCCCCGAGCGGGGGTACGACTTCCTGCGTAATGCTATTGTCGAGAACGATTATCGTGCACGTGGTATCGCTATAGATGCCGAGGAAGTGTTCGTAAGTGACGGGGCAAAGAGCGATACAGGCAACTTTCAGGAACTGCTGAGTGCTGAGTGCGTAGTAGCCGTTACAGATCCCGTCTATCCTGTCTATGTGGATTCTAACGTAATGGCCGGCCGTCGTATCGTGAAACTGCCCTGCACAGCAGAGAATGGTTTTGTACCCGGTATTCCCGGGGAACGTGTGGATGTTGTGTATTTGTGCTATCCCAACAACCCGACAGGAACAACACTGACAAAGGATCAGTTGAAGAAATGGGTGGATTATGCACTCCGGAACGATGTGCTTATCTTCTACGATGCTGCATACGAGGCATTCATCCAGAGTGAAAACGTTCCGCATAGCATCTACGAGATTCCTGAAGC
>Ga0326511_10004343_pt1 | contig 11318 bp, 12 predicted proteins | sample 0_2496_0518_D_FD_203701 | JGI IMG/M metagenome (GOLD analysis project Ga0326511, IMG submission 203701) | Bovine rumen microbial communities from UC Davis, California, United States - 0_2496_0518 | ecosystem: Host-associated > Mammals > Digestive system > Stomach > Rumen | place: USA...
TCTCCGTTTTGTCGTAGCGGTACTGGACGCCGCCGACGGTCCGCAGCTCGATCATATCAATGGAGGCGGAGACGGTCGGGGTGGTCTTGTTGTTCGGCACCTTGGCGACGGTGGTGTTCCCGTCTTTCAGGTAGGCCGCGTCATCCTCGCAGGTCAGGGTCAGGGTTTTTGTCAGGCCGGTGGAAAGCGGCTGAGACGATGAGCCAGGCGACGCTTTGTCTACAATGGTAATCTGCGCGTTTCCGTTCGACGTATTCGCCGGAATGGTCATTCCCAGGGAGACGTTTTTTCCTGTCCCGCTGGCGGGGTCGGTGGTGAACTGGATCGCCCCGGAGGACCAGCTTCCCTTGCTGACGTTCACGGTGACAGGGTCAGCGGTCTTATTGTTCGGGACTTTGGCAATGGTAGTCCCGCCGTCTTTCAGATAGGCCGCGTCGTCCTCACAGGTCAACGTCAGGGCTTTGGTCAGAACCGTGTGAGGCTGGGCGGAGGAATACGGGGAAGCCTTATCCACGACGGACATGGCCGCGTTTCCGTTGGACGTGTTGGGGACGGTCACCCAGCCCAGGGCTACGCCCGCGCTGGTAGGATCGCCGGAGGCGGTAGAGGCTTCAAAGGTCAGGGTGCCGGAGGACGACCAGGTCTTCTTGCTCACCTTCGGGGTGACGGTGGCGGCCGGGGCGGCGGTGATGGTCAGCTTCTTCCCAGAGAATGCTTGGGCCGCGGAGGCGTCCCAGGTGCCCTTCATCTTCGGAATCACGTCCACGGTTTCGCCTGGGTTGATCGTAGTTTTCGCGGCGGTCAGCTCGACGGAATTGAAGCACTCATTAAATCCGTAGGTGAACGCATGGGTCGGGGAGAAGTCCCCGGAGAGGCTTCCCCGCGTCAGGGCCAGGGAATCAGAGCCGATGGACACGGACCCGTCCGCCGTGATGGCGTATTTATGGGTGGAAGTATTCCAGGTCGGTGTGTTCGGGGTCGCGGTGCCAGGGGTGACGGCCAAGGGGGTGACGCCGACCTGGATGCGCTGGCCGCCGACGGTCACAAAGCCGGGTGTGTTCACGACGATAGCCGGGGCGTTGTTGTTGGTTCCCAGGTGGACGGCGGCGGCCCCGCGGACGACGGAAGCGACGACGTCGGCCCCGGTGTCCACGGTGGAGCCGTTCACGCTCTCTAAGATGTCAAAGGAAATCTTGGTGGGGTTGGTCGCGCTGTCCAGGGAGCCGGTGGTCCCGCCGGTCAGGGCGATGGAGACGGTGGCCTGGTCATCAGCGGAGGAAGAGCCTGTCAGGGTCAGGGAGCCGGAAGACCACGTTCCCTTGTGGACCTTCGGGGTGGTCGGGGCGGCGGAGGAAACGGGGATGGTGTCGATTTCCCGCTTGGTCCCGCCTTCGTCGGTGGCGTAGACGTGGACGGTGGCGACTCCGGAAACCGGTTCCCCCACGGTGTGGGAGATGGGCGGAAGGCCCACGTCCGCCTCCGTCCCGTCGTTGGCGGTGATGGTACGGACCAGGGCCTCCGCGTCCCCGTCCCAGACCCAGGAGCCGGTGGAGCCGATGCCGACATGGTCCCGGTAATACTCCGTGTCGGCAATGTTAAAATCCACAGGCTGACCGACCGGGTTAGCGAGTGTCGTGTACTTAAACCCGATTTTCCCAGGATCGGAGGGAGTATAAGGCGTGATTGAGTTGATGGCGTTATCCACCTTGGCGGCAAACTCATTCCCGCCGCTGGAGCCGTAAATCCACAGGTCCTGAAAATTCCCGGTGGCGGCGCTTACAACAGTGCTGGCGGAAATGGTGTTCGCCACAATCTTGTCGATGTCCGCCAGCCTCGCGTCCAGCGTGGAGGCGGTGATGATGGACCCGTCTTTCAGCTTGACGTGATCGGAATTCAGGTAGATGGTTCCCTGGTTATCGTTGATCTTGGTGACAATGTTGGCGGCGATGGTTTCGCCGTTTGCCCCGGTCAGCTCATTCCCAAGCTTGGTGGAAAAGGCATCGATCCGCAGATACCCAGACATATTATTTTCCACGGCATCGATGGCGTACTGCCGGGCGTCCTGCTGGACGCGGGTCAGGATCGTCTCGTTTTCGCCCAGGGCGTTCACCCCGGTCAGCTCATAGAGGCGGGTGTAGTTCTGGGCGGTTTCCCGGGTGACGCCGGATAGGCTGCCGCCGCTGTCCGGGTCATATACGGGCTTGGGGTTCCCGGCATCGTCCAGGATCAGCTCCCCGGTGACGGGGTCCTTCTGATAGACGACGTTCCCGTTTTCATCCAGCACCACGCCCATGATCTTGTAGACGGATTCTTTGTAGACGTTGTTTTCGGTGGTCCAGTGCTGGTACTGCTTATCCGCTTCTTCCTTGGCGAGCTGGCGGGCGGAGCCGCCGGAACGGCGCTGCTTTTTTAAAAAGGTGATGATGGTATCCGGGTCAGAGGCGAGGGTGATTTGCGGGTTGTTACTGGAAACGCTGTCGTAATGGATGGAACAGATGATGGCTTCGATCACCCGGTTTTCTTCCGTTTCCGCGTCGGGGATGGCGAGGCGGTACTTAAAAGCAAGGGCGATGCGGTCGAGGGGTTCGCCGGTGGCGTTATAAAAGTCGATGGCGGAGATGGAGACGGAGAGCTTCGGTTCCTTGTGGTTGTCCAGATAGGCTTGCGCGATGGCGGCGAGCTGGGAAGTATCCAGGCCGGATTCTGTGATGCGGTACTCGATTACGCCGTACTTTTGGATAGCTGCCGCGTCCTCGACAAAGAGATCGTTTTCGCCGTAGTAAACGCGGGTGCAGAGGGAGGAATCATCCCGGCTGATCTCGACGGAGGAGATGTTGCGGGAGAGGCGGCCCTCGGCGGAAACGGTCTCCGGGCGGGGGAGGACGTTCAAAGTCCACGGGGTGACGGACTGATCAAAGACGAGCATATAGCCGGGGAGCTGGTCCATGATCTCGGCGATGGCATCCAAAACGCCGGAGCCGTTGAGCTGGTAGACGACGGGGGCGGTAGCGGAGAGGGTGCCGAGGCGCCAGTGGGTCCCCAGGTAAAACTGCATGAGGTAGGAAATGGCGGTGTTGGCGGGGTCCTGCTGCTGGTCGCCCCCCTTCGTGGTCAGGTAGTCGTTTAATTCACAGGCCCCGTGGACGAGGGAGACGCGGGAGGATCGCTCGCCGTATCTGTCCCGCTGGGGTTTGGAACGGAAGATGCCGGCGAGGCCGTGTTCTGTGTAGACGGAGACCCAGGAGCGGGCGGGGATATGGTCGCCGGGTTTCAGCTCGATCTCAGCGCTGGAAAGGGGCTGCAGTTGGAGATCAAGGGACACGTCCACAGGGTCGATCCGGCGGAGGACGTTGCCAGAGGAATCAAGGATCATCGGGGAAACTACATTCAATTCCACACCCCCTTTACGCTGAATACAGCTTCGACAGAGGAAGAAGCGGTGATGGAAATTGGAACGGTTCCGCAGGCGGCGGTCAGATCATCGGAGGAGGCCGGGGTGCGGCGGAGGAGGAGGGAAGCTGTGCCCTGTTTGATAAACAGGGTGCCGTTTTCATCATGGGAAAAGGTGATCACATCCCCGGCGGAGGCGGTGAGGCCGGAAAGGGTGATGGAGGTGGAGCCAAAGCCCACGGTGAGGGAGGAAAGGGCTGCGGAGGCGGTGATTTTTACGTCTGCGCGGGCCTTGCCGTTGCCGGGGACAAATAGCCTGCCGGTGGCGGATGTCCCGGTGAGGGTTGTTTCGGAGGCGTGGATGGATTGCCAGTAGGGGATGGCGTAGGCGGCGAATTCGACGGTCAGGGGATCGTTCCACTTGAGGGCGCTTTCGATGGAGGGGGGCTTCCTGCAGACACAGCGGAGGAATTGATCACGGCGGTCGGAGGTCTGGAGCTTGCCGCCGGAGCGGGCCCAGGTGATGATCTCCTGGCAGGCGGCCTGGCGGTCCTGGGTGTTATAGATGTGCAGCTCGAAGGTGATGACCACAACAGCCTCAGATTTCCGGCTGCTGGAAATAAAGCCGCCGTCCCGCCCGGCGTACTGCGCGACCGTGTGATCGATGACGGGGGCGGGGTAGGAGATATCGGTGATGGCGAGATTGTCGTTGAGGCTGGATAGGGAGATATCGTTGAGGTAAACTTCAAAGCGGGTTTTCATGCCATCACCTCTCTAACATAACCTGGTCATTCAGGCGGCGCCCGATCTCCCGGGTCAGGCGGTAGCCATCGAGATAGGCGTTGACCTGGGCATCGCGGAGGCCTTCTTGGACGGCCCCGACGATGGCGGAGGTCAGGGCGGAAATATCGAGGTTCGCGCCGGAGGCGTTTTCGCGGAACTGGCGGGCCTGGGAGGCGGTGAGGACGGCCTCGCCGCGGTGGAGAAGGGCGGGGTAATCGTTATAGGGGACGAACCAGTTGCCGGCGGCATGCTCGCCGGGATCGGCGGGGATGTCGGGGGTGGCGGCGAGGGCAGCGGCGGAACTTTCAGCAGCTTCGGCGAGGCGGGCGATGGCGGCCTCGGCAACGGAGAGCTGGGTCTGCAGGTTGATGGCCTCATCGGTGAGGGCTTTGATCTGCTGCTCGTTGCTGTCGTAGGTGGTCTGGGATTCCTCGTATTGCTTGCGGAGGGCCTGGAGGGTGGGAAGATCAAGCTCATCCTGGGAGGCTTCGAGATAGGCCATGAAGCTGTCAAGGCCGACCTTTCCAGACTGGAGGGCGGAGACGATTTCCTCGACGGTGTTATAGGCGGCGAATTCATCGGTGGTGGCGCGGTAGCCCTGGCCGAACATAGCTTCGGCGGACTGGCGGTTGCTCAGATAAATCTCGGCCATGCGGCGGGCATCCTGGAGCTGGGTTTGGATGGCGTAGTCCTGGCCGACTTCGAGCTTTCCGAGGGCCACCTGGTTGTCGTTGTACTGCTTTTGGAGATCGGCGAGGTAGGTGCGCTTCGCGTCCTCGATGGCCTTCTGCTTGCTCATCTCGATGTGCTGGCGCATGCTCTCGGTGGTTTCTTTTAAGTTATCGCCTTCGGCTTTGATGGCCCCGTTGATGTCGGGGAAAAGCTCCTGCAGGCGGGCCATCGCGTCGGCCCATTCGCCGGAGTTCGTGGCGGCCTGGCCGTATTTCTCTATCAGGGTATCCATATAAGAGACGATGCCCTGGGCCTCGGCGGCATCGGCCTCGGCGTTGCCGATGGCTTCGTTCTTCTCATCCTCGGCGGTCCATTCGAGCTGGCCGTGTTTGATGAAGTTGGAGACCTTCGTCACGCCTTCGGTGAGGGTCTGGACGAATTCACGGGCGAGGGGATTGACATCCTCGAAGAGGGCGATCTTGAGGCCGTCGATGGCGGAGTTGAGGATAGTGACGTCGCCCTGCAGGTTGTCCAGAAGAATTTGGGACATGTTATAGGCGGCGCCGTTTCCCTCGCTGCTGTTGTTGACGGCTTCGACCAACTGGTTTACGTCATCATCGGTGGCGTTCATGAGGGCGAAGAGGGAGGAGATGCCGCGCAGGCCGCCGATGTCGCCGAGCTTGGAAAGGAAGGATTCGTTAAAATTGACGATTTCCTTGAAATCCTCGAGGTATTTATTGTAAGCGTCTTCGATTTCCCGCTTGCTCGCGTTGTTCTTTTTCAGGCCCGCGTATTGCGCGTCCCATTCCTCATTCAGTTGGTCGATTTTCGCCTGCACTTCGGCGAGCGGCTTGCCTTCGAGGTCAAAATCGGCTTCTTTGAAAATCTCGCGCAGTTCCTGGACGACCTGCATGAGGGGCTTTCGGCCGCCGATTTTGTCGCCCGCTTCGCTGTAATCGAAGAGGGAAAGGCCGAGCTTTTCCATGGCTTCCGCCGCCTGATCGGATGGGTTGATCAGGGTATTCAGGATTTGCCGCATCGACGTGCCGGCCTGCCCGGCCTTGATGCCGTTGTTCGCCAGAAGGCCGAGAACGGAAGCGACATCCTCGATGCTGTACTTCATTACGCCGCCGGTGGTGGCGAGGTATTTGAAGGCATCACCCATCTGGGCGACGGTGGTGTTGGAGTTGGTGGAGGCGGCGGCGAGAACGTCGACGAAGTGGGAGGCATCGTTGGCGGTCAGGCCCATGGCGGTGAGGGCATCGGTGACGATATCGGAAACGGTTCCCAGGTCTTCGCCGGAGGCGGCAGCGAGGTTCAGGACGCCGTCGATACCGGCGAGCATTTCTTCGGTTTTCCAACCGGCGAGGCCCATGTAGTAAAAGGCTTCGCCGACTTCGGTGGCGGTGAACTTGGTGGAAGCGCCGAGCTCCTGGGCGCGCTCGTTGAGGGCCTGGAATTGCTTCTCGGTAGGCTGGGCGACGGCTTTGACGGAGCTCATCATGGATTCAAAATCCATGCCGGTAGTGAAAACGCTTTTGGCGAAGCGCCAGGCTTCCATGAGAGCTTTTTTGATCCCGTCCGATGCAAGGTTGCCGACGGTCACGCCCCAGGAAGAAAAGATACTTTTGTTCTCGTCGGAGTTGATGTCGGTTTCGACCTGCTTGAGCCCTTGATTAAATTCATCCCGGTTAAGGGTCAGCCGTGCAACCAGCGTAAATGCGTCCATTGATCCGCCTCCTTTCCTTGGTTATTGGGTGAGACGAGATATGAGGGATTGGCGGATTTCCTCATAGGATTGCGTGTCTTCTTTGTGGCGTTCGGGGTACATGAATTCGCCGTAGTTCGGCAGGGGCCAGTCCCCGCCCATGTAGGCGCAGAGAACCTGTCCTATAAGGGACTGGACGATGGCGACATAATCGTTATATTTCCGCTGCTTCTCGTCTTCATCCAGCAGGCATCTCAGGGCGTACCAGCCGTGCCAGCCGTGCCGGAGGAGATGGCAGACGACTTTTTGACGGCGCTCAGGAGTTGCTTGCCGGATGAGCGAAAAAAAACGGAGAGGGTGTCATCGTAGGAATCCCGGAGGATGGAAACAGTCTCGGCGAAGTTCATCCGCCCGATCTCGGATTTCTTTTTGCCGGAGAGGATGGAGATGATCTCATAAAGCTCCGCTTTCCGCTTTTTCAGCAGATACCCGACGAGGGTCGGGATCATCTTGCCGACGGCGTAAAAGAGGGGCATTTTATAACGGTGCTTGTACTCGTCGATCATCTGGACGGCTTCTTCATCATCGCAGATCGCGCCGATGGGTTCGGCGAGGCGGATCATGGCATCGGCGGCCTGATCGTTGGTCATTTCGGAAAGTTTCAAATTGCCCTCCTAAAAGGTAAGCCGGAGGCCGGAAAGCCGCCTCCGGCTGTTATTTTCATGTCTTACTGACATTTACGGTTATTTTTTTTGCGTCCGTATCGTTGTGGACATACATTTCGACCTTTGCGGAATCTGCGTTGTAGAAATTAAGGGATACGCTGATTTCTGCCGTATTGTCGTCCGGCTTGCTTATGCTTACCGTGGTGCTGTTTTCGTATTTGACAGTGCCGATCGCTGCAGCGAAATCGTTGTATCCCCATTCCACACCGTCCGGTATTTCCGCTGTCAGAGTGAAATCCGCACTTTCTCCTTCTTGGATGGCGATAGTGTAGGTGTCCACGTTTGGATCGAACGCTGGCTCAAGCGTAAGCCCTGGCCCTGCCGTGATCCCCGATAGGGCCGGGGTTAAGGGGTTACATCGAGGAAGATGATCTCGAAGGGGGCGTAATCGTAATCCTCCACGCTGCCCTGGAAGGCGTGGAATTCGACGGGGAGGGAGACTTCGCCCTTATCGGTGATGGACATATTGAGATCGGCGGTATTGAAGGCGTGGAGGAGATGGATGATGGCGAAACCGCCGTCCGCCACATCGCCGACCCAGCAGAGGTGATTCAGGTAATCGCCCTCCTCGATGCGGGTCTTCATCTTGATGGTGGTCTTCTTGCCGGAGGGGGTTACGGTGACGGTGCCGATGGCGTTCTTCAGGACATCCGGCTGGCCGACCTGGATCAGGGTAGTGGAAAGGTAGGCGTCGGCGGAATCGACGTGGGTATCACCGACGAAGCGGTAGCGGATACCGTTTGCCTCCGTCTGCCGCATTTCGCGGGTGACGTTGAAAGAGCTGTCACCGCGGGTCATGCCGAGATTTTTCGTGCTGTCGGCGAGGGCGGTAGCGAGGGCCGCTTTCATGTCGGAAACGGTATCGTAGGAGGAGGGATCAAAGTCGGTAATGAAAGCACCGGCATTAAGAATCAGCTTCTTAAAACCGGCGGCGGTCAGGTTCGTAGTCATACCAGCGGGCATTTATTTGCTCCTTTCTCCGGGTTTAGATGCCCGGAAGGTGGTAGGCGTTGAGGACGAGGGAAAGGCGGGCGCAGCGGTAATCCCCTTCGGCCATGATCTGGGTGGGCGTATGGGGATCGATGCGGAGGACGAGGAGGCCGCCGTCAAAGTAGAGGCGGATGCCCTCGTGGATTGCTGCGAGGATTTCGTCTGCTTTCTGGATGGGCAGTAAATTGCTTTGGGTCCTATACCAGATGGAGAGCTGGTAGGAGATTTGGGAGCGCCAGTCCGGGTCCACCATGGGGAGCGTGATATAAGGGGTATCCGCATCGTGGGGGACATCGGACTCTAAATAAACGGGGAGGCCGAAGCCGGAAAACCACTCGGTCAGGGTTTGGGCGTTTTTAAGCATCAGGGAGCTCCCACCTTTCAGCGGTCACTTTGCCGATCTGGATGGTGCTGGCCTCAGGAGCCTCAGAATCCAGGGAATTGCCGGTCACGATGAAAAGCTGGCCGTCTGATTGACGCTGGAAAACGTCTTTGTAGGTCAGGCGGGTGCCTTTCGGGGTAACGATGGTGAAAGTTTCCTTGACGGCTGGCTGTTCGGCCCTTTGTTCCTCGTTCATGGCGTTCTTGATGATGGTGGCCTTAAAGGGCACCGTGGGGTGCCAGCCTCCGGCCCGGCCCAAAACGCCGTCAGCGGCGGCGGACTGCTCGAATCTGAGGCAGGGAACCATCATTGCTTCAATCAGGCTCATAGGCAGATTTTCCTCCACCGCTTGAGACGATCGGCAAAAACATCCTGCCAGGAGATGATGCCGCTGCCGCCGCCGACCTTGCTGGCCGTCGCCTTGGTGTAGTTATAGACACCGATGACGCTTTCCGATTGGTACGGGCTGGCGAGGGTCTTGCCGTACTGATCGAGCCAGTCGGTTACTTCGAGGGCGAGGGCGGATAGCTCGCGGGGGATCGCGAGGGCGCAGATGGTGCCGGTGAAGGTTTCGTCCAAAAGATCCGCCTGCCGGTTGTCATCATCGTTCGTGATCCCCTCGGCGTGGTAGGTGTAGATGCCGTCGTTGAGTGCGCTGCCGGTGAGCCAGAAGCGCTGCCCTTCCAGAAGGGAGAGGGGAGAAACCGCGCCGGAAGCGATGGTGAAGGTTCCGATATACGATTCCTGGATGAAGTAGTTATGGATCGATTCACAGATGCGCTGGAGCACGGTTTCTCACTCCTTTCATTCAGCCTTTTTGATGAGGGGCTCGCCACGCCGGTTCTCTTTGCCGGAAAGCTCGGCGATGCGCTTCTTGGCGGGCTTCAGGCCCGGCCGGGGGTACTCATCGCCGGGGTTGTAGGGATGGTTGTCATCCTGCAAATCCGTCCAGTAGATCAGCGTGATGTATTTCATGGATTAAGCCCCCGCGACGGTGACGACGGCGATGCCGTCCAGGTACTCCGCCCACAGCTTCATGCCCATCAGGGCGAAGGATTCGCCGACGGCGGTGCTGTAGTTGCCCTGGGCGTGGAAGCCGATGAGGTTGGTCTCGCCCTGGGTGGTGAAGTTGAGGCCGAGGCGGGCGAACTCGGAATCGCCGGGATCGACGTAGTAGAGGTCGATGTTCTCGGAGGGGGTGGCGATGACCTTGTTGCGGGCGATGCGGGTGGCGGGCAGGAGAACGAGGGTGCCGTAGCCGAGGAAGTTCTTGATGTAGGACAGGCCGAACTCGTTCTGGACGGTGATCTGGGCGGAGCCGAGATAATCATAGAAGTCCAGGATATTGGCGAAGCCGACGACCTGGGTGACTTCCTTCTGGATGGTCGCAAACTTATTCAGCACTGCGCCCTGGGCCTTCGCCAGCGCGGCCTGCCAGGTGGTGGCGTTGTCGGTGAGGGAGCCGGTGGCGAGGAAGGTATAGAAGCGGCCGAGGACGGTGTTCTGGAGCTGGTTGAGGAAGGCGTCGTCGGTCTTCTCGATGGCGATCGCCGCACCGTACTTGGAGACATCCTCGACGGTGACGGCCTTGGCGAACTTCTCGATCACGACATCTTCCATGGCGGCCTGGGTGACGGTGGCCTTGGAATAGGGGATCACAGCGCCGGGGGCGACGTTGCCGGCTTCGAGGGCGACGGAGGCGTTATAGGTGACGAGCTGGGTGCCGGGGGCCTTGCGGATGGGGCGCATGATGCCCAGGATGGCGCGGAGGGCGTCCCAGTTGTTGCCGAAGCGGGTGACGAAATCGATCTCACGGGCGGTGACGGCGCTGGCACCGGAGCCGTAGCTGTTGGGCAGGGAATCGCGGGGGGTGGTCAGGGTTTCGATATTGGTAGCGGCCATGGTATTCTCCTTTCATATCATCTGAACGCTTGCGGGTTTTCAGCGATAGCTTTCTGTCGTTCTTCGGTCGAAAGGATGTAACGTCCGTGATCGTCCCGCTTGTAGATATCCTCGCGGGTGAGCTTGGGGCCGCCCTTTACTTCGGGCGGGGTGGCGATTCGCTCATGCTCAGTGCGCTCGGTAGCGATGTAGTCGGAGTATTTCTGGCGGACCATCTGGCGCAGCTTATCGGGATCGGCGAGCTTTTTGCCGGATTCGTCGAGCTTCATGGCGGAGAAATCTTCCATCCGGGTGATGGGTTCGATCCACCGGCTGCTGACGTTTTCCGCAGTTAAAATCTGGCGGAAATCATCCTTCATCACGTCCAAATCGGCCTTTGCCTTTACGTCCGCTTTGTACTTCTCGAAGGCGGTATGCTCTTCTTCGTACTTGGCTTTGAAATCCTCGCCGCCCTGGAGAGCGTCCAGCTTTTTCTGGACTGCGGGCAGCTTTTCGGCATCGGCTTTATATCCTTCGAGCCGCTGTTTGAGCGCGTCGGTGACGTTGGTGTGTTCTTCCATGACGGTCTGTACCTGTTCGTCGGAGAGACCGATGGATTTCAAAAAAGACCTGGTGAACGACATATACAAAAACCTCCCAGTGCTTCGGGGCCAGTGCTTCGGCCCAAGTGGAGTGAGTAGGGCAGTGCTTCGCCCTGCTGAAAAGAATTTTAAAGGATCGGGGCGCGTTTTTCATCGACAAAAACGTAAAATCGTGTCAGGGTAAG
>Ga0326511_10004344_pt1 | contig 11317 bp, 22 predicted proteins | sample 0_2496_0518_D_FD_203701 | JGI IMG/M metagenome (GOLD analysis project Ga0326511, IMG submission 203701) | Bovine rumen microbial communities from UC Davis, California, United States - 0_2496_0518 | ecosystem: Host-associated > Mammals > Digestive system > Stomach > Rumen | place: USA...
AACCGATTAATAGTTTCGGCTAGTTCAGTAACACTCCAAAGTCTACGATTAACCAAATTTAAAACTCCTTGGCATTAATCAAGATTGCTCGTAATTGCTCATCAGAACAATCAGCAATAACTTTGTCCAACCTTTCATCGAATGTTAAGCCATCATCATCATTGTTTTCGTCCCAGCAGCTTTCAATAAGTTCAACTGCTTTATCAATATTCCTTTTAAAACTTTCACTAACCATTTTTTAATCCTCCTTATACTTGATTATACAATACCTGCACCACCGGCAATAACCCTCGCCAAGGATGCAATAATCAGCCTCACTCATTAGATCACATCCATATCAAGGTATTCATAGATATCCGGCCAATCTTCCTGGACATTCTCATAAATATCCAATAAGTACTCGATTATTTGGTTGAAGCTAACATCATCAATTGCTATGTTGCGTAAGCGATTCTTGTTGTCCTCGCTTACGCTTATTGTATGTCTTTTCGCCATTTTAAAAATCTCCTAATGTAGTTTGTTTTGTAGTCTCACAAGGCGGTTCTTTGAAATAGTTGTAAATAACAATTTTCCCTAATTTCTCACAGTACACCTTCGCACCTTCATGGTTTGGGCCGAAAGTCCAGCACCTTCGGTTTGCATATTCACAATCATGAGATGTTGTGACAATATTGTAATCAGGAGTACATTGCTTTTGTTTCACCATTTCAAAAATCTCCTAAACTTGTCTGTATGCTTCTTTTACCTTTTTTGCAGTAATACCTAGGAGTCTTGTCATCTATGCAACCTGTCTTTCGGATGTCGCACATATGACAACTAACCACACCATCTTGCTCATCATTCAATTCTACATAATCCTTCCAATCATAACCACGCCTTGGCATTGTATAGGGCTTGTACCCCTTATATTCTCTGCTGTTGAAATCCTCACAGGATTCACATACAACAGCGTTCATAATCATTGTCTCCTATTCATTTCATCCAATCTAAGTTTTAATTCTGATTTAAGTTTCTCTTTCTTGGTTTCAATGTTCCTACGATATTCGCTGCTTAAATCCTCATACTCAAGTATGGTGTCATACATACTGATTTGATTCCTTATTGCAGCAATTTCTTGATTTAATTGGTTCATTTATAACTCACTCCATTTAAGACCTTTTCTACGCAAGTATAATCCTATTGTGCTTATTGCACATCCTAATTCAAGCGATACATCCCTAAGCCTGTATCCTTTCCTTTTGCATTTTCGGAGATATTCAATACCTCCTCTTTCACTTATCAAGCCACCTTTGACAGGTGGTCTTGGGGTGGCTTGAGTGTGTGCTAATTGATATTCAAAAGCTTCCAATAATGTCATTTCCGCCATCTTTTATTCCTCCTTCCAGTATGGTTTGAAAGTTTCTAATTCAGTTAATGTTTCATTGTAATCCCCATTGAATCTCAAGGCCCTGTCATCAATGTAAGCATGTGCAGGCAGTTTCCTGCTTGTCACATCATATACATACTCCGCAAGATCGTGCTTATGCAGCCATTTCACCACTTGTGGAAAGGGCCTTACACTAAAGATTATCACATCGTACTCCTTGCTAAGCTTTTCCAGGAACTCTCTTGCTCCCGGCCTTAATTCACCAAGGATACCCTTTTTGTAGCCTTTGTAAATGTTTAATACTCCATCGAAGTCAAGACATATAGTAGGTTTCATGTTCTCACCTTCAATGTATACACAAGGTAGGTTCCCACTTTCCTGCTTTCAATGACTCCAGCTTTACGCCCAAAACCTTTCCAGGTCTTGAGAATTGCCGCCACTTCGGGACCGCTTATTTCGCCACGTGATTGATGAATCCCTAATGGCATTTTGCGGATTTCCCTTGCCAATTCCCCTGAAGTTAACCCTTTATGGTTCTGGGATAATAGGATTGTGATAGCAGTTTGCACCTTTACCTTATCAAGCTTGTTCATATCTTGGCCTCCTTCATTACCTCTATCTGCAGGTCCAGGAATGTTGTTCCTTGTTTTCTTAGGTATGCATCAACAGTACTTTGATGTATCTTGTACATCATGGCTATCCTGTTTTTGCTGTTGCCTTCCTTGATTAATTTTTTCATATAGGATAATGGGACATCATCAAGGATGCAGGATCTTTCGGTCATTGTTTCATCCTCCAGTGTGCCTTGCTGTTGCCATGTATTCCGTCAAGGAATTCATCCACTCTTTTCAGGAATTTCATATCTTCAGGAGTCAAGCTGTATGCTTTGCCCTTGTTGGTTTGCTTGTCTCTTCTGCTAAAGTATGTCTTGTCATGATAAAAATAGCCTGTGAAACTTTTCTTGTCAAGATGCTTGTTGTTTCTGTTAAGGAAATTAGGGCCTCCGTTTTTATTGTATAATATTTTCCTTATTCTCCTATACTTGGCTGCATCTTTTCGGAGTTCGGTAATGTTTTCACTTAATGATATGTACCTTGATTCCTTGTCTGCCAGCTCTTCAAGGAGTTGTTTGTTCTGTTGCTCCAAGTCGGCGACTTGTTGCTGCAGTTCCTTTATCATGTATTCCTGGTCTTCGGCTAATACATTTTGAGAGGTTCTTTCCTTTAGTTTTCTTTTGCCGTATAATTTATGGAAATGCAGCATTACTGCATGCACATCTTTGTAATTTTCATCTTGCCATAGGTATGCTTTCAGTTCTTCGAATGGTGCGAACTTGGTTACTTGTTCATGGTGTGTGTAGTTTGTCACATACCATGCTCCGGTTTTTTGTTCCAGGATTTTGAAGTATGGGTTGATTTCTTTTTTTAGATCATCCGGTTGTATGAAAATCATTTGTTTTGTTTTTGTTGTCATTTTCGGATTCCTCTTTTTTTCATTGTTTTAGTTTAGTTAGTTAGTAGTAGTAGTAGTAGTAGTAGTAGTAGTAGTAGTAGTAGTAGTAGTTGTAAACATCAAAGTTTACGAAATAAAAAGTATATATTAAAAAATCGTAAACAGTAAACGTTTACAGTTTACGTTTTCCTACAGGTTCTTCGCAGAAATGTAAACCTCATTGTTTACATCATCATGGGACAACTTCAAAACCATATCCTCCAACTCCTTAAAACTAAAACCAATATCCCTACACTTCCGGGACAAACCCTTGCGAGCCAGTTCCAAAGCATCAACCAATTCAACACCATCATAATACGGACTGGTGCTGAACTGATGCAAGAAATCCAGGGCTAACTTTTTAAGCTTGATCTCCGGATAGAACTCAGGATTCTTCATCTTCTCCTTTTCAAGATTCTTCTGCAACTCTTCAAGCCTCATCTCCTTACTGATTATCTCCATTTTCAAATCAAAAATTTCCCTATTCAAGAAATCAATATCAATCTCAAGAGCCTTCACAGGCTCACAATACTGCTTGTTAAAATAAGTGACAGTTTCCGCAACAGTATAACCGCTCTTCTGCAGTTTCTGCTTCTCTTTCTCAAGTACCCTGCCACTTACAACAACCTTTGGAGCATGGTTAGGCATGAGCCTTCACCTCCTTTTGCAGTTTAAGATACTCCTTCCTAAGATTAACCATATCTTCTTTATGCATCCATACAAACTCATCAAGATGCTTGCAATGATGATTCTTGTCTTCAAGATGCACTGGCCTGTATTTCCTTTTGTCTCGGCTGAGCCTGTAAAGGAAATGAGGACAGCTGCAGAACAATTCATCAAAACATGAATCATATGCTACAATATATTTTTGTTCGGGGTTGGTATGGGAAGAGACCTCCCCATATATTTCCTCCCCGGCTTGTACAAGGTTACTAATACTCATCATAACTCCTCCGGACAATGTTGGTTAATGAATTTAATCAGACTTGGCCTTAATGATTTGTCAATCTCATTAGCTTTAATCATCTTTACAAGGCAGCGTCTCATAGTTGACTTATTCACAGGCTTGTTCTCTTGTTCAAGACGGGCTTTGATGGTTCTGCAATAATTCAATGAGATTGGATCCAGTTCTACAGGTTGGATGTCATCCGCTGTTGTGAAAGTCGGTTCTTCATAACTGATGCTTGTTTCAGGCTCGGAGTATTCACTACTTGGTTCCTGCTCAACAGTACGGAATTTAAGTACTTTATGTGAGTAGCCTCCTTTATCAGTATGTAGTGTGAGATATTTCTCATTGACTATGCTGTTGACTTTGATGACCATCTTGTTTGATTGGAATTCATTATTATAAATGACTTCCATGTCTGCTTGTCCGATGAATATCAGGTTTTTCTTTGAGGCCATCAGGCTTCGGAGTATGTCCTGGAATCGTTCAGCACGGTCTGAATATTTTTTCAAACCTCTCTCCTTGCTGACAAGCATCTCCAAGAGGGATGTTACTCCATCAAGGATGATTGTATCATAACTGGTTTCTGTTATTTCAAGTATTGCAGATTTAACATTGTTGTATGTCTTTATATCACTGCCTAGGTCAAGGTCAAGGATTGGCAGATTTGTGTAATTGGTATCGTCTATATCGATGACTACTGGGTTGAGTCCGTGTTCTCTGCAGTACTGCTCGGCAAATGTAGATTTGCCGGACCCATCTTTTCCATAGATCAGTACTTTTTTAAGGTTGGTGTCTTGGTTTCTTTTTTTAATTTTTAAAGTCATACCTATACTCTCCCTATTCGTGTTCAAATATTCGGACCTTGCAGTCAGCTGCTTTGGTCTTCATTATGAATGCTCCTTTTTCTTTAAATTTGATTTCGTCTTCTAATGCTACAGCATCTAGGAGTTTCCTTGCAGAATCGTTAACTGTTTCTTTCATGCTTTTTTCTCCTTATGCAAGTTGTGCGCTGTAATAACTCGGAGGCTGCAACATAAAACATATTGCACATCCGATAAGGATTCCAAGTATGAAAAGCATGACAAAACCTACAAGCACAATCTGATCATGGATATCATTTTGAGTTTTATCTAATCGTGGTGTGCCTTTAAAGAGTAGGCAGATGTAAACGAGTAGATTGTATAATGCATGATTCATTCTGCTTCCCCCTTTTCAATAATGGCTTGTAGCCTCATTTCATCAATAAGATCTTGTGCCAGGAATTCTTGGATTTCTTCATCTGTCCAAGTATCCCATTCTGTTGCATCGTAGTCATAGTCAAGGTCCGGTTCATCAGGGTCTTCGATAGTGTGGATAGCCCCCATTTCCAAGTAATCTTCAAAATCCATCATACTTTGACCTCCTTATATTGGAAGCCTTGGAAGAGGTTTCCGCTTCTTCGGTAAAACTTTTCTCCAGGATAGTACTTGGAGTAGAAACTTTTTGCCTGTTTCCTGGTTACTCCACTCAGTAACCCTTCCTCTCTTCCGTTGCGGAGTACGCAGTATTGTGGATGTTCTCTTGTGGATCTAACATTCATTAGTCCCACTTCCTTGTGTAAAATTAGTTCCGAATCTTGATTCCATGTATTCTTTGAATGCTATGGAGTCAAGGATTTCTTTTCCTGTTAATACATCTCCGTTAGGGAGAGTGTATCTCTCATAGTTTTTGATTTTCATAGTTTTTCACCTACAGGTTTTCTGAACTGTTTCACTGTTGCCGCAGTGAAAGTGTTCTTGATTATAGTTTTGTTTTTCTAGTATATAAAAGTTGCTACTTTTTGTTGATATTTTTTTTGCTACTTTGATAGCAACAAATATATAACTGGTAGTGCAAATATATTACTATGTAGTTACAAAAATGGAGGTATGATAATGTTTAGATATAATACTAAAATCAATTCGGCAAACGCTAATTCAAGGACAAAAAGAACAAGTGTCCCTAAAGAAATTGTCGAACTTTTAAACCTTGAAGATGGGGATAAAATTGATTGGAATGTTGAAGTAATCAAAGGCGAGGGTTTTAAAATCGTAGTTACAAAACATGAAGATTGATTTTATTTCTCCTTTTTTTTCAATAATTTTATCAATGCAATAAGGTTTATATAGAAAGTAATCAAAAAATAGTAAATAGGTTACTTTAAAAAAATTTTTCACTTACAGGTGTATCTTTTTTTGTGTAACCAATCTGGCTGAGATTGGTTATACTGTTGCCGCAGCATTTCCAATTGTTGAGGCCAGATTCCCTATTTTTAGTTCAATACTTTACAAACAATAAACACATCATACTCCATTTATAATAATAATATATGGTTGGAAAGTATTTAAACATATCATATTACCGACTATCCCAGAACTCCTTCATCGCCTCCTGAACTGCAAAGGCAGCCTCTTTTTTAATATTACTTTTCAAGTAATCATTCTCATCCTTCAACCTTTGGAACTCAACGGAATCAACAGTAACACGATCATAATCCCAATTCACCATGACCTTATACATACTCTGCACATACTTTTTTTTCAAATCATGGGGATTGTCAAGGAAATAGGATTGTTGTACTTTTTCCTTGCTCCGGCCCTGCAAGCTGTCAATTTCCTCAAGGGTTAAACTGTCATCTCCATTATGCAATTGGCTTGCATGATACTTGCGGAGCATGTGCATTCTGAACCTGTTGTGATGCCCCTTCTTACCTAAGTTTAACTCTTCATTGATTAGTATGAATTTCTTGTTCAGGTAGTTTTTTTCAACCTTGAACAGCTTAGACTCTTTGGTTAAGTCATCCTTTCTGGTCAACAAGTATGAAACAATGGATGCTGTTGACTCTGGTGTGCTGAATGTGTGATATTCCTTACCCGTCTTCTGCCTTGTTATCCTCCAGGTAGGAACAATGTCTCTTCTGCCAATCATCCTCTCTAATGCAGAGTATACTTCAGTTTGGTGATGATATTCCCTTGTAGCTTCCAGGAAATCATGTATTGTTAGGTTGATTAATTCCATCCTTGCACAGCCACTGCTTGTTATGAAGAGTATGACTGCCCTCATCAAAGGGTCAGCTATCCTCAATGCTTCGCTTATTATTGTCCTGGTCGGCAGATCATCAAAACTTATCTTGTACTCAGGCTTCTTGTTACTCATTGGTGGAAGCGGCTGAAGTTCAATCTCAAATGTCCGGTATAATGTTTTGATTATTCCCAGCTTCCTTTTGGCAGTTGAAGGGCTGTGTTTTTCGTAGCAGTAGGTTCGGAATTTAAGCAGCCTTTTTCGGAGTGTTCGGTGTTTCCATCTTACACCGTCTTCCTCTTCTTTTTCTGCTTCTTTGAGTAATGCCTTGAAGCTTTTCTTGTTATACCTAAGGTAGTCTTCTAGGGCGTATCGCATTCCCCGTATTGTTGTGTCGGATAGGTTTCTTATTTGTTTCACATCTTCAAGCAGTTCTGTGTCCGTTGTGTTCATGGTATTATATCTCCTTTTTATATAGATTTTAGTTTGTGTAAGAGCATTTGAAAAGTAATATGGATTGTTAAGAAAAATTGTACGATAAATGATTAAGTTTATAAATGATTCACTAATGAATCGTCCACTTTACACAAAAATGCACATTAGTATTTTTGTAAATCATGGTATAAAAAGAGAAAAGAAAAAGAAAAAATAGAGAAAAAAAGAGAAAAAAATAGAAAATTTTACTGAGAAAAACCATCACGAACATGCTCTGTATCAGGAATATCATGCAAGTTTCTAAGCCTGTTGACTTCCAATTGCATCTCCAGGACATCATCTGTCAATCCTTCAGCCACATATTTCTTGTTTATTTTTCGTTGCTTGTTCTTTAAATGAATATTCTGTAGGAATTGTTCTGCATCAAAACTCATAATTTAATCATCCCTTTGTTATTATGCATATCGCTTTCTGCCAACCTGGAGTGTTACGGAAGTAAGTGGCCTGGAGGCTGTAAGGTCTGTCTTGCAGGTGACCATTGTAGCTTCCATCTGCTTTTTTACTTCCTAATGAATTTAAGGCTCTGACATACTTGGTTTTAGTATTTATCTTGTCGAGGCATTCATAGTGTCCGAAGATTGTTCCACTTGCAGTTTGGCCTGCTCCTTGATAGCCTATGTGTGTCAATACTGCCTTGTTCGGCTTGCAGATAATCTTACCTAATGCAAGGAATCTGCTATCCATATCCTTTCCAAGGTCGCTGAAATTCTTCCATTGCACGGATAGTTTGATTCCAGTTTCCTTAGATATCTTTGCTATGCAGGTATTGATGCCACTATGATCTGTTCCATAACTTGTTGTACCACACCAACCTGCTAAGGTTTTTTCATTATACTTGGTTATTCCAAACTTTCGGATTGCTTGGTGTATGCTGTGGGGCGCGCAATAATAGGATGTGCATTGGCCAAGTAGGTTGCAGCCTGTTTCAGTATAATGAAGTTTGCTTGTGTAAGGATTGGTGCAATTTGTACTGGTTGATGTAGATTGAGTGTTCTCTTTTTTTGTTTTTGTACTGCTCTTTGAAGATACATCAATGTAACTTGAAGTAAACAAGCAAGTCTTCGGCAAGACCTTATTTTCCTTGTAGTAGTTTAGTATTTTACAACAAGCATACACAAAGGTTGTAAAGTCCGCCTTGTTTCGTATAGTTACTATGTATGCAGGAACTCTTTTGTTTTTGCTGCAGTACTCATTGAATCGTTGGATCATATCCAGGTATGTGGTCTTGCTGCAATTCTCCGAAAGTTTTGTGCTGAAACCTTGATTACTCTTACTAATTGTTACAAGGTTGAAACTCTCCGCTTTCAAATTAGCAATTACTCGTGTAATCAAATAAGCAGTAGTGTAAATACTATACTGATTATTGTTGATTGTGCAATACTTCGGAAGCTTCTTGTTTTTCTCGATGAAGTTTTTTATTTCAGTTGCTTCATTGATTATGTTTTTTGTTTTGATTGTTGTGATTTTTTCACCACCCTTTTTTTAGGATAACACGATTATAAACTTTCTACTTCGATTTTTTCAAGCAAGACATACACATCTTTCTCCCAATCTGTTGCAAAACCCCAATGAGGATTGGTTATTGTTGAAGGAACAGATAACTCTCTGCTTTGAATGAAGACCATATTTGAGTCATATTTGTTCAAGGTAATCTTGTGTGTCTGTGAGTCATAGATACATTCTTGTATTAGATTTGCACCAATGTAGCTGGTGGTGGCACTTCCTTGTGTGTAACTGAAAGTCCCATTGACTTTTTTGTATGTCCAAATTTTCTCTGATGTGTCTTCGATTGAATACCAGTTGTTTGCATCAATGTACAAACAGAGTCCAATTCCACAATAATTGCGATTGCTACTGGTTTGTGAATGAATAATCATTCGGAAACTGTCTGTAACTCCTTCAAGTGCGGGGATTTCTATAAATGATTGCCCCTGCTTTGTGATTGTCAATTGATGCTTTGTGCCATTTTGTGTCATTGCAGAACTGCCACCGTTTCTTAATGAGATTGAACTTTCATAGTTGCTCAATGTTGTTGCACTATCACAAGGATCATAGAATAGGTAGTTTTGTACTGTTACTGTACAAGTATCACTAACATTGCTATAACTGGCGGTAAAGGTTGTAGCAGTGCTAACATTACTAACAGTCACACTTGCTATTCCCTGACTATTCGTTATACCATTGTATACGGAACCATCACTGCCAGTAACAGTGACAGAGGCACCGCTCTTCGGAGCATAACTCTCTTGAAGGTAGATCTCTAATGTGGCACTGCCTCCAACCGCTGTATAACTCGCTTCACTAAACTCTATATGGTAGCAACTGCCACCTGTTTGGATATCAAGTATCTTACCGGCTAATGTGGTTAATCCATCACTAGCACTAGCAGTAACGCCTTTCGCCACAAGATTATCCGCCATTGTTTCGCCTAATTCCATTAATGCTCCATTCAAAGTATTAGTATCATTAGTCATCATATCACCTATTGGTTAATATAAGTTATCGCATCTCCAATCAAATCATCTAAATCATCAATCAAACCCTTCAACACATAACCCTGATAAGCACTTAAAGCTAAACCATTAGAATGAGATGACTGAGTTAAACTATTAACAGTTTTACAATGCCCATAACTACTAGTAGTCCCTATTCCATAAGTTGTAGCGCTGCTTGCATGACTTTTTGGTGCTTTCGCATCTAATGATGTTTGTAGATTAGTAACTTCACTTATCGCATGAGTGTGACTTGATGGTGTGAATGAAGAGGGTATGTCATCTAGATCATTATAACTATTGCTAGTTGCTACGGTTCCTAAATCTGAACTGTTTGCTTTTGCATTTAAACTGGATTGCAAGTTAGTAACATCACTTATTGAGTGGCTATGACTAGATGAAGCTTTACCATCTAATGTTGTTTGCAAGTTAGTAACATCAGATATAGTATGAGTATGAGTAGATGAAGCCTTGCCATCCAATGTAGTTTGCAAATCCGTAACATTGCTAATAGTATGTGTATGTGAAGTGTCCGCCTTACTATTCAAGGCAGTATCCACTTCAGACTCAGTATAATATCTGTCATCATGATTATGACTGGTAGGTGGGAAGCTTGTTGGCACATCTGTCAAGTCATTGTAGCTTCCGCTGAAATCACTTTTAGCATCTATCAAACCCTTCAAAACATAACCTTGATAAGCAGATAATGCTGTACCGTTACTGTGACTGGCTTGAGTCAAACCATTAACAGTCTTGACATGACCATAACTGGATGTTGTGCCTAGACCATAAGTGGTTCCAGTAGAAGCGTGGCTTGTTGGAGCCTTTGCATCCAAGCTAGTTTTTGCCAGTTTCTCTGACGGAACTTTTGCATCTGAGGTTGTAGTGTTCCAAGCAGTGACTATGTCTACACTTGCACTGCTTCCATCTGCTCCATCAGTTACTTGGAAATCGAAAGTGTCTCCATTTGTGTAGGTTATTCTGTATGTCTTGACTCGTCCACTTGTGCTTCGGAGTACAATGCTTTGTATGCCGTTTCCAGTATCCCCCTTGTCTCCTTTGTCTCCTTTTGCACCAGCATCTCCAACTACTTTTCCTAGATCGTATTGTGCTATCCTATCAATCCTCCATTGTAAATATTACTAGTATCATATACTAGATGTCCGTTGTCATTTATGAAGTAAGGGTTGTCTGTTGCTCCTGGGAATTCCACTATAAGGTGGCCTTCATTGTTGATTGTGAAGCTTCCGACTGTTATTATTGACCCGTCTCCGCCTCCGCCTTGTACTGTTTTCCAGGTTCTTCCGCCGTTGCCGTCGGTGGTTAGTACTTGTCCATTTGTTCCTTCGTTGATGGGTTCATCGACTTTCTTTTGCAGTAGGTTGTCGGTTTCGGTTTTGGTGTAGGCTTCTTCTCCACCGGTGAGGATTACTGGATTGTAGATGCTGTTGTCTACGAAGCCTAGTACTACTTTGTCGCCGACTC
>Ga0326511_10004345_pt1 | contig 11317 bp, 10 predicted proteins | sample 0_2496_0518_D_FD_203701 | JGI IMG/M metagenome (GOLD analysis project Ga0326511, IMG submission 203701) | Bovine rumen microbial communities from UC Davis, California, United States - 0_2496_0518 | ecosystem: Host-associated > Mammals > Digestive system > Stomach > Rumen | place: USA...
TTCAATTCCCTGCTCTGCGGCTTTTTCTTTTGCACTGTACTGATATCGAATAGGCCCAAGCAGCATATAGTTAATCTTTTCCAGTCCATCAACTCTGAACGGCGTTGCGGTGACACCATATACATATTTGGCAGTAACTTCCTTTAAAACAGCACTTACTGTATCCGAAGCACTATGATGACATTCATCTACAAGAACCATGCCATATTCTCGAAGGCGAGAATGTGGCTCTCCTTTCTTAAACAGAGACCCAGCCATAGCAATGTCAATAATGCCAGTCGACGTGTCCTTTGGGCCTTGAATCAAACCAATAACGCTTTTTCTCCGCTTAATTCGACCGGTCTTTGTTCGATACTCCGGTAAATCCTCATCAATTTTGAGAAAAGTATTCAGCGCATTTTCCCATTGTTCTACCAGAGCTGAAGACTCTAACAGAATGAGTGTACTTACCTTCTTTTCCACAATAATTCCGCTGCAAGTGACGGTCTTTCCAAAGGCAGTTGCTGCGCTTAAAATGCCACAGTCGTGCTTAAGAAGTTCTCTGATTGCCGCCTTTTGATTAGTCCGCATTTCTCCTGTGAAACACACATTGATTGAATGTCCATTGCTTCTTCTGTCCTCTATTTGAATTATTATGCCGCTCTCCTGACACTTTTCCTGCAATTTATCCAACAGTCCTCTTGGGATGCATATATACCCATTATCGTCTTCTCCCAAATAGATATATCTCGGCTGATCGTAGTTGGATAGTCCCATTGCATTGTTCTTGAAGAATGCGGGATTGGAAAATGCAGCCAGCCTTCGGATCTGATTCTGTATTCTTGGTTTCAGATTTTCCGCGCTAATAAAAATCTGATTTGCCAATACAATATTCATCACTCCATCGACATCTGTTCGTTCAAATGCAGACTTGCGATCCCACGGTTTTGTGTCATCTGCTGGAAACTTTGTGTCAATACTCCCTTCGGTCTCAGACCACTCACTCAAGAGATTCTCAATATTCTGTTGTGATAATTTCTTCGTTGCAAAAAGAGCTTCCCACTGGTTCGGAATAGCATTCCAGTTCGCGTCGATAAACGCACTGTTTCCTACTTTCAATGCTTGCCCCTGTAATGGTAATGCTATAAGATTCCCTAATTCGCCATCTGCAAGTTCAGATTGAGCCGGCAGCATTCGATCATAATAATGAAAAGATTTCAGATTAACACTTTCTGCGCCTCTATCAAGCAATGCATACCCAAAACGTCGAGCCAGTACTGCCGGAATAGCAATATCAAAGAATATCCAGATATGAGCACCATTTCCCGATCTGGACCTCTCCACCAATACCGGAATATCATTCAATCGACAAATTTCTCTTACAGACTCAACTTCTTCTCTCCATGCATCATCTGTATTTGCGAAGTCATTCTGTTCCGCGCCTCTACTATGGTTATCGAAGTCAAATACCAGGAAACGACAGGTACCATCCGGAAATAAGGGATATACGCCAATCACATCCGATGCATCCTCATTACTGCCTCGAAGGTGTGCCTCAATATTCGAAGCCTCTAGCTTTGTCCATGCTCGATAGTTACAGTCTTTACACTTTACTCTATTCCCACCCACCTTAGGGCAAACGCCTCTTCTCCAGAAATTATCGCACTGGGGAAAGTATCCCGCCTTTCCCGTATTCTTATTTTGGTACCGCTTACTGAAAACATCCATCCGCCCCCAAAAATAGGAGTAATAACGACGTACATAGCCATGTGTAATCTCAAGTGGAATAATTCGATCGCCCTGATTGGGATCAAATTCTTCATAATGCGTTGTTATGTCAGATGTATTTGGAAATGTATACACAATCCCAGCTTTGTCAAGAAGGGATTTCAAATATTTATTCTCAGCTTCAAGTTCAAGAATTCTGCTCTGAAGCATATTCTTTTCCATACTAACATTCCCTTCTCTCATCCTCTTCCGAGCAAGCCAATTGAAGATTTCCCCATGTGGCAAAAACTTCCCGGTACCCGTCGTTGTCAGGTGGGGGGAATACCATCAGTCCTTACCATAATATTGCTTTACCGTTTCTAGAAGTTCTTCACTAAAACCACTCAGATCCTTGATTGTAATCACATCATTACTTATCAATCGAAGAATGTTCATCCACATCAGGCTTCGACTCATTTCATGAATGATAACACCCGGCGAGTTTACATCCTCATTTATTTTCTCTTTTACTTTCCAAAATCTGTCTGATGGGTTGCCTTCTCCAGTTAATATTCGAATATACTCCCTATTAAGCTTATCCATATATCGTTCCTGCCACTCAGGAAGGCATTTTCGAAATTCCTTCCAATCAGCCTCCTTAAACTCATACGACATTTATCATTCCTCCTTCGCAATCGCTTCTTTCCAAAGATCTTCCACCTTCTCCTGCACGAACTTCAGATCTGCCGGCAGCCAGTCCACACTGTATAGAGTCTCCTGATCCAGCCATCTCGCGGCCTCGTGTTCCTTCAGTTCAAGCTCTCCGCTGACAATTTCACACAAAAAGCAGTCCATAGAAATGTGGAAAGTCGGGTAATCGCTCTCTACGGTATCCATGTATCGTACAACTTTGATATCCGTATCCAACTCTTCCTTAATCTCCCGGACGATGGCGTCCTCCGGCTTCTCGCCTGGCTCCACCTTTCCTCCCGGAAACTCCCAGCCGTCCTTGTACTCGCCGTAGCCCCGCTGGGTGGCAAAAATCTTGCCATCTTTGTATATCACTGCACACACAACATGTATATTTTTCATGATCAGTCTATTTTTCCTCCAGCATCGCACTCTCAAAATAGTTCAGCAGGTCCTCGCGCACCGGATGATTCATCTTAAAGCGGAACTTGGTGATCGCCTGCATCTTGTGATTGTTATTCTCTTTTTCAGCTCCCCAGTACTCATCCACGGTAAAGCCGCCCATGTAGTAGAAGGAGGTCTCGTTGTCGCTCTTCTTTACAAAGAGATGTTTACGCGGAGCATCCAGCACATCCTTGACATATCCACTCTCCGGACCTCGACCAATCTGAGAGTCCCAGCGGAATGTAATGTTGTCATCAAATTCATCTGCGTAGTCCGGCTTGCCGTCGATATAGTTCTGGTCCTCGCCGGCTTCCTGTTTGTGATAGGTGATGAAGATGAATACGTCATCATCAATACGTTTCATACCGAACATCGTAGATGACATATCCTTGCCCTGATTCATCAGCAAGCTGATGTCACGGCGGGAATACTTCTCATACAGAACAAAGGGCGCACTTTCCCCGCGATTTCTCCGGTAATACTTGTCATACCTCGCCAAACCCACAGCCACAATATCCTTAAGTTGCTTGTAGAATTCCGCATGCTCCAGCCGCTCTGCATAGGTAGACAGACGCATCATTCGGGCATCTTCGTCAAACTTCAACAGGTCCACCTGATAGTATTTCTTCGTATATTCCTCTTCCTTGCTGACAAAATGTCCCTGGAGGATACGGATCGAATCCTCAATCTGCTCCTGACTGGGTCTCTCTCCGTACTTGGACTCGTAACATTTGTAATATCCGGACAGATCAAACTGCCCACGACCCTCAAGTAGTTCGCGCAGAATCTCAAGTTCATAAGCCCTGGTGCCGCTGAGTATCGTCTTGGAGTAATACTCCAGAATGACTTTCTCCTTTTCCGATAGTATCAACTTCACGTCCTTATCCACCGACGTAATACATGCCGCATACGTCTTATACTCCCGGATAATCAACAGCGGATCTACCTCACCGGATGCGTAGAAGTCCATGAGATAAGGAACTCTCCCCAGGCGATTTTTGAGCGAGATATAACTTTGCCGAATCAGATCTTTGATTCCCCTGATATGATCGATGGCATGGAAGATTTTCTCCCTCGAGATCTCATCGAAATGAATGGTTGACGCCCCCGGAATGATCCTATTGCCACTGATAACATACTTGCGAATGTTGTCCGGATTATAAGTACGATCCCCGGAAAGCGCAACAGGGATCATGAAATTATTCCTGTAGTTGCCAATGAAGTCCAGGATAACGACATACTCCTTGCCGCTGCACTTGCGTAGTCCACGTCCCAGCTGCTGAATGAAAACAATGGGAGACTGTGTCGGCCGCAGCATGATTACCTGGTTGACCTCCACGATATCTGTGCCTTCATTGAGGATATCCACGGACACGATATAGTCCAGTGCATTCTCATCGTCCTCTTCCTGCGCCAGTCGGTCGAAAGCATCCTGCCTTTCCTGCGGATCTGAAGAACCATTAAGGGAAATGGTTCTAAAAAGCCTGCCCGTCTCCGGATTTCTTTCCCGATTCAGCTTCTCTGAAATGCGATTCGATTCGTCGACTCTGCTGCAGAAGATCAGCCCCTTCACCCGGGAGCCGCTGTAATTATAATAATGTGCCTGTCGAATGATGTGACGGATGCGCTCATCGCTCGTCAGCAGATTGAAGTTCAATTCCGAAGCATTTCCAGTACTTATCCTGCTGCTCGTATTTGAAGTATTATCACTGATCAGATCAATATCACTGATTCCGAAGTAGTGAAATGGACAGAGCAGATCATTTTCCATGGCATCCTGCAAACGGATCTCACAGGCGATCTCATGGTCGAAGATCTCGTAGATATTCCTATCTGTAGTCACATCATCTCTCTTATCAGGTGTTGCAGTCATGCCAAGCCAAAGATCCGGTTTGAAATAGTTCATTACCTTCTGATAGGTTCCGGCGCTAGCGTGATGCGATTCATCGATGATCACCGCACTAAACTCATGCGGATCGAACTGCCTGAGATTTTCATCCTTGTGCAATGTCTCGATCATGGCAAAGATATAGTCCGCATCCCTTTCCTTAGACTTGCCGCTATAGACTCCCATGCGAATCGTGTTTGCGAAAACATTGCGGTATGATTTCACCGTCTGTCTGATCAGGTGATCTCTGTGGGCAATGAAGAGAACCCGCTTGAAGCCCAGTTCTCGCATGGCGAAGGCAGAGGCATAGGTCTTGCCGGTACCCGTGGCAGAGATCAGAAGTGCTCTGTTCTTCCCTGCTTCGATGATCTTCTTAAGATTTTCTATGAAAGTCACCTGCATCAGGTTGGGTTTGAGCTTATAAGCTGCAAGCGAAGTTACAGAACCTTTTGCCGCGATGTTTTTTTGTTCCTCAGTGATTTTTGCAATCAGACGTTTCTGGGCCTGTTCCTGCTGATAGGCAGAGAGGTACTCTCCGTAAAATACGTCAAAGGGATCTGTCTTCTTATCATTCCACAAGGATTCAAACTCAGCGATAATCTCCTGCGCCATCTCCCCTTGTTCCGTGGAGATGATTCTGGTATTCCACTCCTTATTGACCGTAAGGGCACTTCGGGTCATGTTGGAGGAGCCCACGATTATGCGGTAGATCTCCTCCTGACGGAAGATATAGCCCTTGGTATGAAAGCCCTCCTCAGCACCGCGCGTGCGATACATTCGGATGTCCAAGTTCCCAATTTCGTGAAGACGGCGAAGAGCCTTGGGGTCACTGAACATTAGGTAATCCGTCGTCAGAATCCTGCCGGGGATCCCCCGACGCTTCAGCTCCTGCAAGGTCATCATCAAGGCTTCTATGCCGCTGTCGGTAATGAAAGCCACACTGATTGCGAAGGAATCGCAATGCTGTAATTCCCGTTCAATCGAAGCCAACACCTTTTTACCGGATCTGTAATCATTAGAGACGAACTCCGGCCGATATGCAAGGTTAGACTGGTTTGACTTATCTATAAATGCTGTCGCAAGCCCATTTTTTATTTGATCTATCCGCTCTATACTCATGCCTCATCCACCGTTCAATTAAAAGATTTTATTTCTAAGTATACCATACACTCCACAAGGATTTCGATTATCTGTTTTCATTTTGAAACGCCTTCTTCCTGGCCCAGTTGGGGATCAAATACGAAGTCCTCACCATGAATGAACTGGTCACTCTTATGGGGATCCTCCGCAAATCCGAGCTCATGAATGTTCCCGGAATCCGGCGCGGCAAAGGAGGCAGAAAGAAGAAATGCGTACAAAAAAGACAGGTCCGGACGCACTGATGGTTAGTCAGTGTATCTGAACCTGTCTTTTCAAAACTCTATACATGCAAATTGGGTGATTAAGAGGTTAGATTATCAGTATTCAATTGACTTTCTTGGCACTGCAAGGTAGTATGTAAGTAAGAAATGGGTTTTGTTACTGAGTAAGGTCTTCGGGCCGGAAAAGGATGCTCGTTTCTTTTTTTATTTTCATCAGATCATAGAGATATCTTTTCCCATCGTTAGCATGTCTTACTAAAAGCGCCACATGAAAAACATTGTATCGCTCGATTTCCCCATTTTCATCAAATACAGGAAGTGCGAATCTTGAATCGTAAGTATACCATCCAAATTCAGCATCTTTCAAATGCTTTTCTTTGTGATTAGCCCGATATTGCTTTCCTGACGCGATTTGTAAGAGTTCCGGTATACCTTGAGCTGCATTGGCTTTAGCTTTTGCATTTGCACCTTTTAGAATGTGAGTATACTTTGAATGTGTATATTCATCAGGCAGATCTGGTCCGATATAGATCACGTCGTTACTGTCTTCAATATTGTAAAATTCTCCTACGTATTGTCTCAGATATCGTTCAACATCCTCCCAATCTACACTTCGTTTGCCCTTGAAAATGACATCGTGTATAAATACCGTCTTCTTGCCTTCAAGATCTTCCAATATACTGATTTTCCTCTTCATATGATTATCTCCCGCAACTGCACATAACGCATTGCGTTATGTGCAGAGTAAAAAAAAATTAGTCTCCGTCCCAAATTGCATCAGGACGCAATTCAGCCATTGCCTTCAACTGATACAAAGGTTTTATTGCATTTCCTGCGCATGCTTGCCAGTAGTTTTCATTTATTGTCTTATCCGGGTGAAATTTTGTTATTATGGCGATCATTTCCTCCAGAACTGGTATGGACTCCAGTCCGGTCATTCCATAAATTACTCGAATACCCTTATCCGGTTCTGCCTCATAATAATATTTACTGTAGTTATATGTTATGTTTAGCCATGCTTCCGAATTTGGCTTAGCGGAAAAAATACCTGTCTTCGCATCGTATTCCGCCAGGTATGTTCCTCCTGTCATCACATGCTTTATCGGCAATTGAACGACTTCTCCACCAATGGGCTCTTTCAAATAAATATCATAGCTCATCCTTTCCACCTCCTGATTTCGAAATTAGTTTTTCTATTTCGGCACGATATGTGAGTAACCGTAACAGGTAGTCGGGCAGTTCTCTTTTTTCTGCTTCCCAATCCTGAACTGTGCGATATGGGATTCCATAGTACTTGCAAAACTCCGCACGATTCATTCCCATCTTTTCACGTAATTCTTTAACTTCTTTTCCTCTTCCCATGACACCTCCGTATAAAACGCATTGCGTTAGTTATATCATGGATTCATTATCGCCTCCTGTCAAGAAACCGACCAACATTATGCTGCCACATTTACCCTGGCCTTATCATCCGGCCAAAAGAAAAGACAGGTCCGAAAAAGCCTTATATTAAGCCGCTGTCCATTCTGCATTACCGGGACATCATTTTCTCGCAACTTTTGCTCATCTGTGAGCCCTTCGGATCGTCACGTACACATGCAAAGCGACCAAACCAAATCCCAGACCTAAGGCAATGAAGAGGCATCCGATCACCATGATCGGCGAGATGACCCTTTGACCCGTCAGAAAGGCTTCCGCCAGGGAAACAGTATTCGTCATAGCCGCAGCATACTCGCCTTTTTTCATCGATTTTCGGATAGAGCTCCAGATCGACCGGATCTCGTTGTCACCGATCCGACCTGAGGGATCATAGATTCCTACATCCGCGTGGTAATTTCCCTTTTCCGGGAACTGCAGCCTGATGACCAGGTTATTGTTTGTGATTTTCCCGCCGTCCTTCGTCATGCCGTCCGCGCCCGGATAAGCAAATTCGAGAATCCCAAAGCTCGGACTGTCTCCGTCGGCATCACACACGATGACCAGGTTTGTTTCTTTCAGAATGCCCGATTCCTCAACCGCGTCTCCCAGCTCCCTGATCTCGGTTTCCGTGAAGGGCGTACTATAGGAATCGTAGATTCCGTGCTCTGCCAGCAAATAATACGAATGGTCATCGGATCTTTGATCCACGATGATACTCCGGTCTACTGCATCCGGAAGCGGGCTGACGTAGGAAAGCCGCTCCGGGTCGGTGGCTTCGTCGATCTCTTCCTGCGTGATCTCGTTCTCTCCTCTTTGCGAATAGAAGGAAGAAAAGGCGCGAACGCCCAGCAGGACCAGGACGACCATCAGAAGGGCATGTTTTTTCAGGAGTTTCAGCTTACTCTGCATCGTCAATCACCTCCCCTGTGTGTCGCGAACTGCGGAGGCAGACGCTTTGCCCGGCTGTTATTCTCCCGAATGATCGAGAGCATGGACAACAGGAAAAACGCCAACGCCATTCCTGTGACCGGAAGTACGTATTCGTAGCCCTCATTATTCCCTTTTTCCAGCATCGTTGCCGCATAAAGCAGAAAGCCGCTGACAATCGAAAACCATTCGCCATAAGCGGCCCGTTCATGAACTTTCCTCAGAAATTTTCTCTTGCTAAGGATCATGCGAAAAACGAGCATGTCCAGAACCAGAAGCCATAAAGCCGGCGGGTTACCCCTGTCGATTCCGCTGATCGCCACCAGTTCAAGGATCATAAATCCGAGAACAACATCGAAGCAGATGCGGAAACCGCGGCTTAGTTTGGGTGTGATCTCTTCCTCCGTTGCGAGAGGTGCCACACGGAAGATGTGCGTTTTTGCAAAGCCATAAGTCAGAAGGAGCGACAGCAGGTTCATAGCCGCCGCAATCGTAACAACGGAAGAGACCGTCATGGTAAAGCTCGCCTGCAGCAGACACAGAAAGCCCACCAATGCCAACACCAGTCCGGCAAAAACGAATTTCACCGGGCTGACCGGAATATCCGCGAACATCTTGCCGTTCTGTCCGTTCAAAACCGCGTAGGAAACCTTGTTGTCCCGTCCCCGGTAAGCGAGAAACCAGGTCGGCAGGTAGATGCTTCGCTCTCCTGTTTTCTTTCTTTTATCGTCCTCCGTATCGGCATAGAAGCCTGCCGTATAGGCGGTCTTGTAGGGCACGGACCCCTTTGTGTCAAACGGCTCGATGGAACACCCGATGGCATCATCAAAAGAGCTTGATGTATCCACCAAGCCCTCTTCACTTTGGCTGTACGGCATGTAGATGCCGGTCATCCGGTCGACCGTACCGTCTCTCCTCATGTCGGACGGCACAAACCAGTGCGAGACCGCCTTCACATATTTGTCCCGTGCCGTCTTCTTATTGACACGAAAGGGAACGATCCGCTCCGGTGTCCTTACCCTGGCCTGCCTGCTCTTCATGGTGACGGAAGCTCCGCAGAAGCTGCAAAACGTCGCCGCGACGGATTCATCCGCCTCAACCCTGGCACCGCAATCGGAGCAGACATAGATCGTTGCCGACCGCTCCCTGCGCTCCTCCGAAAAATTTTCATCCCCAACGTTGTCCGGCGCATACTTCGCTCCGCACGATCCGCAGACAAGCATCTGTGAATCGATATCGAAGCGGAGCCGATCACCGCATTTGCTGCACTTAATCATCCTGTCCCTCCATCATGCAGTTTTTCTATCATGCCGATCCGCGATTACACAGATCCGCAGTCTACACGCTGTTCCTCAGTCCCTCTATCATGCAGATCCGCTGCCGGTCGTTCTCGTAGTCCCAGCTGTGATGGGCACCGCCTGCGCACCAATCGGAAAAAACGCACTCGCGGCATTTTTCGTTCCGCTCCGAGAGCGGCTGCCGGAAAAGCCGGAATCTGTTTTTCCAGATATCGGTAAAGGAAGTTTCGTAGATATTTCCCTGAACAGTCTTCGGACTGCGCTCGATATCGAGGCAGGCGCCGACATCGCCGTTCGCCATGATGCTCGCGGTGTAGATACCTGCATTGCAGAGGAAATACCACTTCCGCACTTCGCGCTCGTAATCAAGGCCGAGGAAATGGCTGCAGCCGTAAGTAACGGGCATGCCGTCGCTGCGTTTTTCCTTAATAAAATCCAGCAGACGCTTCTGGTCTTCCGCGGTCATCAGCATGTCCGGATGGTCGAGCGCCCGGCCGATGGGCTCGATGCCGATCACGCGCCACGAGTCGATATCCATGTCGCAGAACAGTTTATAGAGCGTATCCAGTTCGTCCATCGTCTGATGGTTCATAACGCTCGTGACCTGAATGTGTTGGAACCCGCCCTCGTCGATGAGATTCCGAATGCCGCGCATCGCCGCTGCATATGCCCCCTTTCGGCCGCGCAGGGCATCGTGCGTCTCTTCCGTGCCGTCGATGCTGACCGAGATCGTGGCCATTCCAGCTTCGCGCAGCTCGTGCGCGATCTCCGGCGTGATCAGCGTTGCGTTGCTGGTCATGCCCCAGGTATAGCCCAGATCTTTCGCATAATTCATCAACTCAAAGAAATCCGGATACAGAAGCGGCTCGCCGCCCGTAATGCAGAGCTGCATGCGGCTGATGTCGAAGTTCGTCTTCACCTCCCGTAGGATCTCCTGATACTTCCCGACAGGAAGGCCGTCCGCGGACCTGCCCGTGCAGCGGCTTCCGCAGTGAAAACACTCAAGATTGCATTTCAGCGTCAATTCCAGAAACAGCTGGCGAAGCTCCGGCTCTCGATAGAGTTTTCGCCGGTAATCGGCCAGCCGGTCCAGATGGCTCCTCTTGATATCACGGATCTGCTCCGCCAGATCAAGATCCTCCAATTCGCGGGGAAGGTTCTTCGGACCGTCCATTACTCTTCTCCTTCTTCCGCCCCGTCTTCAACATTCTGCGGCTGCGGCGGACCGTAGACATCTTCCTCCATGTTCTCGGAGGGATCAAACTCCTCCGGATCGGTGACGTCCGAATCTCCTTCTTCCGTGCCGGCCACATTCGGATCGTCCGTCTCCGGCGATTCCGTGCCGCCTCTCTGCGAGGAAGTCATCATTTCCGGCGGACCGTAAACGGCAGACGGCTCATTCTCCTCCGGTTTGAATCCACATGCCGACACACCTGTTACAGCTGCGAGAAGCGCTGCGGTAAACGCAAGTTTCTTCGAGGCATCATCAGAATGTGTGGAGATGTAGGTGCCTCGGCCTACATATCTTTCCTATCCCTGCTTGACTATAAATCATCAGACGCAGATATCAGGGGCAAGGGGTTCCACGTCAGTGGTGCTTGCAC
>Ga0326511_10004347_pt1 | contig 11313 bp, 7 predicted proteins | sample 0_2496_0518_D_FD_203701 | JGI IMG/M metagenome (GOLD analysis project Ga0326511, IMG submission 203701) | Bovine rumen microbial communities from UC Davis, California, United States - 0_2496_0518 | ecosystem: Host-associated > Mammals > Digestive system > Stomach > Rumen | place: USA: California...
AGTTGCCCAGGTCCTCGATCACAAGCTCGAGTTCCTTGTTTATCTCTTCTATACGCTGATCGTCGCCCTCACGGAAGAATACCTTTATCGGACTTGGCCAGTGCAGAAGTTTGTGAGCCTTCGTATATTGGTAGATATCGCTGTTGATAGCCTCCAGCTTGGCGGCATCCTCTCTGTACTTGGGATCTTCGATGATAACTTCCTTACGCCAGATATGTCGCTTTGTACGCAGACCGAGGGCCTTCATTGCAAGGTTCTTATACAGGTCGATGTTGAATACCACCGAGTCGTTGTTGGCCTTATACGTGAAGAATGCCGCCAGTGGTGTGAGTACCACTGTGGATATCATCATACCAAACCATACCGTCCACTGGTCGTCGCGTCCCATCTTCTCTCCTGTACTGTCGAGGATATAATACACGATAAATACCAGTACCGACACTATGACCGGCACTCCCAATCCTCCTTTTCGGATAATGGCACCTAGGGGAGCTCCGATAAAGAAGAATATGAGACAGGTGAGCGACAGTGTGAACTTCTTGATGGCCTGTATCTCGTGGGTTCTCGTTCGTCTGTGCAGGGCTTGCGCATAATCGCCCTTAAACTCCAGGTCAGTAGCCGACATCTGCATGGCATTAAGTCCATTCTTCAATGCAGCCTGCTTCTCGCTGTTGCTCAGACGGCCATAGATAGAGTCGAATGACATCTTGGCCGTGGCTGCTTCCTTAAGTGATTTCAGGGAGTCTTTCTTTGAGAGCGACGGTCGGCGATAGTTATATCTCATCGCCTCATAGAAGAATGCATGACCAACACTGTCGTTAAACTCCTTGATAGAGTCGAGGTCATGAAGGATTTTCTCCAGTCCCTTGGCTCGGGCGTCACCTGCAATATCATTGACATCGGCAAGGTTGAGCTCACCGTCGAAGTCGAGAAGTATCTTCTTGGTAGAGAATGTCTCACGACGATAAGGCACTGAGGCACTGTTGGCAAGGTCCTGTGAACGCATATTCTCAAACCACTCGCCGCTATAAAGGCTGAGCATCAGGTGCTTCTTCTCTTCCGTTGGCTGCATCATTCCGGAATCGGCAAGGATGATGGCTGCATCTTCATAGCTGCCCGTCATGCGGTAAATCATGATACCATAGAGCATACCGGTTTCAAGGTCCTTCTTCTGTACATATATATTAGAACCAGGGATGCCGTTATAGAATTTCCCCTCAGGGATCTCGAGCTCAGGGCTCTTCTGCTTCATTCCCAACAGAAGTCGGTAGAAGTCCTGATTTGCCTGAGGACCTATCACGTTCTGGAAATAAAACGAAACGAAGGCAGTAAGGATGGCTATCACGATAAGCGGTCGGAATGCCTGCATCAATGATATGCCTGCGGCCTTGATGGCCGTTAGCTCGCTGCTCTCACCAAGATTTCCGAAGGCGATAAGCGATGACAGCAATATCGCAAGTGGGAAGGCTTGTGGCATCAGCATCAGACCCATATACCAGAAGAACTGCGCCATCACGTCGATGGTCAGTCCTTTTCCGATGAGGTCGTCAACGTATCGCCACAGGAACTGCATCATCAGCACAAACTGGCAGATGAAGAATGTTCCCGCGAAAAGCAGAGCAAACTGCTTGACGATGAATATGTCTAGTTTTTTTATTCTGAACATAATCAGCGTGCAAAGTTACTGCAAAAAACTCAGATTACATTCATTTTTAATAGATTTTATATTTTTACCGCTTATTTACAGTCCGCTGGCGCGATGTAGTCTGTCGAGATTGCTCTCCCATAGGATCTTCAGACCATCTACATCATCATCATCCGCAAAGTCGGTAATAAGGAGGTTCAGATGGTGAGTGAGGTCGCTTTTCTCTATCCTCATCTCCCAAAATCCTTCCTCGTCATCGTCGGTATCCCATTTCAAGCGGATATGATCATACTTTACACAATCTATCGTTTGGGCGGTTCTTATGTCCTGTTCTGTCCAGGGCTCTCCCCAAGTGAAGGTAAACATGCCTTCATTTTCTTCTACGTGGTCGGCAAACCACCGCTCCAGTCCGTGAGCACTGCTAATCTGATCCCAAATGATGTTAGGCGACATCGTTGTCAGAGGGTATTCAATGTCTATTCTCTGCTTCGTCATACGCTTAGAGTAGTAAATTATGTCTCCAGTAATCGTTAATTATGGCACAAAATTACAAAAAATAATCGAAATACAAAATATTTTCCCGAAAAATTTTGGTAGTTTCAGAAAAAGTAGTACCTTTGCACCCGCTTAACAAATGATGGCGGGATAGCTCAGCTGGTTAGAGCGCATGATTCATAATCATGAGGTCGCCGGTTCAATCCCGGCTCCCGCTACTAAAAGTGAGAGGTTTAGAAGTCGAATGACAACTAAACCTCTTTTCTATTTTCACTATTCTTCTTCAGTAGATGCAACGGAAATGAATGCCGTCATGCCGGGCAGCAGGTGTGGATGGGCTTCAAGCGTTGCCTCGACGTAGGCCATGCCATTTTCATCGATGACGGGACTGAGAGCTGATACCACAGCCCGGTGGTGCTCATTGGGGAACGTCAGGGTGGAGACGGAGAGACTTGCACCGTTCTCGTATTTGGCCAACTCGTTTTCGAGCACGTTGAAACTGACCTTCAGATGTTCGATATCTACAATGTAAAAGAGCGGCTCGCCAGGCTGGGCTGCACCGTAAAGCGTATTACGGATTTGCGACACATAACCGGAAATGGGGGCTGTGATGGTGCAATATGACAGGCGATGCTCCAGCTCGCGCAACTCGGCTTGGGCTTCGTTATAGCCGCTGTTGATACGTGCCAGTCGCTTGATATTATCGGGTGCCGCATCCAGTTTGTCGCGCTTATATCCCTGTCCCATAAGGATGGCCTGATACTGGAATTCTGCTTTCTCCAGCTTGGCACGGCTGTGTACAATCTTGTCCTGCAGGGAAGCGTCGCTCAGACGGGCTACGAGCTCGCCCTTCTTGACATATTGGCCTGTCTTCTCAATGGCAAACATGACGATTTGTTCAGCCATACGGCTATAGACCGGAATCTCACGTTCACTTTCTATCTTACCTTTGGTGACCGTGGAAAAGCTCTCAACTTGCTGAGTGGATGTGGATGCAGTGGTGTCCACGGTCACGGTGTCAGCCTGCTTATCGGCCTGGTGCATATCCTTCTTCTGTTGACAGGCAGATAGGAGTAAGAAGGTAAAAATTCCTATCCATGAAAAACGCATATTCTTATTCATAGTTTACAAGGGTTTGCAGATGATAGTAATTTGTCCAGAACTCCTCCATGGCAGTCAGGTAGTTGCTGTAGGCTGTGACCCATCGCGACTGTGCCAGGGTGAAGGTGTTGATGTCACAGAGGCCGTTGGCATAGTTGTCGGCAGTCTCGTTGAATGTCACTTCCGCCAGAGTGACGGTGCGATGTGTAGTGGTCAGCAGCGCCCTGCTGGTCTGCAGCTTCTGCAGGGTCACGGTAGCGTCTTCCGCCAACAGGCGTTCCACCTCCTGGAGTGCCGACTCCTGCCGCTCGACCCAGCCGACAGCGGCGGCATGCCGCTTCTTGGCTGCGCCATGGTCTGCCAACGGTATCGTGACCTGCACAGCGCCCAAGGCATATAGCTGCTGGTTCTTGAAGGCACTTCCGAGGGTGTTGTTGACCTGCTGCATACCAAGATTGACGTCAAGACCGATGTTGACGCCCCGTTCCTGTTGAGTCTTGTTTTCCTGATGACGGGCTTCGGTCAGTTCAGCCAACTGATGCTGGTAGGCGGGGCTGTTGCTCATGGCGCGTTCAGCAACCTCGGAAGCCGTATATATTGTGGGTGGCGGTGTAGCGGGGATTTCGAGCAGTGCTATGGAGTCAGGCGTCGGCGTGATGCGCAGGAATGACGCGAGCTCCGTCCTGGCCTTCAACTCCTCCTGACGTGCCACAGCCAGATGGTTGGCGGCATTCTGCTGTTGTACCTCGATAGAGTGCAGCTCCGCCAGCGTGACGATGGCGATGCTGGCTTTCTCACGGGCAATGCTTAACAGGGTGTCGCTCATCAACAGTTCATCTTTCCGCATCTTCAGCACCCGCTGCTGACGGGCCAGGTGGAAGTAGCGCACGGCGGCCTCCTCGGCAATGCGCCGCAGGTCGTACTCATGCTGGCGGCGGGCAGCCAGCAGTCGCTGGTCCTCCACTCGCTTCTCCCATAGGAATGGATTATAGCCCAACAAGGTATGGCTATAGCCCACCAACAGCGGACTCGCCACAAATTGGCGTGGATAACCAGAGGCACCCTCGCGGAAGAATTCGCTCCAGATGGCCTGTGTGCCGATGTATGCCTCGCCACCGAATGACAACATCTTCTGGGTCAGCCGTATCTGGGCGGAAGTGGAGAGGATATCGTAGTTGCGCAGGTAGACGTAGTCGCGGCTGGGGTCGCTGACGATGCGGGAGTAGTTAGGCACTACCTTCAGCGTGAGCTGTGGCTTGCGCAGGGCCTCGAAAGCCTCGTAGGATGCCTGTCGGCTCTGGTATTCCTGGCGGCTCTGGAAGGCGGTGATGGCACTGTCTTGCGACAGCCGTATCACCTCGTCCAAGGTCAGCGATGTCTGTCCCCTGCTGCCCAATGGTAGCAAACAGAGTGATGTCAGGAGGCGTATGCAGATTCTATTCTTCATTTCTTATTGTTTAGTGCTTTCTGAGTTTACTAACATATCTCTTACCTCTCACCCCTCACTTCTCACCTCCACTAAAATAGCCTTGTGCCTGTAACTCCTGGAAATTGCCGTCGGCTGCCACGCGTCCGTCCTTCAGTACGATGATGCGGTTGCACTTCTGTATGGTACTCAGGCGGTGGGCAATGACGATGCGCGTACATTTCAGTTGGGCCAGGTTCTCGATGACTGTGTGCTGGCTGATATTGTCGAGGGCCGATGTCGCCTCGTCGAGGAAGAGCACCTTGGGCTTTCTGACCAGTGCTCGGGCAATGAGAATGCGCTGTCTCTGTCCGCCCGAAACGCCTTTGCCGTCGACTGTGATAAGCGTGTCCATGCCCAAGGGGAAATTGCGGATGTCGCCGTCGAGTGCTGCCAGGCGTGCTGCCTCCCACGCATCATCCTCAGTCAGTAGCGGATTATTGAATATGATATTGTCGCGGATGGTACCCTCTACGAGCTGGCCGTCCTGCATACAGATACCAATGCAATAACGACGCAGGCTGCGCAGGTTGATGTCTGAGATGTCATACTGGTCGTAGAACACCGAGCCCGCCAGCGGTTTCTCCAGTCCCATCATCAGGCGCATCAGCGTGCTCTTGCCGCAGCCTGAAGCTCCGACCAGCGCCACGTAGTCACCGCTGTTAATAGTCAGGTTGAGTCCGTCGAAGAGCAACGGCATGTCATCGGCATAGCGGAACTTCAAGCCTCGGATGTCCACTCGCCCTGATATGTTCTTTACCACATGGCTGTCTGCCTTGATTTCCGTCTTGGCCTCGAGGATAGGACGACAGAGCTGTATTTCCGGTAGCAGGCGCGACACCATCTTAGTAATGCCTTGCAAGTTGGATACGGCATTGCAGACGAGTCCCAGTACGGCACAATAGGCGATATAGTCGGAGAGCGACAGCTGGTACTGCCAGGCCGCCCACATTGTCACTATCATTGGCAGGAACTTCAGGCAGTAGCTGATACCGGTGATATAGAAACTGGCCACAGGCTGGCGGCTGCTATAGACCTCGGTAGGGGCGTATGACTTTGCCCACTGATGGAAAGCGCGGAACTCAGCACCGGTGGTCTTGATTTTCTGGATGCCTGAAAACAAGGCAAACAGTGTGCCTACGAGGTGTGAACCGCTGGCATTCACGCTGAGTTGCACCTTCTTAGTATAGTAGTACTCCAGCATGATAGCCACAATCTGTATCATGATGACGACGATACCTGTGTAGAGCAGCACTCCTCCATAGATGAAGAACTGTACGAACATGATGGCCGAGAACAGGAAGGTCAAGAGCGTAGACAGGAAATTGGCCGTCAGACTGGAACTGACGCGCGACAGCGACAGCAAACGGTTGGAGAGGTCGCCTGGCGTATACTTCTTGGCAAACGTAGTCGGCAGTAGCAGCAGGCGCGACATGAGAGCCGTCTGCAGCGCATACTCCACCTTGTCCTTGATGCGCACCACCACCAGGTTACGAGCTACCTGCACCATGACCAGTCCGGTAGCTGCGCTGAAGAGCAGTGTAGCGATGGGAACGATCTGATCGGCATCGCCCGAGGGGATGACCTCCGAGAAGATCAGTTTGCTCACATAAGGCGTGAACATCGTCAACAGCGCTACACCTACGCAGGCCATCAGGGTGAAGAGAAAGTCAGATTTGCACAGGCTGTTAGCAGCGTAGCGGAGGATGGACTTAACCGTCAGCTTTTCTTCTTCAAAAGGCTGACAGGCTATAAGTGCCTCTTGCTGCAACAAGTCGGAGTGCTTGCTCGCCGTCATGACATGCCTCGTCACCGGGTGGATAAAGGTATAGTCAGTGAAACCGGGTTTGAGAATGACAGGGGTATGACCGTCGGCCATGAATCCCATCATATAGCCCGTACAGCGGGCCCACCAGCCGTCGGTGAGCGTGATGTAGCGGAAGAAAATGTTATAGCGGTCCAGTTGTGTTTCTATCTCATCCAGGTCCAATGGCAAATCCACCGACGACTCCATCTGCTTCCATAGCTTCCTGTCAATCATGGAGCGCAGGATTTCCATCGTCTGACTCATCGCCTTACGGTCTCCATCCATACGCTGGGCCAACTGCTGAAGTAATATATTATTCTTCATCACGTCAGGCATATTTTAGGAGATTACTATACAGACCGTCTCTCTGGCTCAGCTCTTCGTGGGTGCCGTGCTGCGTGATATGTCCGTGTTCTACTACGTAGATCTGGTCGCAGTCGGCAATGGTTTCCAGACGGTGGGCAATCATGATCAGAGTCATACCCTGACCATAGATGTTTTTCATTACCTTGGCCTCCGTCTTTGGATCAAGAGCCGAGGTGCCCTCGTCCATCAGCAGGATGGTGGGTTCCTTAGCCAGCGCGGTGGCTATCTCGATGCGCTGCCGCTGGCCGCCGCTGAAGTTCTTGCCACGTTCGGTCACCTCACCTTGGTAGGCTCCTGGGCGTTCCATGATTTCCTCGTGAATCTGTGCATCGTTGCTGGCAAGCACCATGGCGAAATCTTCTATCGACTCATCCCACATTTTGATGTTGTCTGCAATAGTACCCTCGAAGAGTGTTACATCTTGGTTGATCACAGAGACTGAGTTAACGAAGGTCATACGGTCGATATCCTTGCGGGGCTTGCCGTCGAAGAGCACTTCACCCTCCCACGGCTCATACAGACCTGAGACCAAGCTCAGCACCGTGCTCTTGCCACAGCCCGACGGACCGACCAGGGCGATTCGCTCGCCGGCCTTGATCTTCAGCGAGAAATGGCTGAGGATGGGGGGCAGACTACGGTCGTAGCCGAAGGTGACGTCGCGCAGCTCTATCTCACCCGTCAGCTTGACCTCATCGGGCAATTCGTCAGCATTGGGCAACTGCAGGTCGGCAATTTCCTGATTGCAGTCTGTCACGTCCTTGAGGCGCTGGATCGATGAGTTAACCCTCAAAAGGGTTTGAACGCTTTCAATCGTTCTGTTGATAGGATAAATGGTTTCGTTGATGAGTCCCTGTGAGGCCAAAATCATGCCAGGGGTCATCTCGCCTTGCAGGATAAGCCAGGTACCCATGCAGAGGATGACGGCGTTGGTCAGTTGCAGCACAAACTCAGGCAGGGCTTTGATATAGATGGAAGTGCTGACCGTTTTAACGCGTGCATTCATGGCTTGAGCATAAGCCTTTTCCCACTGCGCATAGAAGGCACATTCGCTACCTAAGGCCTTGATGGTTTCCAGATTGCTCATTCCCGTCATCGTGACGTTCTGAAGTCGTGCATCTGTCACCTCCAAACCCATGGCTATCTTTTTCTGCAGTCTGGAAGTCTTGCGCATCACGTAGACAAGCAATAGGATAGAGAATATTTCCAATAGTCCCAGCTTCCAGTTGAAAAGCATGACAAGATAGCTGCTGACAATGGGCAGGATGGTGATGCTGATGGCTGGCAGGGTGTAATCCAACAATCTGGTAGTTTTAGAGATGGAGGAATAGCGGGCCACCAGTTCGCCGGGTGTAAACTGGGTGAGCCGGGTCATCGGTAGTTTCAGTACCGTCCACAGATAGTTGGTCGAAGTAGTGATATTGATCTTCGCCTGGCTCTGCCGGCGCAGGATAGAGAACACAATCCAGATCAAGAGCTCAAGCGCGAATAGCAGGATATAAATAGAGATCAACGGCGTAAACCATTCCGGGTTCTTATGGGTGATGATCTGGTCTGTATATACCTGCTGGAACAGCGACGGGAATATGCAGGCTATGGAATCAATGGCAATAAGCACAGTGCCATTGAGGGCAAATAAAATATTGCCCTTCAGGAAATAGCTGAGTGCCGACTGCATCGACAATCCGGATTTATTGTCTTGTGGTTTTCCTTTCATCACTCGAACTTTTGCTGAAGATTACGGAAGTGGGTGCGTGACGACTCAAACAGATACTGGAACATGCTGCGCCGACGGGTTTCGGTGAGCACAGAACAATAGGTACCTATCTCCATGTTCACATCGTCGGGCTTGCCAAACGACCAGTCGTAGTGCGTCGAATCGTCTGGTGCACGCTGCAGGGTGATGCGCACCTCATACACCATGTCATCACCATCGGCCATGAGGCGCTTGGCCAGATCTTCCGACTTAAACCTCTGGTGTATCCTGCTGATTTTGGCAGGATAGCGCACCACCTGACTGATGCGACCCCTCACGTAGCCTATCTCGTCGCGCTTCTCGTTGGCAGGCCATACCTGGGCCTCCATGCCTATGCGCAGACGACGCTGGGCCTCCATGCCGGCGTAGGCGATGAGCTGTGTCTGACGATTGGCAGCACCGCCCTTGACAACACTCACGATGGGCTCGAAGGCCTCAAAGGGCTCGCTGACGCCCTTCACACTGATTACCAGACCGTCGACCGTACTCGTCAGGAAACTGTAGCTGCCATTGATGGATACCATCGCCACCGTCTGTCCCCGGTGTACGCTGTCGCCGTTGTGAACCATCATCTTGCGCACGATACCGTCGTTGGGCAGAGTGATGTCGGTAGTACCCTCCATAGGGAATATCACCCCGGAATAGTAAGCCTTATCGCTCACATTCCCCAGGAATCCCCATACTATGAATGCTGCAATTAGCAGGGCTACTGCCGTAGCCAACAGATAGGTTGGAACATAGGTTATCTTCAGATGGTCGGATATCTCCGACGGCGAGTTATAGTTATTCTTATCTTGTTCCATCGCTTCTGTTCTGTCTATTTAGTATCTTTTACGAGCCTTACACAATCGCCGTAATATAAATCGCCGTAACTATGGGGGTGCAGATGCCTGGTACTGCCTGAGACACCACCGGCCGTCGTGCCTTTCTGCGTGGCTAACCAGTAGTCAATAACCCTGCCTACAGAAAAGACCTGCGTGCCTTCACGATACCCGGCAGCTGGCTGGAATACTGCTCCCGCTGATTCCATCTGTGCCCATTCCGCTTCAGTATAGGAGTTATGCGTATAGTTGTCTGCCTGCTCGTTGAAATAGGACGTGCCATTCCATTCAAGCCCCCTGGTAGTACTTGCCGTAAAGGAGAGCCCTGCTGGAGTGCTCCAGTTGTCGGGCAACAGAATGATACCGTTCACACCATTCACCGAACCCAGTCCGAAAAGCGCAGCGGCATTGGCTCTGCCATGAACCAGATAGACGTATTCATCGTTGGTCAGCGTGCGCCAGCCTGCGCAGGAACTGTTCTGTATCGTGTTGTTGCCCCATTCATGGTAGGTGAGATATTGCTGTGAGTCGGTGACAGAGAGGGTTGGTGTGCTGCCAGTACCCCATCCGAAGAGGTCTATCCAGCCGTCATAATCGCTGCCGATCGCTTCGTTATTGCTCTTCACACCGTTCTCATATACATTGCCCGTCGTCGCATCCCCCACAACGTCATACTGATGCTGGGCAAAGCGCCAAGTGTGGGTGGATGCCCGGTACTGCAGGTTGCCCTGTGAGAACTGTACCTGTCCCCCGTTAGCATTGACAGAGAAACAGCCCGGCATCACACCGTCACGCCAGGTGATGGGTGTCGTGCCTGATTCAGAAGCAGGATTGTCATCGCTGCTGCACGACGAGAAGATGCCTGCAGCACAAAATAATAGGATGGCAAGCAGGAAAAGGTTCCTAGAAACATTATGATTCTGTAGCATATCTATTACTTGATTTTCGGCAAAGGTACAAATAAAATCTGAATAATCACTCCTTTGGGAGGATTTTTTTTTACGTAAAAGGACTTTTTCCCCGATTTACGCGTTCTGGTATCATAGAATGAATAACGGCTTCCTTCATTTGAGGGAAGCCGTTTTTAGTTGCAGCATTAGCCGCGGGTTCAGAAAGTAACCCACGCATTTGCAAAAGTAACTTCATTTTTAGCTTGCTTTGAAGACTTCCTCGCCGTCTACGATGGTGGCAATGATATTGGCCTGATGCCACTGACGAGCCACATTGATAGTCATCGCACGCAGTGATTGCTCGCGACTGATAGCCTCCTTCACGTTACGAGGCTGACAGATGTCACCAAACACCTCCTGCGGATACGAATGCACATCGTTCCTGACCCCCTGTGCATGGAAGGATTATTTCGATTTATCCAGGTTGGTAGCAAAGATGTTGGTCTGCCTCACACGGTGCCTGTCCCCCTGTGAGGTCAATCGCTCTCGTTTTTCGATTCTGTGACGAAGCAAGCCACCAGACCATAGGTGATGGTGGGTCGTATCCAAATCTCGGTGAGCATATAGTTGGTGTATTCGTCGGCAGTCTCAAAATACATGATGTCGAATTGATAGAGAGCGGCGATGAGCGCATCGATGGCGAAGATGATCCACAGGTTACGCTTGGTGTAGCTTTTCCATTCTCTGCGGGCATAGAAGTAGGTCAGCGTGCAGAGCAGCAATACTGAGAGCGTGAAACACGCCGATCGCAGGACGAGGTTAGCCATTGGCGGTGCGAACAGGATGTCACGCAGCAGCACCGTGATGCCTGCACAGATGGAGCACCAGTAGTTGAACTGCTGAGTGGTGATGCGGTAGTTGAAGAAGTACATCCATATCATCGCCAGACAGGCAATGTAAAACAGGTTAA
>Ga0326511_10004348_pt1 | contig 11313 bp, 7 predicted proteins | sample 0_2496_0518_D_FD_203701 | JGI IMG/M metagenome (GOLD analysis project Ga0326511, IMG submission 203701) | Bovine rumen microbial communities from UC Davis, California, United States - 0_2496_0518 | ecosystem: Host-associated > Mammals > Digestive system > Stomach > Rumen | place: USA: California...
TTTACCCACTTTCGTTTGCTGAGTTCTATGCCGTGTATCAAGGGGACAAGCATAACGCATGGATTGATTACTATACCTATGGAGGAATGCCGGTCACACTGACACTCTCTTCGCATGAGCAAAAAAGCCAATATCTTAGAGATCTGTTCACGAGGACATATTTGAAGGATGTAGTTGAGAGACATTCGATTCAAAATGATACTGAGGTACTTGAGGAGCTGCTGAATATCATTGCTTCTGCGATCGGCTCCTTTACAAACCCGACCAAACTCTCCAATACCTTTGCAAGTGAGAAGAATCCGAAAATTTCATCCGCAACGATAGACAAGTATCTCGGCTATTTTTCGGAAGCGTTTTTAATATCCAAGGCTGAACGGTATGATGTCAAAGGGAAAAAATACATCAAAACGCCAGCCAAATACTATTTCACTGATGTTGGATTAAGGAACGCGAGACTAGGGTTTAGGCAGCAGGAAGAGACTCACATCATGGAGAATGTGCTTTATTGCGATCTGTTGAGACGAGGGTATGATGTCGACGTAGGCGTGGTCGAGTACAACTACAAGAAGGAAGACGGGAAGAGTGCAAGAGTACAATTAGAGATAGATTTTGTAGTCAATCATGGTAACCAGCGCTACTACATTCAATCAGCTTTATCGATATCTGATCCGGAAAAACGTGCACAGGAGATTAGCTCATTAACCAGAATACCGGATTCATTCAGAAAAATCGTAGTAGTCGGAAACAGAATCAATCCGTGGAAGGATGAAAATGGAATCCTCTACATTGGAATAGAGCAATTTCTTCTCGATGAGAAAGCGATTGATATGTAAGTAACCGGATGTATAGCTTTTGAATGAAACAGGAAAGGAAGAACCAAAATGAAAAAGACGGTATGTGTGCTGGCGGCGCAGGGGCAAGCCTGACGGGAAAAACTGAAACAACAGAAGAAAATCGAGAGTGCGGTCAGCCACAGAGGTGGTCAGCCGCACTCTCATTCCCTTGACAGGAAGTGCCGCTAAATTAAGCCAAACTTATAATATCACACCCAGAACCGCAAAATATCGAAAAACCTGGGTTTGGCAAAGGAAAAATATCCCCTGTGTGATTCTCGACTTTCTCTTTTGAAAACAGGCGTTGCTATCCAGATACAAATACGGTATAATAGCATCACACTTTGGATTACCGTCAATTTGGGAGGCGCAAACGATGGATTATATTGTTCGCGAGCTTGAGAGAAAGTTTCTTGAGGCAGACCGCTTTTTCAAAGCGGTTCTTGTCATCGGCGCCCGGCAGGTGGGCAAATCGACAATGCTGAAGCATCTTGCCGAGAAACAGGAACGTACCGTCGTTACGATGGATGATGATTTTGCCAGAGAGCTGGCACTGAGTGACCCGCGGCTGTTTTTCCAGACTTACAAACCGCCCATCCTGATCGATGAAATACAGAAAGCGCCGAATCTTTTGGAACACATCAAAATCATGTGCGATGAGAGCGAGGAGCGCGGCCGGTTTTGGCTTACCGGTTCACAACGCCGAAAGATCATGGAGAAATCACAGGAGACATTGGCAGGGCGCCTTAGCATTCTGCGCTTATACGGTCTTTCTCAGCGGGAGAAAGCGGGGGTCCTCGATCCTGCACCATTGGATTTCTCTATGGAGTGCCTTCTGAAAAGGAAGGCGCTGCTTCCCGACAACGATATTATTTCCATATTCGATCATATCTGGAAGGGAGGTTTTGCTGACGTTCAGGCTGCGACGGAGGAACTGGCTCAAACCTACTATCAGTCTTATATAGACAACTATCTGATTGCCGATGCGGTGAACGACGAAGGGATCAAGGATATTGCCGGCTTTAAGCGGTTTATCCGTGCCTGTGCTGCACTGGTTGGAAACCTGGTCAACTATCGGACCTTAGGCGAGGCTGCGGGCGTATCGGAAGTTACAGCTAAAAAATGGATTGCTGTTCTGCAGGATATGGATGTCATTTATCTTTTGGAGCCGTATTCGAACAACGAGTTGCAGCGATTGGTAAAGACGCCAAAGCTGTATTTCTGCGATACGGGATTATGCGCATACCTGACGCGGTGGCTCACACCGGAATCCCTGCGTGAGGGGGCGGCCAGCGGACACATCTATGAAAACTATGTCGTCATGGAGCTGGTGAAGAACTACGCTTATGCCAGAAACAGTGCGCTTTTAAGCTTTTACCGGGACGACAATGCCAGGGAGATCGACGTTTTTATTGAAGAAGACGGGAGGATTCATCCGCTTGAGATCAAGAAGAGCGCCAATCCGGAAAAGAAAGAGGTAAAGAAGTTCTCCGTCATAGAGAAGACCTCGCTGACGAAAGGCAGCGGAGGGATCATCTGCATGTTTCCGAGACCGTTCCCGATTGACGCGGACAACAGCCTGATTCCAAGCAATCTTATTTGAAAACACAGGCGGTCGTCCGAAATACTGATTCAGGAGCGGAAGATTGGGACGGATGAGATCATCGAGCTTGAAGTGAGAGATAAGGGCTGCGGCATCGTCGGGGTCGTGACGGACGGCGTATAATGGGCTTTCAGCGGCGCGTCAAGGACTCGGAGGGGATGGAAAATGGATTATCGACTGAACAGGGAGGGAAACATGAAGACACCGGAACTGCTGTCCCCGGCAGGGGATCTGGATCGGGTTCATACGGCACTGCTCTACGGGGCGGATGCCGTATATCTTGCGGGCAGACTGTTCGGCATGCGCGCAAAGTCGGTCAGCTTTCAGGATACGGAGCTTGAGCAGGCGATCCGTCTGATCCATGAGCGGGGTAAGAAAGCATATATCACATGCAATGTGCTGCCCCGGGAGAAGGAGCTGGCGCTTGTCCCGGACTATTTCGCCTTCCTGCAGGAGCTGGGAGCGGACGCCCTGATCCTGGCGGATCTCGGACTGCTTCGCATGGCGGAGCGTCATGCGCCGAAATGTGCAAGACATGTCAGCACGCAGCTGGGGGTACTGAACAGCGAAACCGCGTCTTTCCTGTACGAGCTCGGCGCGGATACGGTGGTGCTTGCCCGGGAGTGCAGCATGGAAGAAATCCGCGAAATCCGTGCGCACTGTCCGCCGGCACTTCGCATCGAGGCCTTCGTCCACGGCGCCATGTGCGTATCCTTCTCGGGAAGATGCCTGCTGTCCAATTATCTGACGGGAAGAGATTCCAACCACGGCGAATGTGCCCAGCCCTGCCGATGGAAATACCATCTTGTGGAGGAGACCCGGCCGGGACAATACATGGAGATCTCGGAAAGCGGGGGAACCTTTATCCTGAACGCAGAAGACCTGTGCATGATCGAGCATCTGGCAGATCTTCGGGACGCCGGTGTCGACAGCTTTAAAATCGAGGGGAGAATGAAGTCCGCGTATTATACCGGCGCCGTTACCAACGCCTATCGTATGGCCCTGGATGCCCTGGGGAGGGGCGAAGCACTGCCTGTCGGCGCAGCGGAGGAGTGCGAGGCTGTCAGCCATCGCCCATACGGCACGGGATTCTACTACGGGCAGCCAAGACAGTATTATCCGGATTCCCTCTACCGCTCGACGGCAGAAATCAAAGCGGCAGTGGTCGCCTGTGATGAAAACGGCAGGGCGCTGCTGAGGCAGCGCAACAAGATCAGGCCGGGAGACCGGCTGGAGCTTCTGCTTCCGGGGACGGACGGCATTCCCTTCACCGTGGAAGAACTGCGGGATGAAAGCGGCGAAAAGATCCCCGATACCCGCCGCGCCGACATGCTCTTTCAGATGCAGATCCCGAAAGCCGCAGCACCCTATACCATCGTCAGAAGCGCCCGGACTGCATGCAGCGGGGAAAATACAGGTTGTATGTGCTGAGAAAAACAGGCGGGCTTGCAGACAGCAGCCGTTTCTGATATAATAAACTCTGTTTTATTATCGGAAGCGGCTTCGGCGCTTCCCGAGTCCTGCAGAGAGCGAGGTGTGCAGTGAAATCCAGAAAGTCTTTCCAGAAGATTCTTGAACCGACAGAGATCCTCTGTCTGGTCTTTATAGCTCTGTTTGCCCTGGCGGCGCTGCTCCTCAAGCATTACAGGCTGGCCGCGGCGGAAGGAGCCGTGTTCCTGGTCCTGCTCGTCATGCTGGTAGTCGCGCGCCAACGCAAGGCAAAAGCGCTGGATGCCTATATCGAGTCGATCACCTATGACACCGAAAACGCGAAAAACAGCACGCTGCTGAGCTTCCCGCTGCCGATGGCGGTCTTCCGGCTTTCCAACTCCGAGGTGGTATGGGGCAACGATGCCTTCTTTGCCATGTTCGGTATTAACGGGCCGCGTCTGGATTCACAGCTGGCGGTGCTGATCCCCGATTTCTCGGGCAAGTGGCTGATGGAGGGAAAGACCTGCTATCCCAGCCTGGTCGAAATCCGGGACCGCAAGTATCAGATGTACGGCAATCTGATCCGCGGGGAAAAGGACGACGAGAACAATGTCATCATGGGCATTACCTACTGGCTGGACGTCACGGATTACGACAACACCCGCATTTTGTACGAACGGTCACGCCCGATCCCGGGAGTGATCGTGCTGGACAATCTGGATGAACTGATGCGCAACTATCCCGACCGCGTCAAGAACGATATCCGCGAAAACGTGGAAGAACGCCTTCGTCGGTGGAGCGAGAAATACCACGGGATTCTCCGCCGTTATGACAGGGACCGGTATCTCGCAGTATTCGAGAAAAAGGACCTTGACGAGATGCGCAGGGATCAGTTCCCGATCGTGGCGCAGATGCACGAGGTGGAAAACCCCAGCGGCATCCCGGCCAGCATCAGCATCGGCTTCGGCGAGGATGCCGGCAGCCTGGAAGAGGGCCTGCAGTTTGCCGATATCGGGACAGAGCTTGCCATCTCGCGCGGCGGTGACCAGACCGTCATCAAGAACCGCCTCAGCTTTGAGTTCTTCGGCGGGCGCGGCTTTGAGATCGAAAAGCGCACGAAGGTCAAATCCCGCGTCATGGCCAACACCCTGGCAGAACTGATGAGGGATTCCTCGCACATCTTCGTCATGGGACACAAATACGCGGACCTGGACGCGGTGGGCGCCGATATCGGCATCTGCTGCATGGCGAGAAAGCAGGGCATCAAGGCCCATGTGATCATCGACCAGAGCCACAACGCGGCACAGCCGCTGCTCGAACGGGCGAAGAAGGACGCCGATTACCGGGATGTCTTTCTCTCGCCGCATGAAGCCATGATCATGGCGGATGCGAGGACGCTGCTGGTCGTCGTGGATACCAACCGGCCGGAGAGCGTCGAGGACGGAAGCCTGCTCGCCTCCTGCAACCGGGTCGCCGTTATCGACCACCACCGGGTCGGCGCCACCTATATTCAGAACGCGGCGCTGGGATTTATCGAGCCCTATGCCTCGTCCACCTGCGAACTGGTGACGGAAATCCTGCAGGAGCTGATGGAACCCACGGAGATGACGAAACTGGAGGCAGAGGCACTGCTGGCAGGCATCGTGCTGGACACCAAAAGCTTTTCCATCCGGACGGGTGAGCGCACCTTTGACGCGGCAGCCTGGCTGCGCCGGGCGGGAGCCGAGACCGCGGAGGTGAAAAAGCTGTTCCAGATCGATATGGACACCACGGTGGCACGCTATAAGCTGATGCAGAATGCCCGCCTCTACCAGGGCATTGCCGTGGTCGTGACCGACGAGATGCAGAGCCGCATCGTCTCGGCGCAGGCGGCGGACGAGCTGCTGAACATCTCGGGCGTGGAGGCCTCGGTTGTGGCATCGCCCGACGGCGAGGGCGGCATGTATGTCTCGGCCCGTTCCATCGGAGAGATGAATGTGCAGATCCTGATGGAGAAGCTGGGCGGCGGCGGAAACCGCAGCGCGGCGGCAGCCCGCCTCGCAGATACGACGCCGAAGCAGGCGGAGGAGAAGATCCTGACCGCGATCAACGAATACTTTGCGTAGCAAAGTCTAAAGTTCAAAGTTCAGAGTTCAGAGTTCAGAGTTTAGAGTTCAGAGTTTAGAGTTCAAAGTTCAAAACAGGAGTGAACAAGATGAAAGTCGTATTTAATCAGGATGTCAGAGGACAGGGGAAAAAGGGCGAGATCAAGGAAGTATCCGACGGCTATGCCCGCAACTATCTGCTGCCGCGGAAGCTGGCCTCGGAGGCCACCGCGGATGCCCTCAACGCCATCAAGCTGAAGGAAAAGGCCAAAGCGGCGCAGGCGGCCAAGGAGAAGGCCGTTGCACAGGAATACGCCGAAAAGCTGGAGGCCGTTCAGGTGACGATCCGGGCGAAGGCCGGAAGCAACGGGAAGCTGTTCGGCGCAGTCACCTCGGAGGCGATCAGCAAGGCGCTGAAGGACCAGTTTGACATGGACATCGAGAAAAACAAGATCGTCCAGGCGGAACCCATCAAAAGCTACGGCAGCTATACCGTGAAGGCCAAGCTCGGCTACGAGGTAAGCGGAAACATTCATGTACTGGTGGTAGAAGGCTGATCCATGGACGAGCTGCTTGGGAGGAAGGTGCCGTATTCCGCACAGGCGGAGCAGGCAGTGGTCGGTTCAATCCTGATCGACCCGAGCTGCGTGCCGGCCGTGATGGAAAAGCTGCGCGCGGACGAGTTTTACGGAAAACTGAACCGGGATATCTACGAAACGGTTTACCATATGTTCGCCTACGGCATCACGGTTGACCCGGTCACGGTACTGAACCAGATGCGGACCCGCGGGGTCTACCAGGACAACTGCGAACAGTATCTGGCCGAAGTGATGCGCATGACCCCGACAGCGGCCAACGTCCTGGAATATGCCGCAATCGTGCGAGACCGGGCGCTGCTGCGCCGGCTCGGCGAGGCGGCGGACGAGATCAACAGCATGGTCTATGAGGGGAGCGGGGAAGCGGATGCCGCGCTGGAGGCGGCAGAGAAAAAAATCTATGCCCTGCGCCAGGGGAGAAACGTCGGTGGCCTGGTTCCGGTCTCGTCGGTGGTTCAGACCGTCTTTGACCAGATGTCCGAGGCGGCGGATTCGGGGAAGAAGTTCCCGGGCATTTCGACGGGCCTTTCGGATCTGGACCGCATGATCCTCGGCCTGAACAAGTCCGAGCTGATCCTGATCGCGGCCCGCCCCGGCATGGGCAAAACCAGCATCGCCCTGAACATGGCCCTGTACGCGGGACTGAACCTGGGCAAGACGGTGGCGATCTTCTCGCTGGAAATGTCGCGGGAACAGCTGGTTTCGCGACTGCTCTCGCGGGCGGCACTGATCCCGTCGCAGAACCTGCAGACCGGGCAGCTGACCGACCGCCAGTGGCGGGATGTCACGGATGCCGCACAGAGCCTCAGCACCACGGATATCCGCATTGACGACAACCCGACCCTGACCGTATCGGACATGAACGCCCAGTGCCGGCGTGTGCAGAACCTCGACCTGGTGGTCATCGACTACCTGCAGCTGATGCAGTCCGCCGGCAGCGGACACAGCTGGTCCAACGAAAGCCGGACGCAGGCTGTCAGCGACATCAGCCGCATGCTGAAGATCATGGCGAAGGAACTCAACGTGCCGGTGGTCTGCCTTTCCCAGCTGTCGCGCGCCAACGAATCGCGCCAGGACAAGCGCCCGATGCTTTCCGACCTGCGCGAATCCGGCGCCATCGAACAGGACGCCGACGTGGTCATCGGCCTGTATCGGGACGGGTATTACAACAAGCAGAGCGAAAACCCGAACCTTGCCGAGGCCATCATCCTGAAAAACCGCAAGGGCGCGACAGGGACCGTCCCGCTCAACTGGCTGCCGGAATACACGTCGTTCTCGTCGGTGGAACGGCGATACGATGATGAGAACTGAGCCCAGAGCGGATCTGATCGACCGGTACGATATGCTGCCGGAGGGCAGCCGGGTGCTGTGTGCCGTTTCGGGCGGCGCGGACAGCATGTGCCTGCTGCACTGGCTGTCAGAGCTGCAGCAGGAGCGGGGGTTTCAGCTGGCTGCGGCCCATTTTGAACACGGCATTCGCGGGGCCGAATCGCTTCGGGATGCCGAATTCACAGCGGAACAGTGCCGGAAGCTGGGAGTCCCCTTCCGCTTCGGAAGCGGCGATGTACCGGCCTTTGCCGCAGAGCAGAAGATCGGCCTGGAGGAAGCGGCAAGGATTCTGCGCTACCGCTTTCTGGAGGAGACCGCGGACAGGCTCGGCTGCGACCGGATCGCCACGGCCCACAATCAGAACGACAATGCCGAGACCATGCTGATGAACCTCTGCCGCGGGGCGGGCACGCGGGGCCTCACCGGCATCCCGCCGGTGCGGGGCAGGCTGATCCGGCCCCTGCTGATGACCGACCGGAAAACCATCGAGGCCTTCCTGCGGGAGAGGGGGATCCCCCACGTTGAGGACAGCAGCAACCGGGACGACCGGAACACGAGAAACCGGATCCGGCATCAGCTGATGCCGCTGCTGGAGGAGATGAACCCGTCGGTGCTTGCCGCCTTCAGCCGGACCGCCTCCCTGCTGCGGGAGGATGAGAAAACCCTCTGCCGGATGGCGGAGGACTTTCTGGCGGCGCATCTGACAGAAAACCGGCTGCCGGCAGCGGAATTCAGACAGCTGGAGCCGGCAGTTGCGTCCCGGGTCCTGCGTCTGCTGTGCGGAAGCGGTGTGAGCATGGAGCGCACGGAAGCCCTGATCGCCTTCGCAAAGGGGACGGAACGCGGCGTGCTGGAGCTTCCGGGCCGGAAGGTCCGGCGCCGGAAAGGGGAGCTCATATTTGAGTTCATAAATTAACGGCTTGTTCAAAACTTGCATCTTCTCAACTTGACACTTCTGTGGTAAGATACGTCTTACGGCTCAGCAGGCTTTCTGCCGGCGGAGGAAAGGATATTTATGAAGGACGATATTGAGCGCGTTCTCCTCTCGGAGGAAGAGATCCAGACAAAGGTTTCGGAGATCGGCAAGCAGATCTCACTGGACTTTGAAGGGAAAAACCCGATCTTTGTGGGCGTCCTGAAAGGATGCTTCATTTTCATGGCCGATCTGATGCGGAATGTGAGCATCCCCTGCTCCATGGACTTCATGGCGGTGTCCTCGTACAGCGGGACGACCTCTACCGGCGCCGTGAAGATCAACAAGGACCTGAGCGAGGACATCCTCGGCCGGCATCTGATCCTGGTGGAGGATATCCTTGACTCGGGCGTGACGCTGAACTATCTGAAACAGTATCTGACGGTTCGCCAGCCGGCCTCGATCCATATCGCGACGCTGCTGGACAAGCCCGCGAGAAGAAAGGCCCCCATACAGCCGGATTATTCCTGCTTTCAGGTGCCGGACGCCTTCGTGGTGGGTTACGGTCTGGATTATGATGAGCGCTACCGCAACCTGCCGTACATCGGCATCCTGAAGCCGAAAGTATACTCCTGAGCAATTTCCCATTTAGAACGGATGTGAACGTATTTGAATCCTAAACGCAACCGCGCCCGCGACGTAGGGTTTTATGTCCTGCTGCTGCTGATCCTTGCAGCGGTCATCTTCACCATGACGAGGGACACCGAACCGGAGAGCGTCGAGCATTATTCCGACCTGGTGGACCTGTTCAAACAGGAAAAGGTCCAGTCCTTCCGAACGGAAGGCAACAAGATTGTGCTGCAGCTTCGCACCGACGATCCCGCGAAGACGGAAGAAAAGGTCTATGACCTCTACAGCTTCAACGTTTTCTATAACGACTTCAGCGACCTGATCAAGGAGCAGCACGAAAGCGGCGTCCTCAAGGAATACGACTATAACGAAGGCTTTGTCGTTCCCTGGTGGGCGAGCATCATCCCCTATCTGATCCTGATGGGCGGCGCGATGGCGCTGTGGTATGTCATGATGAACCGCATGGGCGGCGGCGCCGGCGGTGTGGCACGCTTCAGCAAGGCGCGGACCCGCCTCGGCAGCGAGGAGAAGAACAAGAAGACCTTTGCCGATGTGGCCGGCTGTGACGAGGAAAAAGAAGAGCTGGCCGAAATCGTCGAATTTCTGAAGGACCCGAAGGCCTATACGGATATGGGCGCCAGGATTCCCAAGGGCGTCCTGCTGGTCGGCCCTCCGGGAACCGGCAAGACGCTGCTTGCCAAGGCAGTCGCCGGAGAAGCCGGGGTTCAGTTCCTGTCCATCTCCGGCTCGGACTTTGTCGAGCTGTACGTCGGTGTCGGTGCAGGCCGTGTCCGTGACCTGTTTGACCAGGCCAAGAAGGTGGCTCCTGCCATCATCTTTATCGATGAGATCGATGCCGTCGGCAGACAGCGCGGCAGCGGTCTCGGCGGCGGCCACGACGAGCGCGAACAGACGCTCAACCAGCTGCTGGTGGAGATGGACGGCTTCGGCAACAACGAAGGCGTCATCGTCATGGCGGCAACCAACCGCGCCGACATACTGGACAACGCGCTGCTGCGTCCCGGCCGCTTTGACCGCCAGGTCTATGTGGGCCTGCCGGACATCCGCGGGCGCGAAGCCATCCTGAAAATCCATTCGCGCGACAAGCAGCTGGGCGACGATGTCGACCTCAACTCGATCGCCAAGGGCACACCGGGCTTCTCGGGCGCTGACCTGGAAAACCTGATGAACGAGGCGGCCCTGCTGGCCGTACGCCGCAAGCACCGCTTCATCACGATGGAGGACATCGACGAGGCCATCCTCAAGGTCCAGATGGGCCCGGAGAAGAAGAGCCGCAAGATGAGCGACCGGGCGAAACGCCTGACCGCCTATCACGAATCCGGACACGCAGTTGCCGCACACTTCCTGACGCATGTGGACCCGGTCCACTATATCACGATCATCCCGCGCGGACCGGCCGGCGGCTTCACGCTGTTCCGTCCGCAGGAGGACCTGGAAAACTTCACATCGAAGGAAGAGATGTTTGAGAACATCGTGGTGGCGCTGGGCGGACGGACGGCAGAAAAGCTCTTTCTGGACGACATCTCGACCGGCGCATCGGGCGATATCCAGCAGGCGACCAAGCTGGCACGCGACATGGTCATGCGCTACGGCATGAGCGACCGTCTGGGGCCCATCCTCTACGATACCTCCGGCCACAGCATCTTCATCGGACGCGACTTCGGACAGATGAAGAGCTATTCCGAAGAGACGGCGGGCATCATCGACGAGGAGGTCAAGGCCATCTTCGACCGGGCGACAGAGCGCTGCGAAAGCATCCTGAACGAACACGCCGAACAGCTCAAGGGCCTGGCCGAGTATCTGCTGGCCCACGAGACCATCGAGGCGGAGGAGTTCAACTATTACTTCGAGCACGGCGAGTTCATGCCCGAGT
>Ga0326511_10004349_pt1 | contig 11310 bp, 25 predicted proteins | sample 0_2496_0518_D_FD_203701 | JGI IMG/M metagenome (GOLD analysis project Ga0326511, IMG submission 203701) | Bovine rumen microbial communities from UC Davis, California, United States - 0_2496_0518 | ecosystem: Host-associated > Mammals > Digestive system > Stomach > Rumen | place: USA...
TTTTCTCCAATAGTTGGTAAAATATATGCAGCAATTAATGATACAGCTAATAGCATTCCTGTCAAAACCAATAATGTAGTTGTAGCTTGAGATAATTGTTTTTCATCCCAAGTAGTCATCCATTTAACAGCAAATACCATTAAACCAATAATAGCAACTACAACTAATGCACCTAATGCAGTATCTTTTATATTTTCTCCAATTGTTGGTAATATAAATGCTGCTATTAAAGATACAGCTAATAACATCCCTGTTAATACTATTAATGTAGTATTTGCTGTACTTAATTCTTTTTCATCTATAGTAGAAATCCATTTTACCATTCCTACTAAGAATGCAATAACAGCCATTGTTACTAATGTACCTAAAATAATATCAGATACATTATTTTGAGATACTATTAATGTCATTAAACCAATAGCTGCTGTAACTATTAATAATGATATACATAATTTCTATAAACTCTTTACACCATTATTAATTGTTTCTTCTGTATCTTTACTTGATAAGTATTTACTAGCAATAACTAAACCAGTTATCGTAATAGCTACTAAACCTAAACCTAATAATACATCTTCTATCTTAAATAATGAAACAATTAATGTCATTAAACCAATAGCACCAACAATAAGTAAAGCAGATTTAGTAAGTATTTCCAAACCCTTAATACCTGCTTCCATTTCTTTCTATGTATCTTTGGAACCAATCCATTTAGTAATTCCTATTAATCCTACAGTTACAAGTGTAATAATACCTAATGCTAATAATATATCTTCCATTTTTGCAAGAGATACAATTAATACCATTACACCTATAGCAATACTTAATGTTAATACTGCTTTACTCAAACCTTTAAATAAATCAGTAAGAGCATTTATTTCCTTTACCGAATAATCTTTTGTGATTTTAAGAATTTCATTTAAGAAATTGTAGATATTCTCTCCTGATTTTTTATCTACAAGTTTACCAAATAAAGCTAATGTAAGAACAGTTCCAATAGAAAGTTTAGATAATGCTTCTATAATTTTTGTTAATCCTAATGATATTGCTTCTGCCTCTCTTTTATTTTTTGGCATTATTGTAATAATGGGTTTAAAGAAATCTGCAATATTCTAACCACCTGATGGATCTATTTTTGCTGATACTTTTGCTAATTCTTTTAGTTTTTTAGGATCAATACCCATCACAGTTTCAATAATACTATTAAGTGCTGCTGCCTGATCTTTTTTAACAGACATTGCTTTGGTAATTTTTGCTAGTGCTTCTGGACCCATTTTTGCAACAGTATGTGCAAGTATTTTAAAGAATATACCTATTCCTAAACCAGCTTTAATTGCTTGCAGCGGACCAAATTTACTTAAAGTTTCTAATAACTAACCATTTAAGAGTGCAGAGAATTTCTAAACAAATGAAGTAAAAGGTTTTAATGTTTTATCTGCATCTTGTGGAATTTTTTTAGAAATATCACCAAGTTTCTATGCCAAGAACTCTATTTTCTTTGCAGTAGATGCAATTTTCTTCTCATTGATTTTTGAAAGCATAGTTAAGCCTTTAGCAAGAGCTTCAACTTGCGTACCAGTATTTTTAAGATTTGGCTGATTGCTCATTGAACCCATGCTTGTAAGAAGTGCGATAATATCTTTATTATTCTTTACTTCTACTGTTACTTGCTATGTATATTTAGCTTGCTACTATTCTTGTGCTTGTAATATTGCATCTAATGTACCAAGAATACTACTTAATAATTCTGAATTAGATTTCTACGGCATAAAAACTTAAATTTAATTACTTATTAACTTATTTATTACTTAGATGTACCTATACGTCTTTTCATGACAACATAAATCTCATTGGTACCCAATGTTTTAACTGTATAGATGATATTTGAAGATTTATCCAATAAAGTTGAATAAATATAAGGTCTGCCCGTCTCTTGATCAGTTAATTTTGAAGAATTCCACTTTTTTAACTGTGGCAACTTATCTACTCTAATCATTGAATCTACTTGCATTACGGTAAAAGTGTCAACAGACATTTTCTTTACAGAGGATACATTAATGTTTCCTCCTCCGAAAACTGCAACATTTTCAGATGATTTGCAGCTGATCATAAGAGCAGCAGCTAAAACAATAAAGAATATATATATTCGTTTCATGTTAATATAATACGTTATTTATGTTATTTATTATAGATATTAGACTATTCTAAAAAATAACTATATAATAAAAAGGTCATATTATTAAAAAATGAAAAATAATGACACAAACTTTAACATCGAATGAATATAATAAGCGATATGTGATATATCGAGTAGATTGTGCCGTTCTACAAAAACTCACTAAACGGACAACACAATTTGAGACGTTAGAAGATGCCGAGCGCGGTATTGAGTCCCATATACGAAATGTTTACGAGATACAGTGTATCATGAAAAAGATTAAGTTCAATGAAGATGAATATGCCCAGTGGCGTTCTTCTTATGACACTCAATTTGTAATAATGGAATACCAAGGTCCGTATAAAACAAGAATCGTAAAATTAATTAATTAACATTGTTATGAAACAGAAGAATTATAGAAAAACTCTAAAGGGTAAAAAATTCTTGAAAAAGGTTTCTAAACTAATAGTAGCCTTTTCTATAGTATCGGTCACATTAACAACAGTATTTTTTATTAGTAATGTAGATTGTGTTACTAAAGCATATGCAGAAAACGCTGATTCTTTCGGATTATGCTTAGACACATCACATTTAAAAGATGTAGATGTAATTAAAACAAAAACTATTGAAGATAGTATACTCTTTTATAATGATACAATTCTTAATATAAAGAACCAGCTCATTAAAGAGATTGAAGAGTATATGTATGTAAATTCTCGTAGACCAAGAATGTCTGCTGATTATATAGTATCAGTATGCGAGGATAAGAGATTCGACATTTGCCTTCTACTAAGTCAAGCGCAACAGGAATCTTCTTTTGGTCATAGAATGGCAGGAAATTCTTGCTTTGGTGTGATCAAAAAGAAATATAAAAATACTGACAGAGCAATAGATGACTATGTTCGAATAATGCAGGAGCATTATATAATAGACCGAACTCCAGAGGAATTGATTAAATCAAATTTCCGAATGGAGAAAAATAAGAAAGCTAAATATGCGGGTGATCCCGAATATGGCAGAAGGATTGGACAAATCAGAAATGGTATAATAAAGAATACAAATATTGATGAGCTTTTTAACCAACTGATTTTCATGAACGAAGAATTGGCTTTACTTAAGGATAAAAATAATACAATGCAATTACTCGCGGCGAGAATGTAATAACATTGAATATTCCTTTAAATTAAATTATAATTTATGCCCAGAACTAAAAAAGTAAAAGTTGAAGAGGGACCTGAAAAAGTAAAAACGCCAAAAGCGATCGGTCCGTATGATATTATAAAAATGATGTTTACGGACTTACAGGGGTTTGACAAGCTATCTAATACGATGCTTGAGAGAAATGCATTTATGATTAACAGAATATTTGCAATACAATTCCCAGCACAGGCACAGTGTTTCAACAACAGCAAAATAAATTCCGCGGATGTAGTGAGGTCCTGGTGTTTATTTGCTGTTAAAACCCTTGGTTTCGGAAAAGTACCAGGATTTGTATATACAAAAGGTGCAAAAAAGTCAAGTGAACTTAAAGAAAAAGTAGATAATATTGCAAAAGATTTAAGGGAAGCTTATTGTAAGCATTATCAAATATCTTTAAGGGATTTTAATGATTTATTAGCAATGACTCATAATGAGCTTATTGCTGATGTCGAAAGATTTGAAAAAATAAACTCGATAAGTGAACAGAATAAAATGTTCAGTAAAGAGACAAAGAAATAAAATGGAACTATACAAAAGCGAGATTATTAAAGATTTACAGAATTCAGTAAATCAAGGTTTTTACCATATTAATTCTTATACAGATTATGATTTTCTGACATATGGTAATGGAATTTATTCTAATGGTATCAGAATAAATTTAAGAGTAGATCCGTCTACTGGTAGAAGAGAAGTTGAGCTTGTTATCAAGGATCAATCTTTAGGAAATGAATTTATTAAACAGTGGAAAGAAACTGCTATTGGTAAATTCTTTATTAAAGACTGGAAGAAAGAAACAAAGGATATTATGGGTAATGTGCCATATTATACAATTTCTTACACTAATGGTAACGGAGTAAAAATGTGCGGTATTATTCGTTTGGTTATTGAATATTATATGAGTGATATTCCACAAGATGAATTAGAATATATACATTCACATTATGCTGATATTAAAATAGAAAATCGTTATTATTCAGTAATTAAACTTTGGAAAGAATCAGATGCGGCTGGCCATTTGTGTACAACTAATTTTGGTACAGTAATAATGGATGATACTGATGATGAATCAGTATATGAATCAGATGCATATATCACAGAAGTTGAGGAAGATGATATGCAAGAAGCAGAAAATTTAAGTGAGGTTTTATTTTAATTAATATGAAAAAATTTCCTATGAAACGCAAAATAAAATATGCGTTAACAGAGCATTGGACAAATGATGGAAGAAGATTCAGTAAAACTGATAGACAACATTTATTAACTAAATGCAGAAAAAGAGGAATGAGAAGATTTATTCAGCGAGAAGCTGAAGAAGAAATAAATGAAGCATTAATTGAAAATGATTAAGAATTTAAATGAAATCAAAAAGCATACAGATAAGTATATATCAGATTTCATAAAGAATTGTATAATAGAGGAAAAGATAGATACTCACTATATTTCTGTAGAAATCATATCAAAGAATGAAATAAAAATCAGGAAAGCAAACGGTAATGAAATTGACCGTGTTGATATGATTTTAAATTCTATGTGGAATCCATTATCTGTTGATTGGAATTATTTAAAACTTTCCAATAGAATGTGGTTTGAAAATCATGTAGGTTTTACAATAACTATGTTTTATTTCCCTTGTACAAAACCTATATTGACAGAATATAAACCAAGATTGCGTTATATATTTGACAGGGCTATTTTTAATAATACTTTGTATGATATAAAAGAAGTGATGTCAGATATGATATTTCCTAATTCATATGATATAGGTTATAAGAAAACCCTTGATAAGATTGATGATGTAACACCTGTTATATCAGCTGTAATGGCTGAAAAAGATGAAGACCTATCAAGTATATTCATGCAACTTATTAAGGACCCAGAGGAGATGTATGCACTTAATATGGAGCCCGAAGGTATTATATATAAGTGGAATAAAAAGATATATCAAACTGGTAATCCAAAAGAAAGAAGAATTGAAGCAGAAAAAACTTCATATGAATTTTTGCTTTGTGATTTTATTCAATACTGTAAAAATCGTGCATATTCAGAAAAGATAACACCATCTTATACAAAAACTATTTGTAATCTTTTCAATGATTATATTATTAATTGGGAATCAAAGAATAATACAATTCAAAAGAATATAAATGTTGAAAGTATTGAATCACCAAATTTAGGAGCACCATTTGATATGGGTTATGAATATATACCTGATCCAGTAACAAAGAACTTGTGTAATAATCTTCTTTATAAGAATATATTTAAAGTTCTTTTGGCAAATCTTAGAAAGGGTAAAGATAGTAGGCATTGCATTTATATGAATAAAAAGCAAGTTGATGAATGGAATAATATTATGAAGAATATAAAAATTCATACAATATATATTTGAATGATTGCAGCACTTTAATAGGTGCTGCAATTTTTTATAAATATTAAAATGTAAATTAATAAATGGATTCTTATATAAAGCATATAGTTGAAGCATTTAATTTTGGAGAAATTAATAAGCAGAAAAACTCAATTAATGTATATAATGTATTAAAAGAATAGGTAAAAGAAATAGTATATAAAATTGTTAATGATAAAGATAAAGTAACACTTAATGAATTATGTATTGTTTCCTCTTTACCAAATGCAATATATACAGCTACGGATGATGAAATATATTTATTAGTAAAGCATTGCACAGAATTACTAGATAATAATAGTGATCTTAATTGGATAGATACGTCTAATATTACAGATATGAGGGGATTATGTAGTTATCAAAACTTTCATTATAATATTAGTGAATGGGATGTATCTAATGTTACTGATATGTCATATATGTTTTCTAATTCAGAATTCATTGGCGATATTAGTAAATGGGATGTTAGTAATGTTACTGATATGCAATGTATGTTTGCATAGTCTAAATTTAATGGGGATATTAGTAAATGGCACACTCATAATGTAACTAATATGCATGGGATGTTTTATCAATCTGAGTTTACTGGAGACATTAGTAAATGGGATGTCAGTAATGTAACAACTATGTATTGTATGTTTAGTGAATCTAAATTTAATGGGGATATTTCTAATTGGGATGTCAGTAATGTTACTATGATGACAGGTATGTTTGATAAATCTGTATTTAATGGAGATATAAGTATGTGGGATGTCAGCAATGTAACATCTATGTATTATATGTTTTAGAATAATTACTATTTCAATGGTGATATTAGTAAGTGGGATGTATCAAGTGTAGCAGATATGGAAAAAATGTTCTTGAACACTAACTTTAATGGTGATATTAGTAATTGGGATGTTTCACATGTTACAAGTATGAAGCATATGTTTGATGGATCTAAATTTGATAGCGATATTTCTAATTGGAAATTAAATACACTATGTAAAACAGATAATATGTTCTTAAGATGTCCTATTAGAGATGAATATAAACCAAAACATATAATACAAGAAGGGTTTGCGTTTGACTCTATTAATAAACAACATAAAGCCGTTAATGCATATAGTATTTTACGTGAACGTTTATTGACAATATTAGATACGCCTATATATAAGATAACAAAAAATGATTAGAAAATTATACAAGTTTTACCGGATAATTTTTATAAGCCAAAGAGCAGAGAAGATTTAAAGAAAGTAACAAAGAAATATATAAGAATTTGTGGTAATAACTGTGATCTTAACTGGATAGATGTAAGTAATATTACAGATTTATCTTTTTTATTTTATGGCTCTAAATTTAATGGTGACATAAGTAGATGGTATACAAGTAATGCTACTGATATGTCATATCTATTTTGTGAATCTGCATTTGATGGTAATATAAGTAGATGGGATACAAGTAATGTTACTAATATGTATAAAATGTTTGCAGATTCTGATTTTAATGGAGATATTAGTAAATGGAATGTAAGCAATGTTGATAATATGAAAAATATGTTTAATGGTGCTAAATTCAATAATGATATTTCATAGTGGAATGTTAGTAATGTTACTGAAATGTATGCAATGTTTTATAGATCAATATTTAATAATGATATTAGTAATTGGGATGTTAACAATGTTATTGATATGGGTTTTATGTTTTGCTCATCAGAATTTAATCAAGACATATCTAATTGGGATGTTAGCAATGTTATTAATATGAATTGTATGTTTAAAGATACTAACTTTAATCAAGACATATCTAATTGGGATGTTAATAGAGTTATTAATATAGATGGAGTATTTGTAAATTGCTCTATTAATGATGAATACAAACCAAAATTTGCTATAAAAGAATCTTTTGATTTTGGTGCAGTGGACAAATAGAAAAATACAGTAAATGTATTTAATATTTTATATTTGCAAATAAAAGAAATTTTATCTACACCAAATATTGATATAACAAATGATGATAAAGATATTTTAAAAGATGCGCCGGATAAAATTTATAAAGTATATGATCGCGATGATTTATTGAGAATTATTAAGAAAACTATAGAGCTTTTAGGCAATACATGTAATCTTAATTGGATTGATGTTTCTAATATTACTGATATGGAAGGAATTTTTGAAAAATTTAATGAATTCAATGGTGATATTAGTAAATGGGATGTATCTAATGTTTCTAATATGGAAGGAATGTTCAGCACTTCTGTATTTAATGGTGATATTAGCAAATGGGATGTTAGTAATGTAACCAAAATGGATGATATGTTTTATAAGTCAAAATTCAATGGTGATATTAGCAAATGGGATGTATCCAATGTTACCTCTATGACTGGTATGTTTTATGAATCTGATTTTACTGGTAATATTAGCAAATGGGATGTATCCAATGTTACTGATATGGGTTATATGTTCCATACAACTTTATTTAATGGTAATATATCATAGTGGAATGTATCAAATGTTACAAAAATGAACAATATGTTTATGAATTCTCAATTTAATGGTAATATATCTGATTGGGATGTCAGTAATGTTACAAGTATGTCTGCCATGTTTTATAAATCTATATTTAATGGAGATATTAGTAGATGGGATGTAAGTCATGTAAAGAATATGAGATATATGTTTGATGAATCAAAATTTAACAGAGATATATCATAGTGGAAAATCAGTAAAACAACGAATGCAAGAAATATGTTTAATGAATGTCCTATTAGAGATGAATATAAGCCAAATATTAAATAAGTACAATCCTGGAATAATTAAATTCCAGGATTTGTTATATTAATATTATATCAATAAATATAAAAATATAAATTTATCATTAGATTTAGATGAACTCATATATAAAACATATCATAGAATCATTTGATTTTAATTCTGCTAATAAGTAGAAAAAAACTATTAATGCAATAGATGTACTTAAAAGAGAACAGCTACCTATTATATTTGAACATATTGATAAGCGAGAACAATTAAATGAACAAGATTATTCTATATTAACCTATTTTGATAGCATTTATAAGGTTTATGATAATACTTCTTTAAAAGAGCTAATAAAATATTTTATTAAACAGTTTGGTAATGAATGTAGCCTTAACTGGATAGACACCTCTGATATTACAGATATGAGTCATTTATTTGATAATTCTAAATTTAATGGAGATATATCTAAATGGGATGTTTCCAATGTTACTAATATGGCACATATGTTTAGTTGGTGCAAGAATTTCAATGGTGATATTTCTAATTGGGATGTTTCCAATGTTACTAATATGGAAGGAATGTTTGAAGAAACACGTGCATTTAATAGAGATATTAGCAAATGGAATGTTTCTAATGTTACAAATATGTATTGGCTATTTTTTTCATCATAGTTTACAGGTGATATTTCTAATTGGGATGTTTCTAATGTCACTACAATGAGACAAATGTTCAGATATACTAATTTTAATGGTGATATTAGTAATTGGGATGTATCTAATGTAACAGACATGGAATGTATGTTTGCATAGTGTAAGTTTAATGGAGTTATATCAAATTGGGATGTATCAAATGTTATTGATATGACAGAAATGTTTACTTATAATGAAGCATTTGATTAGGATATTAGCAATTGGAAGATAAATCCAAACTGTAAAACAGAAAACATGTTTAATGGCTGTTTTATTAGAGATGAATATAAGCCAAAAATAAAATTACAAGAAGCATTTGGTTTTGATACTATTAATAAAAATAAAAAGAAATTGAATATTTATAATATATTACAATAGCAATTAAATCAATTAAATAATATTTTTAAAAAATCATGTAAAGAAATAACAGAAGATGATAAAGATTTTATAAAAAATTTACCAGATAACCTCTATAAAGTTGATGATTTAACAATATAGGAAATTATTGAAAAAAGTATAGAACTTTTTGGTAATGACTGTAATCTTAATTGGATAGATGTGGGTGATGTTACAGATATGTGTTCATTATTTAAGGGAAAACCACTAGAAGCATATTCTGAATTTAATGGCGATATTAGTCGATGGGATGTCAGCAATGTTGTTACAATGGAAAAAATGTTTTATTGGTCGAAATTTAATGGGGATATTAGTCGATGGGATGTCAGCAATGTAGAGAATATGTATGCAATGTTTGACCATTCTTATTTTAATTAGGATTTATCTTAGTGGGATGTTTCCAATGTTACTGATATGAATGGAATGTTTTGTATGTCTGAATTTAATAACAATATATCAAATTGGGATGTTTCCAATGTTACTGATATGGAGGGAATGTTTTCAAATTCAGTATTTAATAATAATATTAGTAAATGGAAAATAAATTTTGATTGTTATACAGAATCTATGTTTGAGAATTGCCCTATTAGAGATGAATATAAACCAAAATGTTTACAATTAAATGAAGCATTTAGCTTTGATTCTGTTAATAAGTAGAAGAAAACTGTTAATGCTTATGATATAATAATAGAATAGAAAATAAGTGAGGGTGTAGATAAAATTATTAATAATAAAGGAAGTGAAATGACATTAGAAGATAGGTAGTTTTTTATGTCATTACCGCCAAAAAGTTATAAAACATCTGATGATGAAATTAAGCTTTTAGTATAGTATTATATTGATATTTTTGGTTCAGATTGTAATCTTAACTGGATAGATACGAGTAAAGTCACAGATATGAATAGATTATTTTTGAATCAAAATTTTAATGGGGATATTTCCATGTGGGATACAAGTAATGTTACTAATATGTATTGGATGTTTTTTGGATCATCTTTTAATGGAGATATAAGTAATTGGGATACAAGCAATGTTACTAATATGCAAAGAATGTTTACTGATACAACTTTTGATAGGGATATTAGTAAATGGAATACAGGGAAAGTAATAGATATGAGTTTCATGTTTTTTAATTCAGCATTTAATAAGGATATTAGTAACTGGGATGTGAGTAATGTTATAGATATGGAAAGCATGTTTGATACTGCCAAAAAATTTGATGGAGACTTATCTAAATGGAATGTTGGAAAAGTTACCATGATGAAAAAAATGTTTATGCATTCTGTTTTTGATGGTGATATTTCTAATTGGAATGTAAGTAAAGTAACAAATATGAATGGAATGTTTTGGCATTCGAAATTTAACCATGATATTAGTAAATGGAATATCAGCAATGTTAAAGATATGGGAATGATGTTTAAGAATTCTGATTTTAGACAAGATATTAGTAATTGGAATATTAGACATGTATCTAAGACAAATAATATGTTTAAGAACTGCCATATAAGAAATGATTATAAGCCACATTTCTAAATATGAATAAACAAATATAAATATAATATAAATTGATTTTAATGTTATGAATAATAATATAAAATATTTAGTAGAAGATTATTTTACAAATACTGAGTAGCTTACAAATACAATGAAAAATACAGCAAAAGCTCAGAAGAAATATGAAAAAGAGAATGATGGACGTCATATGTTCTTAATGAATGCAAT
>Ga0326511_10004350_pt1 | contig 11310 bp, 6 predicted proteins | sample 0_2496_0518_D_FD_203701 | JGI IMG/M metagenome (GOLD analysis project Ga0326511, IMG submission 203701) | Bovine rumen microbial communities from UC Davis, California, United States - 0_2496_0518 | ecosystem: Host-associated > Mammals > Digestive system > Stomach > Rumen | place: USA: California...
CCCGCCCCCCAGAAACTGAGTGCGCAGGCCACCGTTAGCAGCATGTAGATGCTCCATATCCACTTAGCCGATGTAGAGAGGCGCGGGTGCATCTTCGACCGCATCGGCCCGGTGGCTTCAGCGGCAAACACCTTCACGTTGCCGCCCACGAACGAGGGCAGCACGGCGATGGTGAAGAACACGATACCCAGTCCTCCTATCCACTGCATCAGTGAGCGCCAGAACAGGATGCCGTGGGGCAGTCGCTCTACGTCGTCGATGATGGTAGCCCCTGTAGTGGTGAAGCCCGACATCGTCTCGAAGTAAGCGTCGGTGATGCTTGTGATGCTACCGTGTATGAGAAATGGGAACATGCCGAAGAATGAGAAGACCACCCATACGAGTGTCACTACGACGTAAGCGTCGCGGCGGCTCAGCGTGTTATCGGCATTGCGCCCCATCATCAGGAATATGAACGCGCTGGCGAAGGTGAACAGGCCCGACATGAGGAAGGCCATCACGTCGTCTTCGCCCATGGACCACGCCATCATCAGGCAGCAGCCCATGAGGAACGCCTCGATGAAGAGCAGGGCGCCGATGATTTTCGATATGATATTCCAGTTGACCATGCTGAGCTTGCTTATTGGTGGATGGGGGCTCTGTTAAAAGAATCCCGTCTTCTTGAAGTATTTCTCCATCTTGCCTAACTGGTGCTCGTGGCAGAAGACCATGACCGAGTCGCCAGCTTCTATTTGGGTGTTGCCGTTGACGAGCATGCCTTCGCCTCGCCTTACCAGGCCACCGATGGCCACGCCGATAGGGAGGCCCAGGGCCTTCACCGGCTTCTTCGTGACCTTCGACCCTTCAGCGGCAACGAACTCGGCCACATCGCTGTCGACCATCATCAGCGACCGCATGTTCCTGACGTCGGCTTTCAGCATCATCTGGAAGATGTGGCTGGCTGCCACCGTCTTCTTGTTAATGATGGTTCCGATGTCCAGTCCCTCGGCCATCGACACATAGTCCAGGTTCTCTACCATTGCCACCGTCTTGCGCACCCCCAGTTTCTTGGCTGTCAGGCATGCCAGGATGTTGGTTTCGGCATTGCCCGTCAGGGCTACGAAGGCTTGTGTGTTCTTGATGCCCTCTTCCTGTAGCAGGGCCAGGTCGCGCCCGTCGCCGTGAATGACCATCGCGTCGCTCTTGGCAAGTAGCTGATTCAGTCGTTCGCAGCGGTCGCCGTCGGTCTCGATTATCTTCACGTTCATATATTCGGGCATGGTAAGCGCCGCCCTTACGGCTGTCTTGCCACCCCCCATGATGATTACGTTCTGCACGTCTTCATAGTGCTCCTTGCCAACAATCTTGCGGATATAGGGTATATACTCGCGTGTGGTCATAAAGTAGACCAGGTCGAGCACGTGCAGCTCGTCCATGCCGCTGGGGATAATGGTGTCTTCGCCGCGTTTGATGGCCACGACGAGATATGGGTCGTCGGGTCCGCAGAGGTCGCGCAGTGGTTTGTTAAGAATCTCTGCCGTCTCGCGCAGTTTTACTCCCAGCAACACGAGTGCCCCCTCGTGCACATCCCATCGCTGTCGCACCCAAGAGAGTTTCAGGCCGTTGATGATATCGGCGGCAGCAAGTACCTCGGGGTAGACGAGTGAGTCGACCCCCATCGTCTTGAAGAACGGCAGGTTGTGTTCGTCTAAGTACTCGTAGTTGTCGATGCGTGCCACTGTCTTCTTCGCCCCCAGGGCATGAGCCAGCATGCAGGCGGTGATATTGCGGCTCTCGTATCGCGTGACACCTACGAACAGGTCGGCATCGCCCACACCGGCATCCTTCAGTGTGCTGATGCTCGTGGGCGACTCGTTCAGGGCCATGATGTCGTACTTCGAGTCCATGCCGCTGAGACGGTCTCCGTCGTCATCGATGAGCACGCAGTCGTGGTTCTCCGTCGACAGCAGCTTCGACAGGTGGGTTCCTACGGCGCCAGCGCCGGCAATAACAATCTTCATCGTTTCCAGTCTTTAACGTTGTGATGACCGTGTTAATCGTTGTCAACGACTTTCTACTCAGCTTCTTCCTCTTCCTTGCGGCGGCGTTCTTCTTCGAGCAGCTGGAAGTCCTTCTGCCGGAGAACGAACGACTCTGTGAGGTAGTTCTTGCGCACCACGCTGTTGGCAGCCAGCTCCTCAGGCGTGCCATGGAAGAGGATACGTCCTTCGAAGAGCAGGTAGGCGCGGTCGGTGATGCAGAGCGTGTCCTCCACATTGTGGTCGGTGATGAGGATGCCAATGTTGCGGTCCTTCAATTTCCATACAATGAACTGTATGTCTTCCACGGCAATGGGGTCGACGCCGGCGAAAGGTTCGTCGAGCATGATGAACTTCGGCTCGATGGCCAGGCAGCGCGCTATCTCGCAGCGCCGGCGTTCGCCACCGCTGAGCTGGTCGCCCTTGTTGCGGCGCACCTTCTGCAGGCGGAACTCCTTGATCAGGCTTTCCAGTTTCTCAAGCTGGTATTCGCGTGGCTTGCCCGTCATCTCGAGCACAGACAGGATATTGTCCTCTACCGACATCTTTCGGAACACCGATGCCTCTTGTGCAAGATAGCCTATGCCGGCACGTGCCCGCTTGTAGACGGGGTAGGTCGTCACTTCCTCCTCGCCAAGGAAGATGTGGCCGCCATTGGGAACCACGAGCCCTGTGGTCATATAGAAGGAGGTGGTCTTGCCGGCACCGTTAGGTCCCAGCAATCCCACTATCTCGCCCTGTCGCACATGGAAGCTCACGTCGTTGACCACCGTGCGCTTGCCGTAGCGTTTCACTAAGCCTTCTGTTCTCAGTACTATCGATTCTTCTGCCATACACTCAACATTTTGACTGCAAAGATAGAAAATAATTATGAATTATGGATTAAGAATTAAGAATAATTCGTAACTTTGCACCAAAAATTGGACACGATATGATAATATACCGCTGGCTGACCGTTTTCGGTCGCTACCTTATACTTATGGGCCGTACGTTCTCCTTGCCCGAACGGTTTCGCATGTTCTGGAAACAATATGTGAAGGAGATGGCCCAGTTGGGCATCAATTCCATAGGTATTGTACTGCTCATCTCGTTCTTCATCGGTGCCGTTATCTGCATCCAGATGAAGATGAACATCGAGAGCCCGTGGATGCCACGCTGGGTGGCTGGCTACACTACGCGCGAGATTATGCTGCTCGAGTTTTCCAGCAGCATCATGTGTCTCATACTGGCTGGCAAGGTGGGGTCGAACATCGCCTCGGAGCTGGGCACTATGCGGGTGACGCAGCAGATAGATGCCCTCGACATTATGGGTGTGAACTCGGCTTGCTACCTCATCCTGCCAAAGATTCTGGGGCTGCTCACCATCATGCCGTTCCTCGTGATCTTCTCCTCGGTCATGGGTATCATCGGGGCTTATGCCACGGCCTACGTCGGCCATATCATGCCCCCCGACGACCTGACGGCCGGCCTTCAGCACAATTTTGTGCCCTGGTTCATGTGGATGTCTATCATCAAGAGCCAGTTCTTTGCTTTTATCATCTCCAGCGTACCTGCCTTCTGTGGCTATACCGTAGAGGGTGGCTCGGTCAATGTGGGTAAGGCCTCGACCGATGCCGTGGTGACGTCGAGCGTGCTTATCCTCTTCAGCGACGTGTTCCTCACGCAATTGCTGTCGTAGAGAACAAAACCATCGCAGGAGTGGCTCCTGTCGCATATAAAGAACTTCCAAGAAGACAATGATTGAAGTTAAAAACCTATACAAGCAATTCGAAGACAGAGAGGTGCTGAAAGACATCAGCACCATCTTCGAGGACGGAAAGACCAACCTGATTATCGGCCAGTCGGGCTCGGGCAAGACGGTGCTGATGAAGAACCTGGTGGGACTGCTTACCCCTACCAGTGGCCAGATACTCTACGATGGGCGCGACTTTGTGCAGATGTCGAAGAACGAAAAGGTGCACATGCGCCGTGAGATGGGCATGATTTTCCAGAGTGCCGCCCTCTTCGACTCGCTCACGGTGTTAGAGAACGTGATGTTCCCACTCGACATGTTTTCGTCGATGAACCTGCGTGAGCGAACCAAACGGGCGATGGAATGTCTGGACCGCGTCAACCTGGTGGGTGCCGAACAGAAGTTCCCTGGCGAGATAAGCGGTGGCATGCAGAAGCGCGTGGCCATTGCCCGGGCTATCGCGCTGAACCCCAAGTATCTGTTCTGCGACGAGCCTAACTCCGGTCTCGACCCGAAGACATCGCTCGTTATCGACGACCTGCTGCACAGCATCACCCGCGATTTCAATATGACCACCATCATCAATACCCACGACATGAACTCTGTGATGGGTATCGGTGAGAACATCATCTTTATTTTTGAGGGCCACAAGGAGTGGCAGGGCGTCTCGTCGCAGATTATGAACTCCACGAACCAGCGCCTCACCAACTTCATCTTCGCCAGCGACCTGCTGAAGGAGATGCGCGAGGCAGTGACCGGAAAGCACTTCAACCAAAGGGAATAGAAACCAATAACTACCGATATGAAAAAGCACGTATTGGCGCTAATCGCTTTGTTATTTTCCGCTCCATTCTGTCGTTTGTCGGCAGAGGAATGGATAGACGTGACCAACCTTTATCTCACCAATCCGTCGTTTGCCAATGGCAGTGCCGGCTGGCAGAAGGCGGGCAACTGTAGCTCTTTCGGTGTCGTGAACTATGGCTGTATGGAGTTCTGGAACGGCGTGTTCCGTGTCAGTCAGTCGTTGAGCGGACTTGCCAAGGGTTCCTATCGCTTGCAGGTACAGGCTTTCTACCGCTGTGGCGACTTCGCAGAGGTTTATCCCAGCTATCTGGATGGCACGGAGCAGGTCGTGGCCGAGCTGTTTGCCGAGAGCAGCGACGATGTCCTGAGCACACCCGTAGCCAGCGTCTTCGATGCCACCTTCCATCCCGAATGGTTCTGGGGCAACGACTGGTGGTCGCCCGATAACACAGACTTCTATCCCAACCAGATGTCGACGGCCAGCGAAGCCTTTGACGAGGATATGTATTGGAATGAGCTGGATTTCGAGACAGACGGCGAGGTCACTATCGGTCTGTCGTGCTACGAGTACAACTATTCCAACTGGTGCATCTTTACCAATTTCCGTCTGCTCTACTGGGGCGACCCGAGTGCCACGGTACAGGCATCTGATATAGCCGTGAAGCTTGGTAAGACCACCCTTCAGGAAGGTGAGCGCACCCAAGCCAGCGTCGCCTTTACGCCTGCCAATACCACGCTGAAGCGCGTAACGTGGTCGACAACCAACCCGATGGTGGCTACTGTCAGTGGCGACGGTCAGGTGCTGGCACGTCATCCTGGCGAGGCCGACATCGTGGCCTATACGATAGACGGCTCCGACCTCGCTGCTATGGCCACACTCACGGTGACGGCCGCTCCTGAAGTGACAGACGACCGTGATTGGATAGACGTGACCGACATCTATCTGAAGAACCCCGGATTCACCAACAACGACGTGGCAGGATGGAACCGCCAGCGTGGCGGTGGAAACACCGATGCACAGTATGGCTGTGTGGAGTTCTGGAACACCCCTTGGTTCGACCTGAGTCAGCAGCTGTCAGGCCTGCCCCGTGGGCACTACCGCCTGTCGGTCAATGCCTACCACCGCTATGGCAGTCCCGATGCCGACTATGGCCGCTACCTGCAAAACGAGCCAACGGCGCTGGCCTACCTTTATGCCGGCGACACGCGGCAGCCGGTCAGCGAGTATATGTCGGCATGGTTCGATGCCGACTATTATTACGAGAATCCCTATAACCCCAACACCTATAGCAACAACGACTACTGGAATCTCGACGATACGTGGTTCTTCCCCAACACGATGTGGAGTGCCAGCAACGCCTTTGAGCAAGGCAAGTACCTCACGCAGATGGAGTTCGATGCTGAGGGCGACATCACCATCGGTGCTGCGCTCGACGAGTACACCAGCGAGAACTGGTTCATCTGCGACCATTTCCGTCTGGAGTATCTGGGCGAGGTCATCGTTCCTACGTCCGTCAACCTGACCTTTGGCGATACGGGCAGCAACCGCGTTGAGGTGAAGGCTGGTGCCACTTTGCAGTGTTATGCCGAGGTGCTCCCCGAGGGCGCTATGGTCAAGGCACGTGAGTGGGAGACGAGCGACGCCAGCGTGGCCACCGTCAGCGCCGATGGCCTTGTCACCGCCGTGGGTGTCGGATCTGCCGTTATCCGTGTGTATATCACCAAACCCGATGGTAATAAGCTCACTGCGCGTGGCCGTATTACCGTCGTACGCGACGAACTACAACAGGGCGACCTAGTGTTTAATGAGGTGATGGCCGCCAATGTCGACGAGTTTATCTCTCCCGCCTTCAACTTCGACGGTTGGGTGGAGCTATACAACGCCACCTCGTCCGATGTAGGGCTCACCGGCTTCTACCTGAGCGACGACGCTGCCAATCCCACTAAGTGGCGCATGCCCATTGAGGCAGGCATGGTGCCTGCCCATGGCTATCACGTCATCTGGTTCGATAGCAACGACCTGGCTCCGCAGAACGCTCCCTTCAAACTCGACGTCGATGGCGGCCTGCTCGTGCTCAGCGACGACAAAGGCAGGCAGATAGCTACCGTGACCTATCCATCGGCTGCAGCGCGTACCAGCTATGCCCGTACTGCTGATGGTGGCGACAACTGGGGCATTACAGGCACGCCAACACCGGGCGGCTCTAACAGTGATGCCGCCTTTGCCCAGCAGCAGTTGGACGAACCTGTCATCGACCAGCCTTCACAGCTCTTCTCCGGACAGCTGTGTGTCAACGTGAACATCCCCTCGGGCTGCACGCTGCGCTATACCACCGACGGCACGTTGCCCACACTGAGCAACGGTGAGACCAGCAAAGGCGGACAGTTCGTCTTCGACCGGACCACCAACCTGCGTGTGCGTCTCTTCGCGTCAGGCATGCTGCCGTCGCCCGTGGCTACACGCTCCTACTTGTTGCGCGACCGCGAATTTATGCTTCCCGTCGTCTCCGTCGTGGCCGACCCCTCGTTCCTCTACAGCAGCGAGATAGGCGTCTTTGCCTATGGCCCCAACGGACGTCCTGGCAACGGACAGTCGTCAAACTGCAACTTCAACATGAACTGGCAACGCCCAGTCAACTTCAGCTTCCTCACCGCCCAGGGCGATATGGCGCTCAATCAGGACGTCAACCTCGAGGTGAGCGGCGGATGGAGCCGTGCGTGGAACCCGCGTGCCTTCAAGCTGAAGGGCAGCAAGACCGTGGGCGGGCAGAAGACGCTGCCTTATCCCTTCTTCACAGAGAAGCCCTACATACGCAACCGAACCCTGCAAATACGCAATGGCGGCAACGACACACAGTGCCGTTTCCTCGACCCCTCGCTACAATACATGATGCAGACTGCTCACATCGACATCGACCAGCAGAGCTATGAGCCTGTTCATGAATTCATCAATGGCGAGTATATCGGTGTGATGAACATGCGTGAACCCAACAATAAGCACTATGTCTACGCCAACTATGGATGGGACGACGACGAGATAGACCAGTTCGAGATGTCGCCCGACTCGGGCTATGTGCAGAAGTGTGGCACGCCCGAGGCTTTCGACCGCCTGGTTACGCTCTCTGCCGACGCAGCCCTTGAAGAGACCTACGCTGAGATATGCCGACTGCTCGACATCGACGCCTACGCCAACTACATGGCTGCCGAGATGTACTTAGGCAACTGGGACTGGCCCCAGAACAACGTGAAGGGCTTCCGCCACCGCGACGGCGGTAAGTTCCGCTTTGTACTCTTCGACCTCGACGGTGCCTTCAGTACCAGCGATGGTAAGGTGCCGGGCTACAGCGTACCTTTCAACTCGTTCGCTGCCAAGGAGTTCTATCAGTTCGACCAGCTCTATCCCGTATCGTTAGGTCGCATCAGCGCGCCCATACGTTTCGTCACCCTGTTCCGCAATATGCTGAACAATGAACAGTTCCGTCGCCGCTTCATCGATGCCTATGCCATGATGGGCGGTAGCATCTACGAGGCACAGCGTGCAGAGCAAATCGTCGACATGCTTGCAACTAAAGTAGAGCCGGCCATGAACCTCAACGGCGGCTCGGTCTATCCCACAGCCAATAATGTGAAGAGCAATCTTCGCTCACGTCTCAGCTACTCTACCAGCCGTTTGGTGGAGTATTCCCCCATGCAGTTAGAGGGTGTCGTCCCGCAGCGGGTGCAGCTGGGTAGTGACGTGGCCGGTGCCCAGCTCTATGTCAACGACATGCTTGTGCCTACCGGACAGTTCGATGGCTACCTCTTTGCCCCTGCCCGTCTGCGCGCTATGGCTCCGGCCGGTTATGCCTTCCAGGGCTGGGTCAATGGGGCAGGTGGTAAGGTGCTCGTCGACAATAGCGCTTCGTGGAACTACTACGACGGGGGCTCGCTCGACGGAGAGCAGTGGTATGCCTCCAACTATAATGCCAACAACTGGAATCAGGGGCAGGCCCCCTTTGGCTACGGCAAGGACGGCGTTAATACCGAGGTGAACTTCTCGCGCCATTGGGGCGATAATCATCCTACCATCTATTTCCGCACCACGTTCAACCTCAGCGAGACACCAAAAGCCGGCGACGAGCTGCGTCTCGACTTGACTGTCGACGATGGCGCCGTGGTCTATGTCAATGGCAAGGAGGCTGGGCGCTACAACATGCCCTCCGGACAGGTTGGCTATGCCACCTTCGCCTCGTCATACGCCCCCGGCAACCCCGACGAGACCAGCATGGCCATCGACGCCTCGCTGTTGCATCGCGGCAAGAACGTCATTGCCGTGGAGCTTCATAACAACTCGGCTTCGTCCACCGACCTCTACTGGGACGCTCGGCTTGTGCATGTCGCTGCAGCAGGTGGCAACGAGTTCTTCTCTACCGATGCCGAAATAGCTTTGCCTGATGGCAATGTCGCCCTGAAGGCGTCGTTCCGTCCCCTCAGCTCCGCAGAGAAAGCCGAGCAAGGCATCACCCCCGTACGCATCAATGAGGTGAGCGGGTCCAACGACTCCTACATCAATGAATATGGCAAGAAAGGCGACTGGGTAGAGCTCTACAATACCACCGACGAGGATATCGACGTCGAGGGAATGTACTTAAGCGACGATGCTTCCAACCCCACGAAGTGTCAGTTGAGCAAAGCTGGCACCCGTGCCAATACTGTGATACCTGCGCGCGGTCATCTGCTGGTGTGGTGCGACAAGCAGTCTACCACCGACCAGGGCCTGCATGCCTCGTTCAAGATTAGTGGCGAAGGTGGCGTGGTGATGCTGACCGCTGCCAATCGCAGCTGGAGCGACCGGCTTGCCTACGGTCTGCACGACGCTACGGCCACCGTGGGACGCTATCCCGATGGTTGTGCCGATGTATATACGATGGCTACACCCACTATTGGGCGTAGCAACCTGCTTACGAGCTATGCTGTGAAGAGCGACCAAAACGGTGGCGAGCACGACGGCATGGCCACCATCTCTGCGGCCAACGGCCTGCGTCTCTGCTATGCCTCCGGCCAATTGCTGCTGCATGCCGATGAGGCCCGCAGTGCCATCGTCGAACTTTATGCCACCGACGGACGTCAGGTAGGCCGCCAGCAGGTGCTCTTTACCGGTGGTACGGCCAGTGTCAGCGTGGCTCATCTGCCTGCTGGCTTCTATGTAGCCCGTGCTACCGACGATGCCGGCACCTGCGTGGGCTGCAAGTTCATGCGATAGCCTTATGTTTCGAATGTTAAGAAGATAAAGGAAGATAAAGGAAGATAAAGGAAGATAAAGGAAGATAAAGGAAGATAAAGGAAGGTAGAGGAAGATAGAGGAAGGTAGAGGAAGGTAGAGGGCGTTACTCTGCCTGCGGTTACTCTATAGCAAAACTAATGTCTTCTATCTCCTTCAATCTCCTTCAATCTACAGGATAAACGAGGCTTTAGAAAGTTGAATTCGTTATTAACATTTTAATTATATTAGTATTATGAAGAAGATTTGGTATTACTGCCTCATGGTAGGCATGATGATGAGCGCAACAGCCTTCGTGGCTTGTGGCGACGACGATGAAGACGTAAGACCGGCAGGCGGTCAGCCCGGAGGAAATACACCGGCCGCTGAGACAAGCGTGGTGGGCTATTGGAAAGGTCTCCTGCCTGCCAGCGACCCTGAAGACATGTGCTATATGTATGGTCACTGTCTGTACTACTATTTCGCTGCCGACAGCACTTTCAAGATGATGACGAGCTTCATCAATCCTGACGTGGCCTTACAGACGGCCGACAATTTCATTGCGAGTGCAGTCAGCGGTACAGTGGGCAGTCAGGCCGACGCTCAGAATGAGCCTATTAATGAACTGCTCTACTTCTCCGGCACCTACAGCGTCCGTAACGACAAACTCGTGCTGTCCATTACGGAGTCTGCTATGTATGAACGCAATTTGAAGAAATGGATCAAGGAAGGTTCTTCTGCTGGTAATCCCTGGGTGATAGAGACAACCTATAAGCTGGCTTCGGGCACGCTGACACTGGAAGCTGTTGATGAAAACCAGGTTCATCCGGGCTATCACAACACGCTGGTGGGTAAGATGGACAAAACCCAGACCATGCAGTATCCCGTCATACCCGATCCCGACCCTATCGTTGGCTTGTGGACCTTGGAAAACCCGGAGGAAGGCAGATCCAGCACTTTCGAGTTTTCCATATATGATAGCTGTACCTTTACTGAGACAATACCTGAGTCCGGCTCTATCATGTATGCCGGCAGGAGCTTTAACTACACCCAGGTGAGAACCTCTCAGTCTGGCTCGTTCACAATCAATGACGATAGCTCAGTGACGGTGGACTATGCATCCATTACTACCGAGTATCTGAACGCCAACGGCCAGCGCGTAGGCGAAGCTTCGCGCGTATTCTACGAAGAGCCGTACACGAAGACTTATCCCTACAGCATCAGCGGCGACAAGATGACCCTTGCCGGCAACGTGTGGACAAAGACCCGGTAATACTGAAGGAGCGTAATATGCTGTAATCAAGGGCTGAAAAGCAAAAAAACGCAAAATTATTACTCTATATAGAAAAAAAGTTGTACCTTTGCAGCCCAAATTGATGTGTATATGTGTAGTCTTGAGCATTTTAAGATAGACTTGATGGCTCTGACCGAGGAACAGACAGCCTTGGCATACGAGCTTGACGATGCTTTCTTTCAGCAGCTTGAGAGCACTGAGGTGCAAGGCGGAGCGTTGCATG
>Ga0326511_10004352_pt1 | contig 11308 bp, 14 predicted proteins | sample 0_2496_0518_D_FD_203701 | JGI IMG/M metagenome (GOLD analysis project Ga0326511, IMG submission 203701) | Bovine rumen microbial communities from UC Davis, California, United States - 0_2496_0518 | ecosystem: Host-associated > Mammals > Digestive system > Stomach > Rumen | place: USA...
TTACTGATGGAAAGGCGTGCTCGTCAGATGCAGTTTATGGGATAGCCGTATACCAATTATAAATATTAACAGACAAGGCAATGAGGCGCCTAAAGACCTTACAGGAAATACAATATGAATGAAGAAGTCGAAATCCTTGACGGACAGAATGGCGAAGCTGAAAACCAGGACGTAAGTCAGAATGAGACCCCGGTGGAAGCCGCAACCCCTCAGCAAGGTGCGGAGAATCCCGAAAATAATGTGTCGGAAACGGGTAACGATGGTAAGCGCGAATATACTCCGGAAGAACGAGCCTCGTATTCTTTCCGCAAACAGCTGCGGAAGAAACAAGAGAAGTTCGATGCGAAGTATGGCGAATTGCAGGCTAACTATAACAAGTTATTGGAACGTCTTGAAAGACTGGAGCAGCCGGATAAATACCAGCCTCTAAACAGGCAGCAGTTTCAGACCGACGACGATTTCATTAACGCTTTGGTCGAAGAGAAGTTCAAGAACGTATGGGACCAGCGTATGTCTGAGTACCAGAAGCTCTACGACGAGAAGGCCAAGCAGGAGCAGGAGCTCAACACCTACCGTAGCAGGCAGGACGAAAACGTAAAGAAACTGTTCAAGACTCCAGAAGCCGAGAAACAGTACAGGGACGTAGTCGGACAGGCTTTGCAGAACGGCATGGGTGAATTGATTGATCAGGACAAGGAATTGTCCAGTTATATCATGCGAAGCGATGTTGCGCCTAAACTGTTATATAACTTTGCAATGAATCCTAGTTTGCTCGAAGGGTTGTTCGCGGAAGGCAGGACCGACATGGACAGACAGTTCATGATTAGACAGATGGAACAGGACGTAAGAAAGGAAATCGCTCCGAAGCCGCAAGTCATCGGTAAGCCCGGTATTCAACAGGAAACAACAAAGGGATCGATATTCGATTCGGACGATTCGATTCTTAATTACCTCCGAACACATTAAACATAAGGATTACATATTATGGCAGACAAGAATCTCGGAAATGAATTTTCCAACAACAAGAAAGTCAAGCTCATCGCTGGCGAAGTTTACGACAACCTTCCGTACTTGAAGAAGGCCCACTCTTACATGACTCAGGGTGAACTCGAAGGCAAGAAATACGGCAAGACTTACAACATTTACATCACCGACCCGGGTGAAGTCAAGGACGGCCTCGAAGCCTCTCCGGATACCGTCACGGAAGTCGAAGTTCCTGTTACCCTTCAGAACAAGAACACTTCCATCGAACTGGACGCGTGGAACCGTCTTACGGACATCGAATCCTTTACAAAGGAAATCGCTAAGCCGCGCGGTGTAAAGCTCGCTCGTTCTATCGAAAAGGACGCTATCGACCAGACCATCAACAAGGCCTTCCAAGTGGTTGAAGGTTCCGCTAACTTCAAGACCCTTACGGACATGTCCAAGGCTCTCGACGAAGTGGGCGTTGCTGGTACCAAGGTTTCCTTCGTGAAGCCGACTGTTGCCGGTACGATTGCAAACGGTGGTCTCGCTCACTTCATCCCGTCTGAAATCCAGACCAAGATTTACAAGGACGCTTACCTCGGTCAGTATGCTGGTGCCTCCGTTATCGAAGAAAGCCTCATGCCGATCGTTAACGTTGCCGGTACTGAAACCGCCGCTTTCGCCGTGAAGAACGTTTCTGGCGTAGGCGCTGAATCTGGTACTGTTGTCGGTTATGAAGTCACAGGCTTTACCGGTGATGCTGGTATCCCGTTCAAGCTCGAAGGCGTCAAGATCGTCGGTGTCGACGGCATGGAAACTGACCAGGACTTCTTCGTGATTGCTGACAAGGATGGTAACATTCCTTCTGTTCGTATCGCAGTCCAGGGTCACAACGTCAACAACGCTAACGGCTGGGTTGAAAGTGGTTCCTTCACTCCTTCCGCTACGCTCGCTGTTGCTTCGGGTAAGTATGCCCTTGGCCAGTGCCGTACTGAAGAAGCTGTTGGTTTCGATACTTACAAGTTCGCCGACCTTCCGGGTTCCGAAAACGAAACTGTTGCTGTTAACAACCTCTCTCTCAAGATGAGCACTTACGGCGACGGAAAGTACATGACGACCCTCACCCGTATCGATGCTCCGTATGCAGTCACCCTGCCGGATCCCCGTAACGCGGTGGTCGGATTCTTCAAGATTGGTTAATATAATCTCCTATTAAACTATAAAGCCAAGGTGCAATACCCTTGGCTTTCTTGTACTCTATAAATATAAGAGATTTAATAAATAAGGAATTTACAATGGCGACAACTGTGAACGCACTTATCAATGACGCCTACCAGAAATGTTCGCTCTGCGGCCTCGGTCAGTCTATCTCAGGTACAGAGGCAATTGCGGGTCTGAAGGACCTGCAGTCCGTTATCGCGGAACTTTGTGGACAGGACTTAATTCTTTCCGACGTGGAAACGGTAGACATTTGCAAGAGCGGCCTCATCAAGGTCATGGAAGAACTGCCGGAGAACTGGTCCGAAGCGGACGTACTTCCTTACGGCACTGTCGCAGGACAGGTATGCAGGCTTACGACAGACAACAAGGTATATGCGTGGGAACTTTCCGACCCGACTGACCCGTCCACGCTCAGCTGGCAGTTGAGAGAAGATATCGTATGGCCGGACCTGCTTATCAAACCGCTTCCTGACAGGGTAGTAAGTTTGTCCAGGAAACTCGGCGAGAGATATGTTCAGCTTTATCCTGCACAGCGCCAGGTTCTTGATTCCAAGACAAAGAGGGGACTTCCGGTATTCTACACGACGGAAACGCAGCTAGAAAGCGTAAAGGTTTCTAACACGGTATACACGTACGAAGTATTCTTCATCGAGATGGATTCCATACAGAATCTCCAGTACAGAATAACTTATCTGAAGTCCATTCCGCAGTACAAACTTAACGACAAGCTTTACTTCAGCGAGAAGATAATTTCCATTCTCGAAGACGGTCTCTGCTCGAAACTTTGTCTCAGGTACAAGCTGCTCGACGTGAAGCCCATGTTCGACGAGGAATTCGGTAACGCGGTAAGACTTCTCAAGCGTATCAACCAGGCTAACCGTCCGATGACATATTCAGATATAGAAGGCGGTTCGTATCTGGACAGTTTCTATAACGGTTTCTGTCCCCGTTCTTGGTAAGGAGTTTCAATGGCTGAGAATAAGATAACTTATTCGTTCGTTGGCGGTTCTAACAAGACCAAGTCCCCGAATATCATGGGCGCGGCGATAAGCCGTAACATGTTTTCCGGGACTAACGGTTCCAAGGACGATGCCAGACGCTTTATGCAGAGCTGCCCGGGTATCAAGTACCTGATGACGCTGGGCGAGTCCGGACAAATCGACGGTATGTACGTCCCTTCCACGGGTCTCACCGTGATGAACTACGTACCCGATTTGTTCGTCGCCTACAACGGCAGTATCTACCGCATAGACAACGCATACAACGTGGAAGTGATAGGGCAGTACGCGGTCGGCAACAAGGTGGAATTCGCCGAGTCCGGCGGCGAACGTGCCATACTCATGTGGGTGGATTCCACTACAATCCGCGGCTACGACCTCAAGGAAGGCCACGACGTTTCCATAACACTTCCGAAGAGGATTACCGAGAACCTTTACATCCGTCCTACCCACATATCGGTAGTTTCCGGTTCCATCGTCGTCAACGACCTCGGTTCCGGCTATGTCTACTATTCTGTACCTTACCCGATGTCACAGGAGAAGAGGAACGTCTTCGATATCGTCGACGGTGTGGTACAGTACGAGGACGACGGTATCACGGTAAAGATGAAGGAAGTGGATTCCGGGGAATACTGTTTCCTCGACAACTACGGCGTACAGCAGTATTTCAATGCCGAGTCTTCTTCGGACAAGGTAATAGCCATCTCGTCCGTAGGCTCGCTCCTTACTTTGTTCGGACCTTCGTCCATAGAGTTCTGGCAGAGGGGCGATTCCGAATCCAACCAGACATGGCAGAGGGTGTCGTTTACCGTCAACAAGGAACAGGGTCTCGAGGCCAAGTATTCTTTAGCGTCCATCAACCAGACACAGTTCTGCATAGGTACGGGCAAGGCCAACGCCAAGTGCGTCCTCATGATAGAGGGGACCAAGGTTTCCAAGATTTCCGACGAGTGGCTCGACAGGATCCTGAACGACAATTCCGTGACCGCCACCAAGGCCTGGACGTATTCCAAGAACAACCACAGCTTCTACCTTTTCAGCGTGGGCGACGAATGCTACTGCTACGACGCCACCATGGGAGAATGGCATATACGTTCCAGCCGCAACTACTACAATTCCAGGAACAAGAACTACATGCCTTTGTACGCGGTGTGGTTCGACAGCAAGATTATAACTGGATGCTGTGAAAACGGCAACCTGTATGTGCTCGACGAGAACTACTACAGGGAAGACTTCGATTCCGAGAAGTCCCTTCCCTTGTACAGGGTTCGACAGACCCCGGTCATTACGGCCGACTACAAACCATTTACCATATACGAACTGGGTCTCGAAATAAACGCCGGACACATGCAGTATTACGAACACGAGGCGCAGGCCGTCCTCCAGATGAGCAACGACGGCGGATACACGTTCGGCAACGCGATCCTCAGCTCGCTCGGACAGAGGGGCCAATACTGGGCGAGGCTCAGGTGGCTAAACCTCGGCATGACAAGGCAGTGCGTCATAAAGGTGGCTTTCTCCGAGGACAGCGACTTTGTCATAAGCGACGCGTCCATCAGGTTCAACATTCTTCAGACGGGTATCTAAATGATTGTAAATTATGGTAGCTCACTTAAGGAAGTTCTGGGTGCCTTGTCCGGTACGTGGGCATTGTCCAAGGAAGACGACTGGACGGTCCTCGAACAGGGCAACCTCAAGATATACCAGAAGATAGGCAAGAAGGGCAAGAACGTGCTCCCGGGCAAGTTCATCAAGGACAGGGACACGGTGACGCCATATCTCGTCTTCTATTCGCACGGGGTTACGGGCGGGTGCATAACCCTCCAGCAGCAGTATATAGAGTTGGACGCAAACGGCGTAATTTTCGTGATAAGCATACGAGCATAAATATAACAGGAAATACAAGGAGTTTATAACTATGGGTTTAGCTGAAATATTTGATCCGGCGGATATTTGGGGGACACAGCAGGACAAGCGTGCCGCCAATGCGAAAGCCGCTATTGACGAGGGTCTCGGTTACGCCTCTCAAAGCGACAAGCAGAACAGGATACTGTACCAGGACTATCTGGACAAGGTCAAGGGCACTTACGGCGGACAGGCTGACAAAGTCGGTCAGTATACCGAGGCTCTCGAGCAACTCGACCCCTATGACGCGGGTCAGTTCGGCGACAACTACGACAAGACCATCGACGACTTCTATTCGAAGTTCGCGAACCAGAGAAAGCAGCAGGCCACCGACGCAATCACCAATTCCATGGCGAACGCCGGCAACATGTTCAGTTCCGACTATACCAATGCGCTTGCCGCGAAACAGCAGGCACTCGCTTCCGAGGAATGGGACAAGGCTTTCGACAAGTACCAGGCCGATCGCACTCGTGCGTTGAACGAATTCTCTACAAATGCAAACATAGGTCAACAGACCTATTCCAACATGTACAACAAGAACAAGGACCTTCTCGGTATGTCCCAGAACGCTCAGGACAATATCATGAACGCGTTCGGTCAGTATACGTCTAATCTCGCTAACCAGAACAACACGTTAGCCCAGAGTCAGATGAATGCCGCCAACGCAAAGGCGCAAATCGAGAACAGTAAGAAAGGTCTCCTTGGTCGCATATTCGGTTGAGGTAAATTATGATGGGAACAATTATGTCAGTATTGGGAGCTCTTCAGCAGAAGGCCCAGAATCAGAACGCCGCTAACCAGCAGATGAACCAGCTTATTCAGCAGGGCATGCCGCAACAGCAGCAAGTTCAACCTTTCACCATAAACTCGGTATTCGGCAGATAATATGGCAGCTAGAATCGACCAAGTCTTCGGGCCCATGGCTCCGATAAACGACGTTCTCCCGCAGAACGTCTTGAGAGACTTTATCTACGATTTGGTCTACATACCTGGTGGTGCACAGAACAACGCGCTCAGGAACCGTTCCGAGAACGAGGCCGGATTCGCGCAGACACAGGAAGAACACAACGCCGCACTCAACAAGTTCGCAGACATGGTTAACCTCCCTCCCGCGATAAGGGAACAGATGGGTAGGCAGAACGAAGAGAACATGGCCAAGTTCAATCCTGCCAAGGATACCAAACCGAGACGTCCGTTGACTCCTAGTTCGTCCGTCGTATCCAGGATAGCGATTAAGCCCGACGGCAACATAGCGGTATCTTTCAACCAGGGCAAGGAATATACCTATAACGGCGGCGGCAACGTACAGGAAGCTGCGCGTCGCGTAATGGAACTTATCAACGGCGGTTCCATCGGTCGCTCGGTGAATACAAAGATACCTGGGAGCTGGGGCAGCAGATACAGGTTATAATAAATATAAGAAAAGAGGTTTATAATGGCATTTAATCCTAATTTCGGTGCGACAATTCAGGCGGTGTTCCAGGACCCTGGTCTGTATCAGCAGGTAGCCCAGAAGACTTATCTTCCTGAGGCCATCAAGTCGTTATGGAATATGAACGCTACTCTTCAGGACGCGGTTCAGAAGAACAGAATCGCAAACGAGATGGAGGAAGAGAATCCCGACTTCGACAAGATCGCGGCAATGGACGCAAGGCGTATCAACAATCAGGATCCTACTTCTATCTGGAGATGGAAAGCCGCTCAGGATCAGGCTGCTGACCTCCATGGCGATACCTTGTTCGCACAGCAGCAGCAGCGTGAAGAGGATCTCAAGCGTATCGCGGCAGAGAAAGCCAGTAACCGTGAAGATCAGAAACGTCAGATGCAGAACAAGCTTGACGCGTATCTCCCGACAATGACAATCGGTCTCAACACTACTCCGGAACAGGCACAGCAGTTCGCAAATACGCTTGCGGGACTCGAGGCCGAAGCCAGCAATTACGGTATAGTAGACCCACGTATTGCTGCACTCAAGACTCAGCTCTCCGGTGAACTCCCGTATAACGCCATGATGGCGGCAATCGACGAACTTGAAGACATCGACGCAAACTTTGGCAAAGGAGCTGATTACGCGAACATGAAGGATGCTAAGAAGTTCGCTGTATTCCAGAAGAAGCTCGAAGACGCAAGGAACAATATTATCGAGAACAATCCTGACCTGTGGAATCTCATGGCAAAGGACAGACGTTATAACAAGAAACTTATGACCCTGTTGTCCAACCGCAAACCGAAGTCCAAGGGACCGAAAAGCCCGTACGAGTTATAATTATGGCAGAATACGTAGTTACAGATATAGACAAGTGGCTCGCACGTAACAAGCGCGACGTCTTTGAACTTATTCAGAAGCAAGGACGTCGTATCGAAGGCATGGACAAGGCACGTTTCGCGCAGATTAAGAATTGCTGGAACGACGCCGAGAATGCCGTTAAGACCAACGACAAGCTGGATAAATGGAACAAGCTCCAGGAAGAGCTCGGCCCTATCTTCAAGACGGCTGCAGACAATGTAGAGAAGTTCGACGCCAAGATTTCTAAGTGGAACGAGGATCCCAATTTCCAGGGTCTCGCAGGCGAATCCAAAGCGAAGTACGATTTCTGGTCCAAGCTCAACGATGTTGGACTGAATCGTCCCGACAGCGACAAGGAGAAACTCTCGAACCTTGAACCGGCAAACGCGTTCGAAGACAAGTACGATTACGACCAAATGAAATATCTGGCCGGACAGTACGGCTATAACTACGACGACAAGGAAGAACGTGCAGAATTTGTCAACAAGGTTGCGAAGATCGCCCAAAACAAAGAACTTGACAAGATCTGGAATGAAGATATCTACGCGGGTCTCGTTACTCCGGTGACAAAGGAATACGCCAGGAAGAACTACCAGAATATAGACGGGATAGAAGACCTGGCCGCACCGTTGGCCGCTGATGTAGGAATCAACACGCTCATGGCGGGTGCCCCCGGCGGTATTGCAGCCGACCTTGGTGCAGGCCGTACCCTAGCTAGGGCGATAGACAATACCGTCGCCCCCGTGGTAAGGGGAGCAGCAAACCTCGGCTTTAACACCGACGAAATCAAGAAAGACAATCTTGTTGACGCCGGTAAGACAGTCGCCTCGGAAATCGCCACGAACTACGCCACCCCGTGGATGTTGAGGGGTATTGGCAGACGTGCCGATAAATACGCCACACGCGAGCTCCAGAAGGCCGAACAGCAGTTGACCAGTAATAACCCTAAGGTAAGGACAAAAGCGACCCAGAAGGTCGTCCAGGACAATTTAAACCAGACTGCCGACCGTGTAAGGGATATAGAGGACAAGCTTAAGAGCGGCTATGCTGTACGCGGAAAGGATGGTAGCTATTTCAGGTTCGACAAGAATGGCAACAGATTTGCCGTTACGGACAACAACGACCTTATTACCGGGGCCGTGGTCAACGCCGACGATTTCGACTATTACCTGAACAACAAGTTCGTACTCCGCGACAAGAACTGGGGACCTGAAGGCAAGACGCCTACTGGCGATTACCTGAAATCGTTGAAGAAAGATTTTGAAACCCTGGAGAAGAAGCTGCCCGAAAAGCAGGCCGCCGCGGTAAACGAGTCAAAGAATATTATCGTAAAGGGCACCAAGCGTAACACCGCCGCGAACGTGTCGATGAAGATGGACGACAATATCAAGAACGGCAAACCTGTCCTCGACGGTATTTCCGCCGAAGACATGGCCTTGGTAACCGACAGGAAACCGAAGGAATCGTTCTGGAACTGGGCGGATTCCAAAAAGGAAAAACTGAAGGACAGCGCCATATCGAGGGATATGGGGGCTTACCTTACCAACCTTCAGGGACGTTCCAAATGGGGTGGTACCGCAGTCAATTCTTTGCTGCAGGCCGTACCGGGTATTTCAGATAAGACAGACTTTTCCGTGAAGGAACGTCCCGACGTAGAGAACGACCCGGAACTCCAGATGCTGAAACGTCTGTATGACTTGTACAAGAAGAATTCGAAGCTTGTCGCGAAGCCCAAGGTCCCGAAGAAATGGGAACAGGACTACACGATAGAAAAAATATTCGGATATTAAGGAATTTACTATGGCTAAGAGACATAGAATTCACCCGCAGGGGTCACAGTATATCAGGGACGCGGTTCCGCCACCTCGAGATGTGGCTGAATTTGTAGCTCCAAGAACTGTAAATGAAGGTCTGTCTATAAAGAACGTTTTTGGTGATGTTGGTGACATGATTGACCCATTTATTACCGCAGCTATCGAAAAACAAGAAGGTCTTAGAGACGTTTCTGATGATGAATTAAAGATGCTGGCTGCTTTAGGCAGTATTCCTGTAGCTGGGGCTGTAGCTAGCAAAGTAACAAAAAAACTTAATAAGCTCGTTCCTAATCCTAAGGGCGGTTTTCTTAATGTTTTGCCTATTAAAAATGAACAAGGTAAAAATTATTTAACAAAAGCTACAAGTCCAGAAGAACTTAAAATACTTAATGATGGTGTAGATATTGCAAAAGAGAAAAAAATAATATCTGCTGAAGATGCAGAAAAGTTGAAAAATAATTTTAATTCAACTTATAATCATGATGTTAATAAACAAAAATTAATTGATGCAGGTTTACTTAATCCAAATAATAAAAATAAATCTTCTTTAAAATTAATATCAAAAGATGATATAAAAAATAAATCATTTGATGATTATGATAAAGCTAAGGAACTTGGTGAAAAATACAAAGTAAAAATAAAAGATAAAGGAACATCTTTGGAAGGAGATGAATATTTTACATTGTATTCAGATAATACACCTATGTTATATAGTGAAGACTTAACAGATGCTAATATAGGTAGACATGTATTATCAGATTATGATGATAAAATTGAAAATGTAAACAAAGAAGCAAGAGAACTTTTGCCTTGGGATAATAATCAAATAAAACAAATTTTTGGTAAAGGACAAAATAAATCTTATAATACATATAAGGCTGTTATAGAACCAGAAATGTTTAAAGATCTTATGATACTTAATAATAATGAAGCTTCTAGAAATTCAATAAATGCTGGAAAAGCATTATCTGATAATTTAGAAAATAATATTACTCCATTGGATTTTTATAAAATAATTTTAGGATTATAATAGTAGCCATGGTCGGAGTCGAACCGACAAAATCTTCGCAGATTGGAAGGGTTTAAGCCTTCTGAGTTTACCAATTTCTCCACATGGCCATAATAAATTATTTTACCAATAAAGCCAAATATTATTCTTTATGATTTCTTCATAAGAATAATTGCTCAATGCAATTATTATTTTAATATGTTCTTTAGCATCTTCTTCAGAGATACAAAGTTCTTCTGCAACAATCTTTGCGTCTTCGTCTTTAATTTTATCTTGTTCACTTTTGATTTCTTCAAATGTCATAATTAACTCCTTATTTCTTCATTATGAAAGAGATGCATTCATTACGGGAACCTTCAAAGATCTTAACATAATATTTAACCTTGGCAGAATACTTCATAACGAAATGCTGTTTGGTGAGAGGGTCAGTGAAAAGCATTTTACGATGACGCATTTTAATTTCCTTTGTTGTTTGATTTACGATGTAAATATAGATTTTTTAGTTAATATTGTAAGCAGTTAATGAAAGTTATTTTTATTTCAGTTATCCTTCGATAGTTGCAATAACATCAGGATAATAAGCATGCTTTTCAAGTACGAACTGATTATTGTTAAGCTTATGCTTAGTAATGATATCCCTATTCAAGCAAACATCCTTACCCCAATTGATAGTAATATACTTTGCAGTCTTTTTAACTGTTACGTTTTCGAGGTTTTTCTTTTCACCATAGATGTCAATATAAGTGATTTTCATTTTATTATCCTTTTGTTATTTGTTATGTGTATAATATAGCAAATTCGGGGGAGCCCGTAAACAATAACAACGGAAGACAAACAAACCGGACTCCCCCGAAAGCTATGCAGACGTCTTCCTGCCGTTCCTGAAACCGAGCGAGTAAATCGCCCTGCAGGCTTTCTGTTTCTTGTAGTAGTCGCTCTTGGAGGATATGGCTATGGCCATCAGCTCGTCCAGGGACATGTCGGAGAAATCGTACTTCGGCCTGCCCTTCTTGCGCTTCTGTACTTCCACGCCGTACTTGTGCACGGTATAGTACGCACGTTTGAATTCGGGCATCGTATAGTCTTCCCTGTGCTCCAGTATCTCCTT
>Ga0326511_10004353_pt1 | contig 11308 bp, 20 predicted proteins | sample 0_2496_0518_D_FD_203701 | JGI IMG/M metagenome (GOLD analysis project Ga0326511, IMG submission 203701) | Bovine rumen microbial communities from UC Davis, California, United States - 0_2496_0518 | ecosystem: Host-associated > Mammals > Digestive system > Stomach > Rumen | place: USA...
TCTATGATAGCCACGGCTCTTGTGAAACCATTTACCGCAGCAGTTACAAATGTAATAATTCCTGATATGACCCATATCTTATCCGTGTCTGATATTTCCGCACATAGTGGAAACGTTACCTTCAACGTCACCACCGATTTCGATGTTTCCAGCCATCGCCTTGACATTACCCTCGACGTCGCCGTGAATTTCAATATCGCCAGCGGAAGAAGTAACGTCGCCTTCGACATCGCCTTCAATTCTTACGTTATTGACATTCTTGACCGTACCGCAATCACCCTGGACAACGATAGTAACAGTCTTACCGGTACAGTTAAAAGTCTTACTTCCTGCAGTAATCGTATTTCCGTCATAACGAATATCGGAAGCATTCACTTCTTCACCGTCGATTGTTACATGGGCGTCGTCGTTAAGTCCGCTAAGAATATTATCTGACATAGTTTCCTCTTTTTTATACAATATAGAAAAGGATTGACTCTTCGTCAACCCTTAAATAGCAAGTAATTCTACTTCTGTTTGTAAATCTCTTCGCCATTGATGATATTCATACGGCATGGTGTCTATTTCGTGGTTCGGTATTCCCATTGAATTATGGATTGCGTCCTTCGTAATGTACGGTTCCCATTTTTGAAAATACGGAATAAATTTCAACGTCAAGTCGATGGTTTCTTTCAGCTTGGCATCTGTGAGCCAGGCGAAAAACTCCGTATCTTTATATTCGAACTGATACATTAAAACGGAATTTCTAAAAGACTTTCTTTTGACCATGTAATCCGGCTCGACATAGTATGCACGAATATCGATTGCGTTTCTGTCTACTCTCCACTTAAAATTAAGCTCGAAACATGGTCCAAGGATTTCGACAGTATCGCTTGCCGCAGACGGATAAACACGCATATGGCTCATATAGTAAGTATTACCATAAACAGCCATAAACGTATCTTTTATACGATGCGCAAATTCTGAAAAATCAAAATATCTCATATAATTAATATAGCAAATATTATAAAAATTGTAAATACATTAAACTATATATTCTTTATTTTCTGGTTTTTCTTTATATATCCAAACAAGTTTTTCCTTTGTTATTGGATGCTTACCTGCATATGGATGTTCACCTCGGCATACAGCAGAAATACCCGTTATATTATAATATTTTTCGGCTAAATATACAGCTGAAAAATATTCATCTGTAGTTATACAATATACGCTTTTTCTAATTTTACTTATCCAACCATTTTCTTTTTTCTTTCTATATGTTTCTTTATATTGTTTCGGTATAAATTTTGTATTTATACATTCATTATAATATTCAGCTCTATTTTGTGACCGTATAGATAACCCAACATATTCCCATGATGCAGATTTACCATCGGGTGTTTTTCCAGCAAATGCACGTTTATGTCTGCAAACTTCTCCAATATGAAAACAGTTTTTTAATCCTGCCCATTTTGCGGCGGATTGCATATCGTCAAATATTATGCCAGTTTCAACATTTTGTACTTTCTGCTTAGTCGCTTTTACTGAGGTTCCTATCTTTTCAGGATGTTCTTTATACCATGTTTTTAACCGTTCACTATGTTTTTCTAAATTTTCTTTATTTGACCAATATATATGATTTTTCTCTGTTACCCGTTTTCTAAAACTTGGATCATTCCATAATTCTTTAGAAAAATCTTTATGATTTAACCCAACATGCATAAGTCCTTGCATAAAACTATATGCGTATGACATTTCTTTTACTGGATAAATTTCAACAAGTAATTTATGTGCCAACAAATGTTCATCTCTTGTCAAGAGTACTATATTATTTTTCTTATTTTTCCATTCTGGAAATAATGATTTAGGAAATATATGATGTTTTTCATAATAAATTTCATCATTATCATTACGACTTTCAAGTAATACAGTTTTTATTAATTTAACATATTCATCTCTAAATACTTTTGTTTTTATTTTATAATCTTTTGTATTTAAATACATATAAAAACTCCTACCTAATTCTTGCCCAATTAGATAGGAGATAATACGATACCGTATTTTTAAAATTTTCTACTATTAAAAGGGCAAGTTTTAATAATACTTATATTAATATTTATAATACTTACCCAAATTTTTAATTAAAAAATATAGCCTGACCTTGATTTTCCAGTAGTAATATCAGCAAGTACACATGGTATAATCTGACCGGCACGAGTTAACTTAATTTGATGTCCGATTTCAATTCCCAAATCTTCCATCATTGAAACATTACTCAAAGATGCACGCTGTACAGTTGCACCAGCAATTTCTACTGGCTTTGTAATACATACAGGGGTAAACGTACCATTTTTTACTGACCATTCAATATCAATAATTTCAGTTTCTACAATATCATACTTCGGCTTCAACGCGATAGAATACTCAGGAAGATAATTGGTTTCCAAGTCTTCGTAATCGATGTCAGAAGTCTTCCATACGATACCGTCAATATCGTAATCTCGGTCCTGCTTCCAGACCTGTTCCATAAGGTCGATAGCCTTCTGACCGTTCATGGACTTAAGGTCATAAATCGTGTACTCGACAACATCGAAACCCTGTGACTTCATCCAGTCGAGCATATCGACCTGAGTGGCGAAACGGGCATAACGATTACGGGCTTCATAAACCTTGACATTGAGCTTATCGCATTCGGCGCCGTCGAGATGCTTCATAATACCAGAAGCTGCATTTCGACAATTCTTATACTGAGGAAAATACTGTTCACGGACAGAACGGTAAAGGAGGATTTCACCGCGAATAGTTCCAGTATACTCATCCTTGAGCTTCATAGGAACATTTCGCATACGTCTGACGTTTTCGGTAATATCGTCACCGGTTTCACCGTCACCGCGAGTAATTGCCTGAATGAACTTACCGTTTTCATATTCAAGGGCGATAGAGCAACCGTCGAGCTTCAACGGGGCGACAACGTATTCATGTCCGGCCATTCGGCACTTATTGAACCACGTGTCCATTTCAGGTGCCGTATTGGCCTTATTCTGAGAACCCATGATAATCGAATGCTTCGCCTTGGCAAAACCGTCGGTATGATCCGAACCGACAACCTTGAGAAGTTCGGAATCCGGATATTTGGTTTTCAGTTCGTCCCAGAGTGCATCGAATTCGATGTCGCTCATGATAGGAGAGTCAGAGTTATAATAGGCATCCTGTGCCTGACGGAGTTTTGCTTCAAGTTCGTTCTTATTCATGTCATTAATATAGCAAAAACTAGAGGTCTTGTCAACCCTCTAAATCAGAAATAGCCCCTACAGATTCGCAATAATTCAGAGTAGCAGAATCAAAAGCTCGCATCTTAATTCCATCGATTTCTATTTCTGCATTTTCGTCAATAAAAAATTTCCTGCCTTGTGAATCTAGTGCTTCATACAATCCCAAGTTGTAAAGAATACCAGTTATTGTAGCTTCTCTACCGTAAATCGTAATTTTGACATTTGTCTTTGTATTCATACCTTTATCCATCAAGGTCATCCAGTATATTTAATGTTCTACAGGACTGAATAAAAGCGTTCACATCGCCTTTGTTATCCATCCTGTAATCTACACCTTCCATTTCGATAACCATATCCAGTGTAGGTAATATAATTGTATCGTCACACTCGATATAAGTAATGACTTCCAAATCTTCGTAATTATTAATGCTCGTAGAAATCTTAACTACGTTATATTCTTCACCGTCTATCTTTATCCTAGCCATTTAAATTATCCAATGCAAGTTCTGTCATAATGTTATTATAAAATAAATCTAATTCACCGGATTTCTTAAAGTCATACATTTTACCGTTATATTTGACATACCGAATAGCTGTCGGGCCAAACGAATAACGGCATAATGTTGTTGTTCCAGACTTCGATGCCCATAAATATACACCAAATCCACACCGTTCACAAGAACGTACATAGTAAGTATGGTTTTTTCCACCGTCTAATTTAAACCTTACTGATGTACTCATAATTTTTCCAGTGCAAGCTCTGTCTCAATCGCGTTATAGAACATCTCGGCGTCATGTTCTTTCTTAAAATCATATGTTCTTCCGTTATATGTAACTTCAGTAATGTCGCCGTAATCATTTATCCATGCATGTCTAATTCCTGAAGGATCCGACTTTCCGTCCCATTTTGGTTTCGGATAAATACGTTTAACGGTTAAATCAACGCCGAAAATTCTTTCAGGTCTGCCTCCGCCGCCTTCGGCAGAAGATGAACAGTCGAATACCTGATACAGTTTCGGAATCTTTTCGTATTTCGTTCTGAACTTTATCTTAATCATAAACACTCCAAAGCCAAATCGGTCGAAAGTTTCTGATACAGGACTTCAACCTCAGTCTCATTATGCATATTGTATTTCTTGCCCTGATAAATAAGCTTATTTGTCGGCATTCCTACGCAGACCCAAATATCTTCAATCAACGGTGGAATTATTATATTACTTGTTCCCCAAACTTTTTCGGATTTTTTATGAGACGGCGGCGGAGTAAATTTTGACTTGACCACCGCTCTAACCTTTAAGGAGACTCCCTCCAAAACATCTCTTTGTGCCGTAAATGAAAAACGTCTAATCGTATTACAACGTAAAACTTGATAATCGACTTGATCTATTGTTACTCGTATCATTTCAAATCCTCTAATGCAAGTAATGTATTGAATGTCTGGATAAACGCATCAACGTCATAGGCAGAATTCATATGGTAAATCTTTCCGTTCATTTCTATCTTTTGACTCGGGTGAGTCAAAATAAATCCAATTGTTCCATCTTTATTGACATAATCTATAGAATTAATTTTGTCTGACGGGCAATTTTCAGTATCAAATACAAAACTTTCGTCTGACATATTAATACGTATAGCGTTATGTACTATATCATAAACTTTAATCGGTATCATATTTGGTCCAATAAACTCAAAGTCTTAAAATGTTCTTCGAATTTAATATTATCCCATTCAATGTCTATATTATATTCGACATTATCCATTTTTACAACGGATCTTTCAATACCAAGCAAATGAGTAGAGTCAGCTGTTTCACTCACTTTATAAACTATGCCTGTTACATGCTTTCCGTTAAACGACTTAAGCAATTTCGTAACATAGACGATTCTCCAGAAGTTATCCTTATTCCGTTTCAGTTCCATTCTAATCATAGACTATCCAGTGCCTGTACTGCCGAAAATATGTTTTCAAACATCTCGTTTTCCGCTTTATCGCCGATTCTGAACTTATGGCCGTTAAATTCTACACATGAATACGAATTGAAACAATAAACAGAATCATCATCCAGCAATACTCCGTCAACGGTCTTGCTATTGAACCCTTTCAATATCGACTTTACAAACATAAAACCACCATCTATTTTCATAGTGTAGAACTTTTTCATCCCGCCAAGTCCTCAATCGACTGAATTGTATCAAATGCTTGTTGAAGTTCTTCCGCATCGGCAAGAATTTCAACGCCGTTAATCTTTACTTTATAAACGCCACGTAACGAAATCTTTGTTTCTTGACCCTTATGATTCAATACGCAAATACTCGTAACCATATCATAGATACTGCTACGAATATACTTAGTCACCTTGACATTAAGCTCGTATATATGCTTTTCATCAGCGGACCGATAAATTATTACCATCGGAATCGGATTAGAAATCATATCAATGCCCTTTCTATTTCAATTTCATTAATTTGAGAATCTAGCCAAAGCCGAGACTTCATATAATCATTGCCAAATTTCTGGTACATGTCATATGCAAGGATTGCCATTTCAGAATGTATCGGCGCTTTAAAATACGGGTCTGAAAATGTTTTCGGCATTATACCAGTATTCCATATTTCTTCCAATACATGTGCATAAAATTCATTACAGCGATAATCGTTAATACAAAACTGTGCAGCAGTATTTGAAAGTTCGTTCATGCTAGGGTCGTTATACTTATACTCATGTCCCTGTTTCTTTTCTATTTCCAGAATATGAGCATAATAAGTATATCTTGCAAGTTGAACGACATAACGGCGAAGATCTTCTGATATTGGGTCCATATTCACAATATAGAAAAAGGGATGACTTTCGTCAACCCTTATTTAAGTCTGTCTATTTCTTTAAGTTCATTAAACAACTGACCAAATGCGACTTGTTCATCATGGTTCCACAATCTGAACGTATGCCCGCCAAGTTCGACAACTTCTGTACGATTTAACGGAACAAATGTCATCTGCAGTTTAGATTTACGGTTTGCACCGTATACCTTATCCTTTCGGCTTCTACTTTGAGGCGCCGGAGTATATGTAAATGGTCTTAGGAAATAAATTCCGCCAATCTGATTATAAACCCGCTGAGTAGGCCATTCAAATATTATTTGCTTTGACCAATAGACCTTTTCAACATTATTATAAACTAGATTGTTGATTTTTACACTTACCATGAACATCACCCTTATAGAGTTTCTTCAGTTCACGATTTGTCTTCATCCAGAGATCCGGACGAACACGGTCGATAGAACCGAACTTGATAGCGTTAATAGCGATACCGACATACTGCTTGCACTGGTATTCCGTCGCGACTGCTACGGCTGTCTCATAACGAGTACGAGCGTCTTCGATACCGGAAATTCGAGTTACGATACCCTTGACCTTTTCCAAGGCTTCAGCATAGTAACGCTCGACAATTCCGACATAATTACGCATACCAGCGAGCTCTTCCGGAATGAACTTCACGTAGTCAATATCGACTACGCCAGTCATACAGTCGAAATGGTCGCGAATAGACTTGTACGTAATGCAGTTGATACGCTTGAACATCTCGATATATTCGTCACCCTTGACCTTTAAACGGAACTTGACCGGATAACCGTTGATAGTATGTGCAGAATTGAAAGCCAACACATAACCTTCATAGTTAAGGTCAAGCTTCTTGGCCTGGTCTACACAATCCTTCAAATTCTGATAACCAGTAATAACTTCCGTTACAGGTACGCCGATTTCCTTAGCCAACTTTTCAAGGTCAGCTCGCGAATATTCAATATGAGTCGCATAGAAAGCGCTGAGCAAAGTCAAGCCTTCGTAATCATAATGAACCACATGAACGTCGTCCTTGCTTGTACATTCGAAACAGTATGTTTCTCCGTCAATAAGCTTGCTTGCGTCTACATGTTCATCAAACCACTTCTTAGCCCAGATTGCCTGTTCAGAATAAAAGCTTCCGGCAGTCTTCAAAATCCAGTCTTCCTTATACTTGAAACAGATAATCAGAGAACCGTCAATCTTGTTAGTCGCCAAGAATGAACCAGCAATGCTCGGTTCGAATTCCTTAAAACGGCTGATAATCTTACCGGTCTCGGCATAGGTTCCGTCTTCTGCAAAGATTTCAGAATAGTTGAAGAACTTGTCGAACGGATGTGCGACAATCTTACCTGTCTTCTTTTCGAAAACGATACCGCGGCACTGCATAGTTACCTTGTCCCAGTGACCTGCATAAGTCGTAGCAAGGCTATACTTGAAACCGACCAAGTCTTCAGTTTCATGCTTGGTAAGCCAGCCCTTGCGGACATAGCGATAACACTTCTTCATGAAAAGCCAAGACTTAAACGCCTTCCACTTTTCGCCTAAATCGAATTTGATTCTGTAATATAAGTTAATCATAGTTCCTCTATTGCAAATGCTTCTTCTAAAGCGTCTGCCAACATTTTTCGTTCTTCGTCTTTACTGACGTTAAAAGTTAAACCGTTATAGTCTACATAATGATTCTGCATCCAACCATGAATATTGCTTGTTCCCCAAAGGTCAATCAATTCCGGTAAATCATATTTGTTTTCTTCTGATAACCATCGTTCGACCGATAAAACTGGATGAGCCATGAAACTATCCTTCGGAGTGAAGTCAAATCTACCGTTATGGTAAAATCCCCGAACTTTATACTTTTCATCACTAACCTTTATCTCAATCATGCGTAAAATATAGTTAATATTCTACGAATGTTAACCCTCTAAATTTTCTATCGACAATTCTGTCTTTAATGCATCATACAACATGGCCCGTTCCGGAGGCAAATCCATATCATAAATTCTGCCTGCATATTCAATCGACTGCAAATCACTGTTAATAAGCTGTAACTCTTCCATACCGTAATAAGTAGTCGTTACCTGAACACCGTTTACCGTAATTACGCCGTCGACTCGCTTTGCGATAATTTCAGGAATCCATACGAAATCATCTTTTTCCGACATGGACTCATATTGGTGCAAAAAATCCAGGACTTCATATGTTCTTCCAGTCTTTAAAAACTTGATTATTGCCATTTTTACTCCAACTGGTTAATTGCCGTTACAGTATTAAAGTTATGCTCGATTATCGACATGATATGCCTGACATACTTATAGAAATCAGACATTTTCGGACAACGCATATCAAATTCAGGTTCCTTAATTTCAAATCTCTCATCACCAAAGATAAGTGTATCGTTTATGAAAATATCCATACACTCATTTACTTCCTCAGCAGTACCGGTATCTTCAGAAACCATGATACACGTATACCAGATTTCGAATAGCGGAACACGATCAATAAGGCACGGATTATAACACCAATCAGAAATATCCTCATTATCTTCACAATCGTCGACTACGCACTTGAACTTGATATTGTACGAATTGTCAATATATTCGTACTTATTGTCTTCACCACGTATAACCTTAATATTCCTCATATTAATAATATAGGAAAAAGACTGACTTTTGTCAAGCCAGTCTTTTCAACAAATAGGTAAATTATTTTTTACAGAGCGCCGAGCTTCTTAAGTTCAGCAATCGTAGATTCCATAAGAGAGTCCTTGACAGGAGCAGATTTCTTAACGGTTTCAGGTTTCTTAATTGCAGATTCCTTAACAATCTTGTAACCGGCTTTTCTAGCGACACGAACTGCTTCGTTGAAATCGTCAGAATCACTGAGAGTAATGTCTTCCTTGTTCTTCCAGTAATTTGCAGTTTCCTGGTCAAGCTGGTCAACGAGGAATGTCGTAACTTCGTCGAAAATCTTCTTCAAGGTTCCGAGAGTATAACCGCGAGGGAATACAATCTTGAACTTATCGTAGAATTCCTGGAGAGTACCGTCAAATGCACCCTTCTGACCGACGTGGAACTTACGGTTAAGCTGGTTCATGCAATACTGGTAGCACTGACGGACCTGAGCCTTGTCAACCTTACCAACCTTATTCTTGTCGACAGCACCATCTTCAGCGGCAATCGCAACAATACGGCGAAGAGCTGCTGCTGGAATTGCATCGAAACCGATAGAACCACCACCAAAACCAGAACCGCCGTTTTCACCACCAGAAGCGACGCGACGCTTTTCATCGGCTTCAATCTGGTCGATAACCTTCGGATTATCAAGAGCTGCCATGATACGCTTCAGTTCCTTGTTGAGAGGCGGTTCTTCACCCGGAGCAAGAAGCTTACGTCCGAGCATCTTACCGACTTCCTTGGCAACATAATAATAGAAGTTATCAAAATAATACATTGCCTGATCGGATTCGAGAATATCAGCAAGACGTTCGAGAGTTTCCTTAGAAAGAGTATATTCCTTTCCAGCCTTCTTAGCACGGTGCCAGTCCCAGAATTCTTCAATAGCCTGTTCCGGAGAACCTTCCCAGTTATCCATCAAGAACGGCTTAAGAATACGAAGAACCGTTTCATAATGACGACCGAAAGCCTGTTCCGCAGTTTCGCCTTTAATTGTCGCATCTTTATCCTTTACCCAATTAACAAGCGTTTCAAAAGCAGGTTTCGATTCAATCGCAGACACTTTTTCGCGGTTGGCTTCATGTTTTGCCCTGTAATAATCCCAGAACAAATCAATATTATTATCCACTTCATCTTTTAAACGGTCAACCTGGTCAATAACTTGATACAGGTCAATATCATTCTTGTTAGCGACGTTGATAATAAGATATTCAAGCTGAGCCTTCTTTTTAGAGTTCTTCAAGCTCGGATCGATATTGAGCTGCTTTGCAACTGTGTCCCAGTCCAAACCATATTCTTCAATAAACTTGCTAAGCCTATTGTACGTCGGGTCTCCGTCCTTTTTAAGAAAATCGCCAAGGATAAATAAAAGATTTTCAAGAGAATCTTTACCGTGAACACGGTCAGAGGCACGAGACATTTCTGTCAAAACGTAGTCTTTAAATTTCATTATTAAACTCCTTAATTATTTTATATTATTTATAAGAAAAGCTGACCTTATTCAGGCCAGCTTTAAGGAATAATAATATGAAAGAACTAGCAAACAACTACATGGACATTGTAGAGATACTTTTCAACGATTCCGACTAGTTTTTCAAACTTAATCTTATCGAGAGTAGTAATAATTCTTGGATTTTCATTCTCAGTATACTTAATCGGATGCTTCCAAAGATTACACTTTTGAATTTCTCTTTTAGTCTTGATGAAATTGATAACCGTATCGAAACGTTCCTTAGTCAAATACTTTCGAACGTTCTTACACATATATTCAAGCGTATCTGCGAGTTCCTTGGCCTTGTCCTTACTCGTCATAGCAAAGAACCAGAAAATCGCATGGTCCTGAATCGGCTGGAAATCGCAGCTGATATCATAAGTAAGCCCACGCTTCTCACGGAGTTCATTCGTCATAGGACTGGAACGACCGAACGTAAGCATGTGAGACGCAATAAGAAGATACTGGAAATCTGAACGCTTGAGCACCTTCTTTCCGTAAGCATAAACCTGAGCCTTATCGCCCTTGGCGACCGGCATAATTTCCTTCTTTGTCGCCTTGAACTTCGGAGAGACCTGCTTAGGAAGTTCAGTACAATATTCGACACCCTTGAATTCCGTCCATTCCTTACCGACTTCGACAATTCGTAACGGATGCATGAAAACATCGTTATACATCTTTTTCGCATCTTCGTAAGTAAAATTCGTAATGTCTTCTACAAATCCACCCGGTTCGACAAGGTTATAATACTTATAGAAGTTATTCAAAATGTTTCCGTCAACAGGATCATCGTAACAGTCAGTAATTTCCTGAATAACGATATTCTTTTCGGTTTCGAACTCTTCCTTAGTAATAGAATCAAACCCTGACAACAAATCGCTTACGAGCTGCTGCTTAAATTCTCTTGGAAGTTTAGATTCCAATCCCCTGAAGAAAAATTCTACGTAATTAAAACAGGTTTCGGCGTTAAACTCGATACAGTCGTTAAGGAAGCGTTCTTCGTACTTATCAACCAGCTTACAGATAAGATGTTCCATCAAATGCGATACGCCA
>Ga0326511_10004355_pt1 | contig 11304 bp, 18 predicted proteins | sample 0_2496_0518_D_FD_203701 | JGI IMG/M metagenome (GOLD analysis project Ga0326511, IMG submission 203701) | Bovine rumen microbial communities from UC Davis, California, United States - 0_2496_0518 | ecosystem: Host-associated > Mammals > Digestive system > Stomach > Rumen | place: USA...
TGGTAGCTGAGAGACTCGACTCCGCCGGCTATGCTCTGGCGAACGTCGTTGACGCGGCTCTCGCTGCTGACCTCATCGCTCACGGCACAGCTTCGAGCGACACGACAGCTCTGACAAAGAGCAACATTTACGAGAAGATGGTCACAGACATCGCTACAGTCAAGAAGGCGAAAGTAGATCCGGCTAAGCTGTGGATCGCTGTTACTTCCGACTCCTATGCGAAGCTGATCCAGAGCCCTGAATTCGTAGCGGCTGCTGCAAACGTAGGCGAACTCGGTGCTGGCTACATGGGCAGACTTGCAGGAATCCCTGTATATGAAGCAATCAACCTCAACGGACTGACAACAGGTTCCGGTTCTTCACAGAAGACTGTTGACTACGTTATCGGCAACAGCGACTTCTGCCACTTCGTAGACGCTTGGAACGTTCCAGTAGGCGTTTATGATCTTGCTGACGGCGCTCACATCGGATGCAGCGCAGTTCAGGGCAGAAAGGCCTTCGGATACAAGATTACTCAGCAGACCTCTGTCGTATATCACAACGCTTAATCATAAGGGGGTAGACAATGAGCAACTTCGCAACTATCGAAGACATCAACACATTGTGGAGACAGATGACAACAGATGAATCCACTCGTGCTGATGCGCTTCTCCCGATCGTTTCGGACTCGCTCCGTGAGGAAGCGTTTAAGGTCGGAAAGAATCTCGACGATATGATTGAGGAGAGACCGACACTCGCATCGGTTGCGAAGTCCGTCACGGTGGATGTAGTGGCAAGGGCATTGATGACATCCACTGACAGCGAGCCCGCAACACAGTTCTCTGAATCTGCATTAGGTTACTCCGTATCCGGCACATATCTCGTGCCGGGTGGAGGCCTTTTCATAAAGAAGAGCGAACTGGCGAGGCTCGGACTTAAGAGACAGCGTATGGGGGTGATCAGTTTATGGCCAGAATCAGAGGAGTAACAATCGTCCTTTACGACTTGACTCAGACGGGCAAGGACCCACTGAACAAACCAATCTTTGCGGAAGTGCCCGTAGAGGTGGACAACGTGCTTGTTGCTCCTGTCAGCTCTACAGAACAGCTTGAGACATTCAACCTCACGGGCCGTAAAGCCGTATATCAACTTGGAATACCGAAGGGTGACACACACAACTGGACAGCAGGGAAGAAGGTCAGATTCTTTGATGCCGACTGGAGGATCATCGGAATCCCGACGCAGGGCATTGATGACATGATTCCGCTCAGCTGGAACAAGAAGGTGCAGGTCGAAAGATATGAGCAAGGTTAATTTCAAATTGGACAAGGCGGGTGTAAGACAACTGCTGAAATCGGGCGAAGCTATGGGCGTCGTGTCCGAGTACGCTTCGAGGATCCAGAGCAGATGCGGTCCGGGGTACGAGCTCACTACTCACGTAGGGACGAATCGTGTGAACGCATCAGTTCATGCAGCTACAGTCGAGGCCCGCAGAGACAACTACGAGAATAACACCCTGCTCAAGGCCAGAGGAGGTGGCATATGATCGAGACTTTACTGATCGACTACCTCAGTGAGCATCTTGAGGTATTCGTCGGGATGGAGGCTCCCGAACAGACGACAGACTATGTTCTGGTCGACAAGACAGGAAGCAGCCGAAACAACCACATCATCACATCGTCCTTCGCGATCCAGTCGTATGGTGCTACGTTGTATGACGCCATGCTTCTGAATCAAGAAGTCACTGAGGTGATGGAAGGATTAATTGAGTTCGATCAGATTACACGGGTCGAGCTCGAAACAGATTACAACTTTACGAACACAGCCACAAAGCAGTACCGCTGGCAGGCTGTGTATTCAATAACTCATTATTAGGAGGCACTAAATGGCACAGACAGTAGGAAACGTAAGTGCTGGCAAGCCGGCGATCGGTGGTGCTATCTGGAGAGCGGCGAAAGGAACTACTCTCCCAACAGATGCCACAACCGCTCTTGCAGCCGACTTTAAGGCGCTCGGATATGTAAGCGAGGACGGACTCACAAACTCCAACAGCCCTGATACTACAGATATCAAGGCATGGGGTGGCGACACGGTTCTGAACATTCAGGAAGAGAAAACTGATACATTCCAGTTCACTCTTATCGAAGTTCTGAACGTGGAAGTCCTCAAGGCTGTGTATGGATCCGGCAATGTCTCCGGCACACTCTCAACAGGCATTACAATCGAGGCGAACGCCACGGAACCAGAAGAGGGCGTGTGGGCAATCGACATGGTCATGAACAGCAACACAGTTAAGAGAGTTGTTATTCCTCATGGAAAGATTTCAGAAATCGGCGACATCGAGTACACAGACTCCGATGCTGTTGGGTATGAAGTCACTATAACAGCTCTGCCTGATACGGATGGCAATACTCACTACGAGTACATCAAGCAGTCCTAATAGGCAAATGGATAAGGAGGTGTACACATGAAGGCTAAATTAAAAGACGGGTTCAATGTTGAAATCAACGAGAACTGTCTGAACGACTGGGGATTTCTGACACTGCTTCGCAAAATCGATAAGGGCGACACAGGCTTGATAGTGGACATCGCCGAGAAACTGTTAGGCGGCGAAAAAGAGGTCGATAAACTTGCGAAACACCTCGAGGTGGACGGAGTAACTCCAGCTGACAAGATGGTCGACGCTCTGACAGAGATTATGGAATCCGCCAACGAGTTAAAAAACTCCTAACCCTCGCCAGCATGATCAGTATCGACGAGAACGCATTAATATGCGATCTTGCCGAGACTTATCAGATATTTGATTATAGGTCGCTCCCGGTACAACTGGTGGCGACCTTATCTGCTGGTCTGAGGGATAATTCACGAATAAAGCTCCGAATCTCTGACATGCCAGTGGATTTGGAGACAGTAATACTCGCATCTATCGCTGACAACCTTTCGCTGTTGAGAGCGGGATTTAGCAAGGATAAAACAAGCAAACCGTTCCTGTTTACAGAGGCGATACAGGGCGAGACAAAACCAAAAGTAAAAGGATTCAGAACGGCGGAGGACTTTGAAACCGCTCTGAAACAGATCAGAGGAGAGTAACTATGGCTACACTTGGCACGGCTTACGTACAGATCGTACCATCCGCGCAAGGCATAAAAGGCTCAATAACGAACGTACTCAGCGGAGAAGCGGCAGCGGCCGGTACTGATGCGGGAACGAAAATAGGCGGATTCGCAAAGAAGGCTCTCGCAAAGGTGGCAATCGGCGCGGCTGTGATTAAGACCGTCAAGAGTGCGCTCGATGAAGGTGCGAAACTCCAGCAGTCATATCTTGGTGGAGTGGACACGCTTTACGGCGAAGCGGCAGACGGAGTCAGGGCATACGCGCGAGAAGCGGCTCAGGCGGGTATCTCGATGAACGACTACTCGGAACAGGCCGTTTCGTTCGGAGCATCTCTAAAACAGGCCTTTGGTGGAGACGTAACCAAAGCAGCAGAGGCGGCGAACACGGCGATTCTTGACATGGCCGACAACTCTGCGAAGATGGGCACGGATATCACATCGGTTCAGATGGCATATCAGGGCTTCGCCAAGCAGAACTACACCATGTTGGATAACTTGAAGTTAGGCTACGGCGGAACGAAGTCCGAGATGGAACGGCTCCTGGCGGATGCAGAGAAGTTGACTGGTGTCCACTATGACATCAACAATCTCGGAGACGTTTATGCTGCTATTCACGCGATACAAGGAGACTTGGGTCTGACTGGGGTCGCGGCGGCAGAGGCATCACAGACGTTCAGCGGTTCGTTTAATGCTATGAAGGCATCGGCGCAGAACTTGCTCGGATCTCTTGCACTTGGGCAGAATGTGGGCCCGGCTATGACACAGCTCGCGCAATCAGTAAGTACGTTCTTCTTTGGTAACTTCATTCCAATGATTGGGACGCTGGTCAAATCTCTTCCGACCGCAATACTGGCGTTCTTACAGACAGGCCTTCCGCTGTTGGTATCAGGGATATCCAACTTGCTGACAAGTTTAGCAACGAATATAACGAACTTTGCGAATGGAGTCTCATCAACGCAGATTAATACATGGGCGAGGACACAATTGCCGAAGATCCTCACAGCTGGTGGACAGTTAGTCATGCAGCTTGCAACGGCCCTGATCAGAAACCTTCCGAAGATTGTTTTGGCAATCGACAAGATTGGACTTGCGATTGTAACAGGACTCGGCTCGGCACTATGGGGCAAGGTCTCACAAGCAGCGGCTGGTATTCGTGACAGATTCATGGCACCGATCAATGCACTGATTGGAAAGGTTAAGGCAGTAATCGACAAGATAAAATCCTACTTCCCATTCAGCATTGGCAAGGTCATGAGCAATATCAAGTTGCCACACTTCAAGCTGACTGGTGAATTTTCATTAAAGAATAAAACCGTTCCAAGTCTGTCCGTCTCGTGGTACAGACAAGGCGGTATCGTGGACGGCGCAACTATATTCGGTGGAATCGGAATGGGTGAAGCAGGGCCTGAGGCGATACTTCCACTGGATCCATTTTGGCAGAGATTGGACGAGCAAAACAATCAGACTGAAGCTTTACTCATAAGGCAGAACACAATATTAATGGCATTGCTTGAGGAGGTTTCAAAAGAAAAGGACTTTAAAGTAAATGGAATGTGGGCTGGACGTTACGTCAACAGTTTAGTGAGGTAGGCGATGGATAAAGTTTACTACTACAACCGAAATGGAATATTAAAGCTGACGTTCGGTGAGGACCCATATTATATGGTGCTTGGCACGGGCGAGTTTAAAGATCAGACATGGGAATATAGCGACCAGTTTGGCCACTTTGGTAGTTTTCGAAGGGATAAAACAACGTATTCATTCAGCGTTGCGATTACAAGTAATTCTCTCACAGATTATGATGCACTATGCGACATCTTCACGGATGACATATTAGCGAATGAGCCAGGCTATCTCTTGATAAATGGGTGGAGACTTAACTGCTACGTGATTAAGTCAGAGCACTCATTCTATGGCAAAAGGGATCACGTTATTGCTTTTGAAGCGGTATCACCTAACTCCACTTGGCTCCGTATGGTGACAAGGTCATACAACGGTGATCCAGGCGGTGGCTCCACGGGAGAGAACCTCGGACGAGACTATACACTCGAAGATGAACTCATGGGGCGTGGATATAACTACGGCTACTCACAGCCGGAAAGCCATTACGCGAGTATCGATCTCGCTGGTTCCGGGAACGGCTTCGAAACTATCATATATGGCCCACAAGTTAATCCGGTCATCTATCTAGATAATAAGCCGGTGAAGGTCAATATCACGATCGACGCTACACAGCGACTCAAGATCGTGTCGAACGGGTCAGTCAAGACTATCACGATACTGGAGCCGAATGGAGCGAGTACGGATGCGTTCGTTTACAGAGACAAAGAGAATACTCCATTCCTGACGTTAGGACAGCACACCGACTTAACATTCGGTCAAATCAGATTCGACTTCACTACGATTGAAAGAAGGAGCGAGCCGTCATGGATTTAATTTACGTCAAGACTGACGAAAACGGAGTACAGACGAGCGGATACTTGAGTCACTTCGAGGGAGCGTTTGAGGTCTCAACGGACATCGACTACGTTACAAATAACTTTGAATTAACTATGGAACTACCGACCACGAAGGACGGTCTCCTGTGGGCAGAGAACGAAATCAGTTGTATCGTGTTCGTGGAGGGCACCGAGTACGGTGGAGAGATCCTCGGGAGTACGATAGACATCGCAGAGAATACGATCAAATACACGGGGAGAACGTGGCGAGGGTGCCTCAGTCAATGGATCATCGAGCCTCCAGCGGGGCAAGATTATCTGATAGTCTCGGGCAATCTTGCGGATTCGCTCCGGCTGTTACCGATGGGGGAGTGGATAGAGGTTGCAAACACATCGTATTCGGGCGGGACGTATCAGTTTAACAGATACATTTCAACGTTTGAAGGTGCGACTAATCTGCTAACCGCTGCACAGTCTAATTTAAGAATGGCATTTACTTTCGAGTCCGATGGATACGGAGGCAAGGCCGTTTTAAACATCATCGAGGCGAGGGACAGACGTAGCGAAATCGAGGTCTCACAAGACTACAACGATAAGATTCAGCTCACTATCGTCAGAGACAACAACACACCTCGGCACGTTATTTGTCTCGGACAGGGCGAACTCCACGAGCGTGAGGTTATACACCTATACGCGGACGAGGGCTGGAACATATCACAGACACCGATAGCAGGTGCGTTTCCAGTCGAGGTTTATGACGCATCAGCTACGGAAGATTTACTCGGAGACGGGACGAAGTACTTCAAAGAGCTGATACATAACCACGAACAAATCGAGGTGAATATAAACGATTTAGATATTCAACTCTCGGACATCATCGGAGGTAAGGACGTTCTCACGAACGAGACCGTCTCGGCTGAAATCACGACTATCGTGTGGCGAGTCGAGAACTACGGTGAATATCAGTCCGAGGTCTATGAATATAAGACGCGAGTGCTACTTTAGGAGGATAGCAAATGGGCACAAACATAATAACCGGCTACACGGGAACAAGGCACATTACACCGGCTATGGACGCGAGCGTATATCGTGCAGCGTTCGGAGCTGACGAGTATGTTATGAGCGACGGAAACAAACTCGCTGGATCTATGCCGACAATCAACGACTTTACAATCCTCGACGGGCTGGTTTCGATGCAAGGACACATGATTCAGATAACACAGGAAACGCTCTCGGTGGATACGTGTGCGACAGGATACGCAAGAATCGACCTCGTTTGTTTGAGGTTCACACACGACAACGTTTCGCTCGTTGACGCTGCGGAACTGATAGTCATAAAGGGCACCGAAGTCCAGAGCGGAAACACTCCAGTCGCTCCGTCATACAATACGGGCAAAATCGACGAGGGTGCTACGATCGTGGATATGCCTCTTTACAGAATCGACCTGAATGGCTCGACAGTTACGTTCTCGAGGCTCTTTGTCAGGGCATACAGTACAGAGGAGGCAAGGCCGTTACAGATCAATCTCGGAACAGTATCGAGTCTGCCTGTATCGGTTTCGGACGATAGAATCGTGGCCGAGCACATAGTCAAACCAGGTGACTGTCTGCTCGGAACACCGTCAGCACAGACCAGCGACTGGACTGTGACTACACAGGACGGATCGCTTTCAGTAGCAGGATCCATTTCCGGTTCAACAACCGCAACGATATGGTTAGTTATTCCACTTGAATAAGGAGGACGTTTTCTATGGATAAGTTTTTTCTGATTCAGATCAAGCGCACAAAGGGCGCAATTGAAAAGGGCGTAGTGGTAAAGGACACGCTCGACGCAGCGAAACAGAGTTATCACGCATATCTCGGAGCGTATGCTTTCGGCAATAACGCCGATACGGACTACGTTCTCGTACAGATTCTCGATGGCAACGGCCTCGGACTCAAGGGCGAAACTTGGGAAAAGAAAGCTGCACCGGAACCGGAACAGGAGGCATAACATGGACAGGATTATCGTAAACAAATTCGTGGGGGGGGGTACTCCTCAGTACAGAAAGGAGGCAGTGCGTTAGGGCTGTCTCCGAGCAAATCTCCGAGAGGAGGTTTGAGGCAAGGTAAGGAGGTGACTCCTTATGGCTGTTAGCACGATTAAGCAGATAGACGGCAACATCGGCGGGAGCCATGAGGGGTATCCAACCAAAGATTATCTAAAATTGCCGAATGGTGTCCTTATTCAATGGGGTACGTTGCAGAACGTAACAGCAACCACAACCGTTGTCACATTTCCGATTCCTTATAAAGTAGAGCAGTTGCCTACAGTAATTGCAGTAAGTGGCGCAGGAAGTGGCAGAAGTACTGTGAGCGTTGAGAGCGTGACCATTAACCAATTCGAGATATGGCAATCTACAACATCAGCAAAGTGGTTAAGGTGGATAGCAATCGGCTATTGGAAATAATCAGCCTTGCCGAGTACGGCATGACATCAATAATAAAAGCACCTATGCAGACAACAGTTTTATACAACGGAAACAAGGTTACAAGCGGAAACATCACGTTGAGTGAAGCACCATCTAACTTTGATGCGTTGGTGATTTACACGAAAACAAACCTCGAATGCTTCTATGACATTCTCCCTATCGGAAACGATTTTTCAGTAGGGCAGAATCTCACGCTTGACCATTGTGCATATACGGGAACGCTGTTCGGCAATGTTGCGCTGTCGACTACCCCAACGGGAATATATGTGAACTCGTCGAGCAACGATGCGAATTGGTTATTAGGCGTAATCAAAGTAGTCGGAATCAAGTTTGCATAGAGCGAAAACCTAACGCCATAGAACATATGGCAACATCAACAATCAACATGAGAGGTATGCATTTTGGCACAAGAACGCAAATTAACCCAATTACGGGATACACCGCCGAAACGGATGGTGTGTTGGAAGTATATATGAACCCAACCAATTCATCCCCCGCATATGGTCTTATAGATGGTGTACCGAACGGAAGAATAAACACCTTTTCGGGGTATGCTACCACTCAGCATTATCCCGTGACGAAAGGGTCAACAATCAAGTTGGGGTCATCTTCGGGAAACGCTAACTTTTCGTTCTACTTTTTGCCAATAACTTTTTAACCTACAGAAAGGAAAACCAATGAAAGATTTTTGGAAAGCAACTTCAATACGTGCGTTGCGAACTATTTGCCAAACGGCTATAGCGATTATCGGCACGGCAACACTTATGTCAGACGTTAATTGGCAAATGGTAGTGTCAGCGTCAGCATTAGCGGGCATACTGTCTGTGCTGACGAGCATCGCAACAGGACTCCCCGAAGTGGACTATCAGCGCCACATCTACATGAGCAAAGACGAGCCTGAGGACAGTGTCATAGACGATTATGAGGTGTTCGACTATGGCGATGGGGAAGTAGAGGTGCAAGATGGGGAAGAGTAACACCGAACAACTGAATATCGCAAAGAAGTATCTCGGACAAGGTGGTTCACGCTTCCGCAAATACTGCGGTCTGCCGAGTGGTTCTGCGTGGTGCGATGCGTTTGTAACGACCATCTTTGCCGAGGCGGGTAACGCAAGCCTTTTCTGTAACGGCACAAAGCAGACATACTGTCCAACTACAATCAAGTGGTGCAGGAGCAATCTCGCAGAAGTACCACCATATCTCGCATTACCGAGTGACATAATCTTCTTTGATTGGGAACCGAACTCGACACCTAATCACATCGGCTTTGTCAGAGAGAGAAAGGATTGTGAGGCCATCTACACAATCGAGGGCAACACATCAGGCGGGATCGTAGCGAACAAGGTCAGAAACACGAAGTACGTGTGTGGTATCTATCGCCCACACTTCAAGGCAAGTTTTGACGCATCCAAGCCGTTGGTCATTGACGGGTACTTCGGATACCATTCGATAGCAATGTTCCAAAAGGCACTCGGAGTGTCCGCGGACGGCATCCTCGGACAAGGCACTATAAAGGCGTGGCAGAGGAAAATTGGAGCGAGTCCGATTGACGGACTATGGGGAAAGGCAACCTCAAAAAAGGCACAGAAGTTCCTCGGAGTGACCGTAGACGGATACTTCGGTCCTGCATCCACAAAGGCTCTTCAGAAGTGGATAAACAAGGTAAACGGAGGCGAGTCTGCCACACCCAGCACGCCCACAGTAAGCGGTAAGTACATCGGTCAGGCTTGTGCCGACTATGACCACAAAGCAGGCGACTCAAGCGGTAAGGAAGTCTGCAAGTCAGCTTTCAAGTATTCGTCCTCAAGCACATCGGTGTACAACTGGACTTACGTTTTCAGACCGAAAGATTCTGCAAAAGCCGAAAAGACAGCTTCTATGTGCGAGAAAGCAATCGCCAACAACGCCATAGGTTATAACCGCAAAGGCGAGACAGCATACGGCAAGAGCAAGGCAATGACCAAGCTCGCAAAGGCGGTCAACTATGATCTCTCCAAAATCACTACTAAGTGCGGACTGTCGTGCGGTGATCTCATCTGTCTCTGCAATCGCTGGGCGGGACTATCGACTTGCTACATCGGCAGCGCACTCCCGCTTGCGGAGAAACTGAAATCCAATTCGAATTTTACGTGCCTATCCTATAAAAAGGGTATGGCTCTAAAGAGGGGCGACGTGCTGATTACTGCACATAGTAGTGGGAAAAACAATCACGTTGCGATGGTTTTATAAGGGGGTGGGACAATGCCTGACAATGCTATACTTGCACTACTCGGATTTGTTGGGGCGTTGATCGTAGCCCTCAAACCGATCCTCGACCTGAACACCAACATAGCCGAACTGAAAACGAGCATCGACAATTTCAAAGCATCGGTTGACAAGCTGGACTCTCGCATAACTGAGCACGGCAAGGAAATCGACAAGCTAAAAGAGACAGTTGCAGAGCACGGAGTCAGAATCGAGAATTTAGAAAAAAGGTAAGGCGGACCGGAGATGGTTCGCAATGGGATCACCTCCTTTTACATTACAAGAAGGCCCGGGGCTAATCGCCTCGGGTCTTTTTGCGTGGCGGTAATTGTGAGTTTGCTAAGAACAATTACAACGCTATATACAGATATACCTCATCAGGATCCACGATGTCAAGGTGTGCAGCACGGACTTTGCCGGCTTTGATCTGTTTGTAATAATCCTTCCACGAGTCGCTCCAAATCGTGCCGATGCGGTTGTCGTTCGCATAAACATTGACGGCAGGGGAGCCGTTGACCTTTATCAGCTGGAAGCCGACGGTGCGGATCTGCTTGTTGCCGAGTGCCTTTATCCCTTTATGGGCATACTCGTCTCGGTATGTTGCAAGCTTGATCCTGTTGAAGCCTTTATAGTTATCTGTGTGAGGGACGATGAAGTCCATCTCCGTTTTTTTCTTGAATAATGCCATACAAATCACCTCCGTATTCAATTTTAAACAATGTAAAGGCCTATTGACAAGGGATATAAATGGGCGTATCTTAAAAAAGGAAGGTGACTTGAAACTAAATATTACGACCTGTTAGGGTATAGGGGACCGTCACAAGTTGACGGGTAAAATTATTCCCGCAACTATTCCTAAAATCATAATTTTTTAGGTAGTAGGGTAGGGCAAATATCCACTCAATCCTTAACAATTGTATATTGAAGTTAGAGTCATCTCCAACGATAAATCTTAATTGAATATCGAAGGAGGTGTTTTTATTTTATGAAAGCGCAGAGCATCCAGCAATTCGCCATCGTCCAGAGTGACTCGGCTGCAGCTTTTGAGGAAGAGCTCAA
>Ga0326511_10004357_pt1 | contig 11302 bp, 24 predicted proteins | sample 0_2496_0518_D_FD_203701 | JGI IMG/M metagenome (GOLD analysis project Ga0326511, IMG submission 203701) | Bovine rumen microbial communities from UC Davis, California, United States - 0_2496_0518 | ecosystem: Host-associated > Mammals > Digestive system > Stomach > Rumen | place: USA...
GTATTCCAAAAACCGCCCGCCATTGTCGAACAGGGGGGTATCCTACCGTTCGACCAGTCTGCCGTCAGCGTCAAAACTGTATGTTTTCTTTCCACGGTGAACCTCTTCGTGACAAGATTGGCAAAGTAACATCAAATTGTCGAATCCATACGCGATATCGGGATTCGTGCAGTTCTGCTCGGTCAGATGCACCTTGTGATGCACAACGCGACCGGCATTCAGTATGCCCATTGCCGCGCACCGTTCGCAGATGCCGCCGACAGATGCAATGTATGCCTTCCTGCATCGCGTCCATGCCGGACTTTGATAGAATCCGTTATTCAGTCTCTTCATAAGCCGTAACGCAAAAGACACATCCGAAGATGTGCCTTTGCTTAAGGAGATTGGAATATGTCTTTGTGTGAACACTTTTCACGCTTTGGATTGTATCATAGTTTTCGGACTTTGGTCTGTCATTTTTTGCCGCCCGCCTGTCATTTTCCCAAAAAGAACCGCATTGACATCCATGTGCAGATATTGCATCGCCCTTAACATCACATCGCCGTTCATGCGATATATGTACCGCAAATATTCGCCAAGCTGTCCTGCATCGCATTGTATCGCGTCTGCCAACCGTCTGATGCTGATGTTCTGTTCACACATTTCTCGTTTGATTTCGCGTATTACTGTCCTGTACGTGTCGCTCATGTAGATAATTGATGGCACATTCTTCACTCCCTTCAAAACAGCGTTTCCTGCGGTTGCCATCCAACGCCGATGTAGTCAAGCACCCGCGCCCATCCGTATTGCTCGCCGGTTTCCTCGTCCGTGACGCATCGGAACATCCAATACTCCCATTCCTTTGGATTCCGATAGTACAGCTTATCGAATCGGTGCGGACGCTTTTCCAGTTGAATTCCGAATCCACACATCGAGCATCCTGTCCTCTGTGCGCCGGTTGTCCGAAGGATTCCGTCAGTGCCGCGCACGATTTCGCCGTATACTTCCGGCACCGGCACTTTCAGATCCAACGCAAGCTGAAGCACATCTTCTCGGTTGAATATGGCGAACGGACACGAACGGATTGCAGACTCACCGAAATAGTTGCAACCGTTCAGCATCAACGCCTTTGCCCGCCGCCCGCCTTCCGATGCCATGAGTCCAAGGAATGGAACGCTGTTGTGTTCCTTCGCCCAATCATCGCACGGTTTTTCTTTGAGATAATAACAGCACTTCGATGACACCTTGAACGGCGCGATGCAATAGTGTGTACCTTCCTCTTCGTTCGCATATCCTGCAAACTTCTTCAGCCACTTCTCCGACATCTTCATCCGGCTGTTGGTCTGATTGCCGCCATATTCCCCTGTCTCGCCGGTGATGATGGCATGTCGCACCGTCTTGTTCCGTTCGCTCGGATTCGCAAGCAGTTCAATCTTCGCCGCAATCTCCTTTGACAGCACTGGAAAGCCGAATTCTTGAATGATGGCTTGTTTCGTCCATCGCGTTCCGTCTGCTTTCTCCGCGCTCTTCAGACATTCGATGCCAAGTTCCTTGTGAACACGCTGAATGCTCTTATCTTCCAGACTGGACACCGAAATGCCGTGTGCATAGATTCCGATGCTGTGCAGGAACATGTACAGCGTGATGGAATCCAAACCGCCGACAGATACGTGATAATCCAGTTCGCGTTCGTTGCACTGGTCAACGAATTCCCTTGCACGAAGTTCTGCATACCGCACTTTGAAATCATACGGCTGTTTCATCTTCACTCGGAAGTCAGCTATCTTCCTGTCACCGTCTATCGCTTTATAGTGTTCAACGCAATTCTGCTTCATTCTGCCGCCCGCCTTTCATCGAACAGCGTCCGTTGCCGGTAGCAGTATCTCACATCGCGGCAGTCCTTGCAGATTCCCTTGATCAGATTCGGCAGGATGCATCTGTCTGCTTCTTCAATCTCTTTCTTGGCGATGATGCCGGTCGATATCCATTTTTCAGTCATCCATTACCGCCTTTCCAACATCATGAACGCTTCGGTCAGTTTCGCCATTGATTCCGACAGCATATAGATCATCTTTTCTGAATCGGACACCGCGTTGTCGGCAACGTAATTAATCTCGCCACTTACTTGTTTCATCGCAAACAGAATTGTCTGCTGTGCCGACCGTTTCAAATCTTCGTTATGCTCACTCATCATCGTCCTTCTCCTGCTTCTCATAGTAGTTCACCATCACCGCTGAAGTTATCAGCAGAATAACTCCTGCGGCAATCAGCATCAGTATCGGAATCCATTCTGTCATATTTCACCTCAGAATCCAAATTCGTCCGCAATCGCGTCCAATACGATGCGCTCATATCGCCATGCCGTTGACTCGGAGATGTTCAGATCCTTCGCCACATCGAACATGAACGCTTTGCCTTTCCAGTGCTGTTCGACAACCTTCACGGCTTCCGGCTCGCACAGAATCATCGCGTCCTGCACACGCATCTTGAACCGCATTCCTTCGATAACCTTGCCGTTGTAGTTCTGCAATCTGTCTTGATACGCTTCGGCAAGACTCACTCTGCGGAGTGCGACCGATTCTGTCTGCTGTGACGCGCCGCCCGCCGTGTGCGGCATCCCTGTCAGTTTCTGCGTTGGCGATGGAATTGCCGCAACCATGTCGATTTCGTCACACAAAGCCTTGTACGCCATCTCTGCCGCGCTTATCTCGTCATCAATCTTCACCCACCGGCGCAGAATCTTCCGTGCTTCGTTCCGTCTGATCGAATCCCTCATGCCGATATCCTCGCACGTTCAATGATGTCCTTCAGCCGCGCATTCTCACGTTCGGCAACCGACAGACGATGCGACAGATCCTCGATGCGCTTTTTCGTTTCATAGTCCTTCACGAAGCTGTCCGCGCCCTTGTCGCGCATCTTCGCTTCAGCCGCCTTGTGCGCTTTCGCCGCCCGCCGTGCTTTCGCCTGGGCTTTCTTCGCGTTCCGCGCATAGATGCCGGTGAAGCACCATGCCGCCGCCGCGATGAGCGACAGCATGATGATGAACAACCCGCACAGCAAGTCAATCGACCGGCTTGCCGCTTCTACCGTTATCAGATCCATTTCGTTTCTCCTCTCACAAATGTCTGCGTCCTTGTGTGTAATGCACCTTGCCGCGCCCGATCATACACAGCATGTCCGGCAGTTCCTCGGCTAACTTCTCCGCTTGGAGTTTTGACAGCACGATTGACCGATGCTTCTTTCCGTCCGTGAACAGGACGATGCGGTTATCATCGGGAGCCGTGACATAATAGAGTCCGTATGCCGCCGATGCCGTGAACAGGCATTCGGAGTGCCGCCGCTCCATCTTGTACAAATGATTCTCATACATAGCTGTACCGCGTATAGCGCACTGGATGTCCGAAACGGTTCTTGCCTTCCACGGTTTCAGCCTTGATAGCTTCGCCGCGCTTTCGCATCCGGCAGATGACCGATGCCAGACGCATGCAACCAAGTTCCTCATAGGCTTCCATCTGCGTAATAGAGCCGTGTTCCGTCATGTAAGCCGAAACCAGTTTCTCATGATGCATCATATTCATATCTCCTCTGTAATCTGTTCCACAAGTTCCTTCACAGGGTCGCGTCCTGTCAGTAAGTATCGAATGCTCTCCGGCAACTGTTTCGTTTCGTTCTCGCGCCGCTTCAGAATCTCATAGCCTTTGAGGAATTGAGACTTCGCAACGCTGATCGTGGCGGCATCCTCGGCGCATCCCCATTCTTTCAACTGCATGGGACTGCCAACCAGTCTCTGCGCGATCGGTGACAATTTCCGAAACTGTTCCGCAGAATCGTATGCCGAATTCCGTAACGCCTTCGCCACATCGTTCCATTCGTCAAGCCCTGTCCTGCCATCCGATGCGGTCATGTCGGTAACAGCCTTGCGAATCTCCGCGATGCTCGGCGCGAATTGACTCACAGCAGAATGTCGCTTCAGTGCGGCAGAAACCGCGCTCTTCGGCAGATCGGACAGCATTTCCCACCATACCGTTATCATCTTATCGGTCGCGTTTGCAAAAGCCGCGTCCCTCGGATACAGAACCGAAATTGCGGCAAACATTTCAATCACATCACATCTTTCCATTTCGTTCAAGTTCCTCTCTATACAGTCGTTCTAAATTGGATAACTTGTTCTCGTTCTGCGGCTTTTCCCTATGCTCCCATGTTCTAACAGCCGCCCGCCAGTCTTTCATCTTCACGCCCTTTGACAGGCACCAATCTCTTGCTTGGTAGTAGTCCACGAATTTCTCCGCGTCCACTCCGTTGTTCCGTTCTCTGCAATACTCACGGACTTCTGGGAGTGTGGGCGGTGTAAACCGCCTTTTGTTCCCCTCTCCCTTAATAACGTTAGTAGGATATATATCTCTATCCTCTCCTATACTATCCTTATCTATCCTATCCTTAACTATACTATCCTTACCTAACCTATCCTGTGTATACACATCTTGTGTATACAGGCATCCAGAGTCGCTTTTGTAGGCTCCGTTCTCGTCAATTTTGAGATGCGCTTTCTCTTCCTTGTACTTCGTTTCGCAGTATCTGTCGCGCTGAAGATAGTTGTTGATGCGCCAGTGCTTGATGACGATAACGCCGGAGTCAAACGCAAGGACGAATTTCCGTGCCAGTAGCACACGCATGTCATCTTCCGAGCATCCTATCTGCCGCATGATGCCCTTAGGAGCATTCACGAAGCCGTCATCATCAGCGAACATGCCAAGCGTGAAGTACAGACAACGTGCGGAAAGCGGCATGTCAAGGAACGCATCGGATAGGACGATTGTTTTTGCGAACATTCTACGTTCTGCCATGTTCCACCTCAGAACGGCAGTTCATCCGCATCAATGTCCGTGAGTTGTTCGTCCGGCGTGACGGTGCCGTTCTGCACGGTCGCGTTCTGCGCCTGTGACTTCGGCGTGAGGAATTCCACATCCATCGCCGTGACATCAAGCGTCAGATAGGACTTGCCGTTCACATCATAGATCCTTGCTTTCAGCTTGCCGCTGATATATACCTTCTTGCCCTTTGACAGATATTTGTTGCAGTTCTCTCCAAGTTTGTTCCAGACACTGACGCGATAGTAGTCCACCGAGTCCGCATCGTTCACGGCGACCGTGAACACACATACGTGGTTATCGTTCTTTGTGGTCTTGATTTCCGGCATGCCGGTCAGATTGCCGATAAATTCAATTCGTTGCATTATTCCATTCCTTTCTTGAAGATCAATTTCGATTCATCCCAATCGGGATAGTGTGCTTTGAGATACCGTCCGAATAACAGTTTCATCTCCTGCCGGTATTCGGAGTTGTCGAATTGGTTATGGCACCAAGAACACAGCGTCAGCAGATTCTCCTCGATGCCGAGTCCACCGTGCGACCGTGCGATGTAGTGCGCCGAAGCGTTCGATACATCCACGTATCTGCCGCAGAACAGACACTGGTGATTGTCGCGCTCATAAACACGTTCCTTAACGGCTTTCGGAATTGCCGTGTGCTTTGTCTGCGTATGCATATAACCTCTCCAGTTCTTCTGGTGGCAGAGTCTCAATCCCGACCGTCTTGCATTCGTCAACAACGCCGTTCAGCAGAACGGAGAATTCCTTGCTGTCCAATAAATGAGTCTGTTTGTACAGCACGTATGTGTCCGTTTCGCCATCAGATTCAATCCACTTGCAGTACGGATAGTACAGATCCTCGTTCACACCCTTCGGCAGTCTGATGATGGCATCGGACGCAACGCCGTACCGCAGAACCATCTCTTTCTTCATCCACTGCGTGTCCGTCTGCATCTCTGCCGCCAGTTTGTTGCAAAGCGTGTGGAAGTAAGCATTCGCGCTCCGGCTCCTGCGTTCGCGCCATTCCTTGATGGACACTTCCCACTCCGTGCAGGAAGATGTGGATTTCTGATCAACGAGCCGCGCCGCTTCCTGCACCGATGCCGGAGCCAGTTTTGCAGAAAGAATCCATTCTCCGCTGTAATTGCGGTTAAGGCTGAAAGATGATGCCTTCATCGCCGCCCGCCGTCCTTGAACACATTCACTTTCCAGTCCGTGTCATACTTGATTGCCGTCTTTGTTCCGTTGCTGTTCGGCACCTCGATATCCACCCACACTTCGCGGAAGGAATTCCGATGCACATCGAAGCCGTCTCGATTGAGCAACCGCACCAGTTGATTCTCAAGCTGTTCTTTCATCACGGCATTCACGATGTCCGTGAAGTAGTTCGCTCGGAAGTGCTGTTCAGCTTGCTTCGCTATCTGCAAAGCCCTGTTCTTCGTCAGTATCATTGCCTATCTCCTTGATAATGATTTCTTTCGGACTTTGGTCTGTCGCGGCGATGAGCGTCCGAAGGAATCGCGCCGCCTGTGTCTTTGTCATAACAACCTCACTTTGCCCTTAAAACTCACGCAGGAACGTGAGCATTTCCGTTCTTCGCGTTTTCATCGGGCAATTTATCCACTGCCGCCCGCCCTTCTCTCATCGCCTTTATTTGCGCTTCGGAAATCGTGCGCTTCGGCTTGGTCATGTCGCGGAACGTGATAGCATTCGGTTCGCCAACGAATAGCCAGTCAACTTCCTCGCCGCCGTCCTTGCCTACATGAATCTGCTTCCATCCGCATTTGCGGAGTTTCTCTGCCATGTAAGGCATGTTCGTCCATGCCTTCCATACCTTGTCTGTCGCATCATAGTGCAGATGCGTTTCACGTTCTTCCGGCAAGTACCTCATCAATCACCACCAACCTTTGCTTTGTTCTCTGCCTTCTTTGCCTCGCTTTCTGTGATGAGAATTGCTTTTCCGAATCTCACAGCCTTGATTTCACCAGTTTTCACCCATCGAAGTAGCGTTCGGTAGTGTACTCCATACCGTTCTGCCGCTTCTTTTGCCGTCATGAATTTAGCCATTTTTACCACCTTTCGTTTTTTCTGTTGCAACATCATTCCCGATGTGATACAATAATGCCGTCAATTATATTGAGTCACATATAGAAGCATGGTGTTTTATTGTGCTTTCTCCTTTCTGCGCACTATAATACACTATCGGGAACAATAAGTCAATGGAATTATATGAACTAATTGTAAACGAAGAGGTGTTTGATTGTGTTTGCTGAAAATTTCCAAAGGTTATGTAGCCAACGTGGACTTTCTGTGACGAAGGTCGCAAACGATGTTGGCATCGCCGCGACAACTGCGTATGACTGGATTAAGAAGGATGCGAAGCCGCGTCCGTCAACGGTCAAGAAGATTGCGGACTATTTCGGCGTGGATGTTTCGTTCTTTGATGAACCATTCCCAGAAGCACCTCTGCCGGAAGAGCCGAAGTACATCCCTGTTCAAGTCATCACATCGGAAGAGAGCCAGATGCTGACGCTGTACGGCAAGCTGACGGAGCAGGAGAAAGCCGCCGTGTTCACGCTGATCGAGATGCTTGCAAAATGAGAGCCGTAGGATATATCCGCGTAAGCACAACCGAGCAGAAACTGCACGGATACAGCTTGGACGCACAAAGGGAATTGCTTCAGAAGTACGCAGATGAGCATGACATGAAACTGGTCGGAATTTACGCCGATGAAGGGAAAAGTGCATCGAAGCGGTTACAGCGCAGGACGGAGATTCTGCGCTTATTGGACGATGCCGAGAAAGGATTGTTCGATACCATCCTGTTCAAGGATTTGACGCGATGGAGCCGGAATCCGAGCCAGTTCTACGCCGTCCAAGATAGACTGGACGCATGCGGTGTATCTTGGATAGCAGTCGAACAGCAGAATCTGGAAACGGTAACAGCTTCTGGACGGCTGATCGTAGGCATTCAAATATCGGTCGCCGCGCACGAATCTGCGCAGACTTCGGAGCGTATCAAGTTCGTTAATCAGTCGCGTGTTCAGAAGAAATATCCTCTTTGCGGTGACAGATGGTTGCCGCTTGGTTATAAGGTCGGCATGATCGATGGACAGAAACGTGTTGTGAAGGATGAGCAGACGCAGGATGCCGTGGATGCAATATTCGATACATACGAATCCACGCAGTGCATCAATCAAACGCTGAAAGCCGCTTCCGAGATGGGCGTACATACGTGGGATAAATCGCTTCGCAAGATGTTCCGCAACCCGATCTATAAAGGCGAATACCATGATGTGCAGGAATACTGTGAGCCGTACCTCACGCCGGAGCGATGGGAACGCATCAGAAGCATATCGGAACAGCATCACTATACGGCACCGAAGCGCAAGGACGGATACACCTTTTCGTCACTCGTTCGGTGTGCATCCTGTGGCGGCACCATGACCGGCATGAGTTATACGGCGAACGGAAAACAGTATGCCTATTATCAATGCAAGCGGTACACGGTCGGAACATGTACGCATAAGCAGATGATTCGGGAAGATGTCATCGAACAATATCTCATCGAATCGGTTGACGATGTTCTGTCTAAGTTCACAGCAGAAGTGAAGAGCAAAGCCAAAAAGAAAAAGAACCCCGCTCCGATCAGAGCGAGGTTGAACCGGCTGAAGGAATTGTATATTGATGGAGATATTTCAAAAGATGAGTACACGAAGCGCAAGGAAGAATATGAGAATGAATTGAGAGAAACGCCGCCCGCCGCAGAAGCCCTTAAAAACGCTTTTCCCGATGGATGGAGAAAGTTCTACGATGCCGCACCGAAAACGGCAAAAAACGCCGCGTGGCGAAGCGTGGTGAGCAAAATTCTTGTTGACGAGCAGAACAATATCAGCGTGGAGTTTCTAACCTTTTAGGGAATACCGTCACACATTACGCAGAAGGATAGAAATTTGGAGAAAAAAATAACCACCGCCGTAGCGGTGGAATTCTGGGCGGTGACGAGGGAACAGAATCACGCGTCCAAGCTGTTATACTGTTTACGCTTGACATTGATGAACGCGCCGATGAACGCCGCCGCAATCGCAAGCGTCCCGCAGATTTCCTTGGCATACGGAAGATGCCACAGTTCTGCTAAACCATAGTACGCCGTGGACAGAGCCGGAAGAGCAATTTCACAGATTGTACGAAGGATATCAAATGTCTTGTTGTTCATAGTTTTCTCCTTTAGATGAATTCATTGTTGCGCTTGGTCTGATCATAGATGTCCATGATGAATCGTGTTGACGATTCCGCTTTGCGGTTCTTGAATTTCGGATGCTCATCGCAGTACCGTTCGTACATCGTGATGTCATCCAGAACGTTGTCGAAGTGTTCTTCCGAGTGCCGTGTACCGCGCCGACATTCATCACTGAATGCAATGATTCGCCGCCGCGCTTGTAATGCATCCTGCTCCGCATTTTCGGCAATATGTTCATCCAGAGCCTTCTTTACATCTCCGATGTTCTTGGACAGTTCTTGGAGCCGGTCGGCAGTCCTGTCCTCTTTCTGCCATTTTCTGTTGAGGAATAAAGTGACGATTGAAACGATGGCGGCGATCAACGCACTGCCGCATGCTGTGATGATTGGAATCATACTTTGTTCACTATCTCCGTGTATCTCTTATTGCACGAAATAAACCCTCGCTTGCCCTTGAAATCCACCTCATACCAGTACGGATCAGCGTCTGCCTGTCCGTAGCACGGCAGAAGGTCGCCCCTGTGCGCCGTGCCGATTGATGGGAACATCGTGCCGTTGCCACTTCGCACACGCACCGAGCCGCCGCGCACCTTCACATATTCGTGTGTGGTCGGCTTCGGTTCGGGCTTCTCCGCTTTGTCCCCATCGTTCAGCACGACCGCCGTATGCCCCTGTTTGACGAGGATATCGCCGCGTTTCAAGTAGTTCGGTTCGTCCGTGTACCGTTCGCCTTGCATTTCCGTGAACCGTCCTGTTGCAAGCAATCGTTTCGCTTCGGACGATGTGGAAAAGTTCGGCACGGAGATTCCGGCATACAATACGCATACACGCACCAACGATGAGCAATCACACTCGCATGGGGTATCGACTTTCGCCGTATCGAAGCCAAGCGGTTTCGATACCTCATACAGAGTGTTTCGGTCGGATTGGTCATATCCGATGTTCGGGTTTTTGCAAGCCGCATCCATCGCGTATGCTATCCGTTCAGCCGCTTCCGCGTCGGCACGGAATACACGCCACGGTTTGCCGTCTGTTTTATACCACTTGACGATTCGGAGTTCCTTGCCGCTTTGATTCCCCGATTCGCCGCCCTTTGACTTTCCGCGTTCATCCGACCACGCGTTTCCGAGATAGACCGTCATGCTTCGTCCTCGACAGGCACAAGGATGATTTTACCCTCGCTGTCCTTCTCGACCTTGTGCGTCACGTTGCCGCCTGCCGCAGACAGCACCAGTTTGATTTTAGCCATGCCATATACCTAACCTTTCAACAACCTTTCAAAACCTTTCAAAAAGCCTTTCAAGAGGGAGCATTACGCTCCCTCAACTGTCTGCTCGCACTTGCAATATCACAGTATTGCGTTATTCCTCGTTATCGTAATACACCGATATTGTGTGCGCGGTCATTGATTTAAAGTGTCCTTTTAGTGAATATTCCGCTTAATGAAATCCGCCACCATCGGTGCGAAAATTTTAGATACATACGTCTGATTGAAATGGATTCCATCAGATGTATATACACCTTTATTCGCCTCACAGAGTCTGCCCATGAGCGACATATCAAGAACAGGAACACCATAGATTCTACATTCTTCCATTGTCGCGTTGATATAATCGATCCATTTGACGCCAGCGCTGTTGTCGTTATACATCTCCTGTGTTACGGGAGGGATGATTACGAAAATAAAAGCGTTATAAGGCGAGAATCTGCCAACAAGATTGTTTAGGATGCGTTTCCAACCAGCGTGGAAAGTGCTTGTATTCTGGCCGTCGTAACACGTTCCAAGTGTTGTGCCTTTTGTGAAATCATTTGTGCCGCCCATTACGGAAATGATTGGCGCAAGAGAATACCCGGAAAGTCTATTGTCGTTTGAGATTGGGTAGTAAGTCCCCATTTTGTCAATGTCATTTGCGATAGTCGTACCTGTTTCGCCCTTATTGATTGCCGCCGCCATGCCAAGAATCTCTTTTACTTTTTCCGGGTAGGGCGTAGCGATCCGATTTTGAACGCCTTCTGTCCAAGTGCCAGTAAAACCATAAGTCAAACTGTCACCGATTGCTTCATATGTTACATCGGCGAAGTTAACTGTGGTTTCATCGCCATCGGCAAAAAGATTCAGCGGAAAATGCGGAATTTCATCTTTGACCAGCGTAAGAGCAAAGTCATAAGAGAATGTGCCAGATACATAAAATTCAAGGGTCACGGTTTCAACGGGCA
>Ga0326511_10004359_pt1 | contig 11299 bp, 11 predicted proteins | sample 0_2496_0518_D_FD_203701 | JGI IMG/M metagenome (GOLD analysis project Ga0326511, IMG submission 203701) | Bovine rumen microbial communities from UC Davis, California, United States - 0_2496_0518 | ecosystem: Host-associated > Mammals > Digestive system > Stomach > Rumen | place: USA...
CTGACGATACGCGCTGCATCAGGCATGATAACACTAGAACCAAGACCGCCGAACGACAGCCAGCCCACACCATTGTCATCGATGACAACGCCTGGGTCGAAATTAGCATTAGTGCCCATAGCATTGGCTCCTGGCGTGTCGTAATGAATCAACAGCTTGTTGAGGGGTGATTTCCAGGGACCTATAGGCGATTCGGCTTTCAGCACGCCAACGCCGTGACTGCTGTTGCAGAAATAGAGAAAGAACTCGTCGACACCGGCCTCTGTAGTACGCCATGTAATGGATGGTGCCCACGAAACACCATAGCCTTGATACCAAGGATTAGAAACCCATCCGGAGCAGATCTTCTTTGTGTCGATGGTGCCATGGAACGTCCAGTTCACCATATCGTCGGTAGAAAACACTACAATGGATTTGATTTCGCCATAGCTGTTCTCACCTTTCTTACCATTCTTGATGAATTGTTGGTGGTCGTTGGAGCCATAGACATACAGACGACCATTATACTCCAGTGCTGTTGGGTCTGCACAGAAGATGTTGGCACTGATAGGGTTGCCGTTGGCGATTCCTTTGTAATCGGCAGCGATGGTCTGAGCTGCTGCCTGTAAGCTGACGGCCAGGATGGCCGAAGCTAATAAAAATTTCTTTTGCATAGTTTATGGATATTATTGGTAATCTTCTTTGTTGACGGTGATATCAATGTATGTCTTCTCTGGATTCTGGTTTGAACGATAGATGTAACGGAAACATACACCACGACCAAGCAGAGGCTTATAGTTGGCAGTATTCTTCAGCTCATAGACCAGCGTACCCTTGACGTCTGTTTTCATGATGTCGGATATCACACTATCGTTATCAGTTTCGCCCGTGAATCGGAAATACTGAGTCTGGGTGAGGGTAGGGATGTCGAAAACAATACTGTCCAGAAGCAAATTGTTGCCAACAGGCTTGGGACATTGCGCTTCAGTAACTTCGCGTGCCTCACGCGCAGCCCTCTCTTCAAGGGACTCCTGGCACGAAGCGAGCAGAAGAATGGCTGATGCCACTAATAACACTTTCTTCATTGATATGGGTAAAAATTGAAATTTGGGGCAAAGTTACGAAAAAAAATGTAAAATTGCAGAGATTTTGCATTCTTTTTTGTAATTTTGCAGTCTAAAAAGGTATATACTTTAATGAAGAATATCAGGAATTTCTGCATCATAGCACATATAGACCACGGTAAGTCAACCCTTGCCGACAGACTCCTTGAACGCACCAAGACCATACAAGTGACTGAGGGACAGATGCTTGACGATATGGATTTGGAACGCGAACGAGGCATCACCATTAAGAGTCACGCCATCCAGATGGAGTATGAACGAGATGGTGAGAAATATATCCTTAATCTGATTGACACCCCGGGACATGTGGACTTCTCGTATGAAGTCTCTCGTTCTATTGCTGCCTGTGAGGGCGCATTGCTGGTGGTCGACGCCACACAAGGTGTGCAGGCGCAGACCATCTCAAACCTCTACATGGCTATTGACAATAACCTGGAGATTATTCCCGTCATCAACAAGATTGATATGCCAAGCGCTATGCCTGATGAGGTAGAAGATGAAATCGTTGACCTGATAGGTTGCGACCCTTCAGATATTATCCGTGCATCAGGAAAGACTGGTGAGGGTGTCGATGAGATATTGGATGCTGTCGTTGACCGCATCCCGCATCCCGAAGGTGATGAAGAAGCTCCGCTGCAGGCATTGATATTTGATTCTGTCTTCAATTCCTTTAGAGGTATTATCGCTTATTTCAAGATTGTGAATGGCGTGATTCGTAAGGGCGACAAGGTGAAGTTCTTCAATACTGGAATGGAGTATGATGCCGATGAAGTTGGCGTGCTGAAGATGGATATGATACCTCGCAAGGAACTGCGCACGGGTGATGTGGGATATATCATCAGTGGTATCAAGGACTCGAAAGAGGTGAAGGTAGGTGACACCATCACACATGTGGCCACACCCTGCGACAAAGCCATTGAGGGCTTCCAGGAAGTGAAGCCGATGGTGTTTGCAGGTGTCTATCCTATTGACCCTACAGATTATGAGAACCTGCGTGCCTCCTTGGAAAAGTTACAGCTTAACGACGCATCATTGACCTTCCAGCCTGAGTCATCAGTAGCCTTGGGATTCGGCTTCCGTTGCGGCTTCCTGGGTCTGCTCCACATGGAGATTGTGCAGGAGCGTCTGGATCGTGAGTTTGATATGGACGTTATCACCACTGTGCCCAATGTGTCGTATATGTGCTATACCAAACAAGGTGAAGAAAAAGAGGTGCACAATCCCTCTGGCTTGCCCGATCAGACAATGATAGACCATATAGAGGAACCTTATATTCGTGCCAGTATCATTACGGCAGCCGATTATATTGGTCCTATTATGACTCTTTGTCTCGACAAGCGCGGTGAGCTGATAGACCAGCAGTATGTCAGCGGCAATCGTGTGGAACTGCGTTTCATGCTGCCGCTGGGTGAAATTGTGATTGACTTCTATGACAAGTTGAAGAGTATCTCGAAGGGCTATGCCTCATTCGACTATCATATTGATTCGTTCCGCCCCTCGAAACTTGTGAAACTTGATATCCTGCTCAACGGTGAACCTGTTGATGCACTCTCAACGCTGACGCATCAGGATAATGCAGTAACCTTCGGACGCCGTATGTGCGAGAAACTGAAAGAACTGATTCCACGTCAGCAGTTCGATATCGCCATTCAAGCTGCCATCGGTGCCAAGATTATTGCTCGTGAAACGGTGAAACAGGTACGTAAGGATGTGCTGGCCAAGTGTTATGGCGGTGATGTGAGCCGTAAGCGTAAGCTGCTTGAGAAGCAGAAACGTGGTAAGAAACGCATGAAGCAGATTGGCAATGTGGAAGTGCCACAGAAAGCTTTCCTTGCTGTGTTAAAACTCGACTAAGTAGTCTCAAACCTCAAATCTCAAATATTAAATCAACAACGATGCCAAACCTAAGTTTAACCCCACGCGATGTGGCCCGCGAACTGGCCCGCAGATACAGTACAATGACACACGAAGAGCTCGACATTCTCGAGAGTGTGCTCATGCCAATGAAGTTTGCTAAGGGCGAAAGAGTCCTTAACGAAGGTGACACATGCCAGTATATCTATTGGATTGTGAAAGGACTGGTGCGCCAGTATTATTTTAAGAACGGTAAGGAGTTAACGGAATATATGGCTACCGAAAACACTATTATGATGAGTATCGAGAGCCTGTTTTTGGAGAAGCCCTCTATGCAGGTTATACAGGCGCTTGAGCCAACACTTATCTATGCGATGCCAAAGAATGAACTGGAGGCAGTAGCCATGCGTAGCGTGAATATCCAGATATTGTATCGTAAGATTTTAGAGGAGTCTCTGATTATCAGTCAGCAGCGTGCCGATATGCTTCGCTTTGAGAGTGCTCAGGACCGTTATCAGAAGTTGGTAAAGAGTAGTCCGCAATTAGTGCTTCGTGCACCGTTGGTATATATTGCCAGTTATCTGCAGATGACGCCTGAGACCCTGAGCCGTGTGCGTACAGCTGTACTTATGAATTCCTAATCAACGGAGTAAATAAAGGCGAGGCCTTGTAAGTTGTTGTCTTACAAGGCCTCGTCTTCTGGTTTCTGAAGCGTTCGTTTTAGCTTTGGCAGGTGTCGCTTCTTTCTCAGATATTCCTGTTTGCGGACTTCGTAGTCGGCTTGATGTTTTTCCAGATATCCGTCAGCCATAACAGTTATTGTTCTTTGAACTTTGCGTAAACCACACTGATTTTTATGGGGTCGTGGTCGTTGTCAGGACCACCAGCCAGACAGGCACTGGTGAGCGACATCTCATGGTCTGTACTTGTTGAAGAGCTGCTATTGTAACTGACAGGAACGAGCAGTACTTTGTTCCAATTGGGATGTTCGGCTTCCCAGTTGGGGTTTGCCTTCATGCCTTTCTCCCTGATATTCCATAGGTTTGTAATCAGATTGGAGATGTTGATGAAATTATAAGTGTTGTTGTTCTTGTAGGTACTACCATTATAGTTGTACGCAGTGTAATATGACATCTTATTGTCTGGTGTCTTGTTATTCTCGAAGAATGCGTTCAGACTGTCTTTCTGAAGCATCAGGATAGAACTCGGGATATTGAATTTACGCTCATCATCCGACTGGGCATTGATGCGCTGGAAGGAAATCTTGGCTGCAATAAGTGAGTCGTTCTCGTGTCCCTTCTTGATATCCTTGATGGGCAGCGTGACTTCGGTGAAAAGACCTGCAGGCGTTTTCAGATAGGTATGGTTGCGCTCGGCAGCCAATTTTTTGATAGCCTGTTGGTCGTTGGTAACGAAAGTGGTTTGCAATACTTCTTTCGTACCAGCCAATGTGAGTGCGGCATTGACAATACTGGTGTCGCCCTGAACGCGATAATACGTCTTCAAACCAATATCCCTGACCTTTGCATAGAAGCCATAACCATCAGTAATTTGGAAGAAGAACCCAGGACATACATTGTGGGTGAAGGTGTAGGAATTACGGAAAAATTCAGGATGCTCGTGATACTGACGAAGGATATAAGTACCATAGTTGTTATATACAGTACCATCTGTGGCCTTGTAGGGATCATTGAGCGTGATACGGATATTATCGATATAGGTGGATTTTGCACGGGTCGTATCTTCATCCTGCAGGTTCAGGAAGGTAAACATCTTGCTCTTGCTCAAGCCGTCTTCTCTCACCATTCCCAATGCCAGAGGATTGTAGTTTGAATAGTAGCGTATGCCTTCCTCCATAGGTTTCTTCAACTCGTGTACCTTCATCTTCAAGGCAGAGAGACTATCGTTCGAGTTGTAAGGAGATGTCAGATAAAGAATAAGCTCACAAGAGTCAGCTGATGCTTTGTTGTCAAAACGGCTGATGAACTTACTGTCGGGTGATACATATTGATGCTCCAAGTAATTAAACTGAGTGGTAAACTCGCTCTTGACATCGGCTTGTGTTTCTGGATCTCGTACATAACCCAGATAACAGTTGTTGCTAAGTGTGAATACGGAGTCGGCAACGACAGTTTGTGTCGACACTACATATTCTTCTGTTGTCACATCGAGCTTGTCGGTATCTTTAATAAGAGACTGACCTATGTTTGAAGTGTCTTCACTACAAGAAGAAATGGCTATTGCCGTAAGTACGACGCCAGCCATAATTGAAAGTCTTTTCATGTACAGATGATATATTTCTTTAAATATGGTATCATTCTTGTTGCTCCTCTGGACAGAGGCTATCGTAGAATGCTTCGTAGGGCTCACCGAAATCTTCTTCCAAGAAATTCTGAATGGGCAGTCCTTTAGATTTGGCATATTTCACCAAGGTGGCATCCGATTTCTCTGTGGCCAACAATATGCCATCGCTATAGTCAATGGCCAACTTTGCTAACTCAATTGTGTCGAAATCATCTTTGTAATCACTGAGCAAATCGGGAGTGGCACTACGAAATTCCAATGTCTGCTTGAAATCGGCTCCTAAGCTTCTGGGAGTCTCTTTCGGGAAGATAGACGTAACAATCTTCGTATTGGCAAAAGATGGCTCATCCTGATAGGCTGTCTTAATATAGAAAGGAACCACACTACTCATCCAGCCTTGGCAATGGATGATATCAGGTATCCATCCCTGTTTCTTGACTGTCTCAAGCACGCCACGTGCATAGAACACAGCACGCTCGCCATTGTATGAACCGTCTGTCTCATTGTCATCGGGTGTCATCTGACGTTTTGAGAAATAGTCGTCATTGTCAATGAAGAATACTTGGACGCGAGTAGATGGTATAGAGGCAACTTTGATAATAAGGGGATGATCAGTATCATTGATGATGAGATTCATGCCCGATAGACGGATGACCTCGTGTAACTGACCGCGCCTTTCGTTGATGTTGCCCCATTTTGGCATAAAAGTCCTTGTCTCGTTGTTACGCTCTTGCATAGCACGAGGCAGATTGCGACCCATGACAGACATGGTGGTTTCAGGAACATAGGGTGCTATCTCCTGATTGATGAATAGAATTTTCTTCTTTGCCATCTTTATTCAATTATACGATGCAAAGGTACTATTTTTTTTGCATAAAACCGCATAAAATGTGCGATTTTAGGAAAAAGTGACATTTTATAGGCTTATTTTTAGCGTTTTTTTTCCATATTTGGGAAATTTGTTGTTATTTTGCACCCTCAAATCGACGATAAGGAAAAAAGAATGAAAGTTTTTAAGAAGATTGTTGACCTGCAAAACGCACTTTTCGATGATCGTAAGCAGGGAAAGGAAATCGGATTAGTTCCTACGATGGGTGCCCTGCATGAGGGTCATGCATCGTTGGTGAGACGCAGTGTGAGTGAGAATGGGATTACTGTCGTTTCTGTCTTTGTTAATCCCACTCAGTTTAATGACAAGAATGACTTGAAGAACTACCCTCGCGACCTGGAGGCTGACTGTCGGTTGTTGGAGAGTTGTGGTGCCGACTATGTGCTTGCTCCAGAAGTGGAGGAGATGTATCCCACCCCCGACACTCGTCATTTTGAATTCCCTCCTGTGTCGACGGTAATGGAGGGCGCACATCGTCCTGGTCATTTCAATGGTGTGTGTCAGGTGGTGAGCCGCCTGTTCTATATCGTTCGTCCTAACAGAGCCTATTTCGGAGAGAAAGACTGGCAGCAGATTGCTGTAGTGAAAGCGATGGTTCGCCAACTGGGCTTGGGCGTAAATATTGTGGAATGTCCTATTGTTCGCGATGATGACGGTTTGGCACGCAGCAGTCGTAACACGCTGCTGGCTCCTGACGAGCGTGCCATTGCTCCCAAAATCTATGAGGCCTTGAAGAATAGCTTGACTTACGCCAAGAAACATACGCTGAAAGAGACTCATGACAAGGTTGTGTCAGATATTAATAAAGTGGACGGACTGGAAGTGGAGTATTTTTCTATTGTTGACGGCAATACGTTGCAGGATGTAGCAGAATGGGAAGATTCTCCGTATGTAGTAGGTTGTATTACTGTTTATTGTGGAAAGACGCCTATCCGTCTGATAGACCATATCAAATATAAAGAGTAAAGAAGCGATATGATGATAGAAGTAATGAAATCCAAGTTGCATTGTGTACAGGTCACAGAAGCCAACTTGAACTATATGGGTAGTATTACCATTGACGAAGACTTGATGGATGCTGCCAATCTGATTGCAGGTGAGAAAGTCCAGGTTCTTGATAATAATAATGGCGAACGTTTCGAAACCTATATCATCAAGGGTGAACGTGGCAGCGGATGTGTATGTCTGAATGGTGCTGCAGCCCGTAGGGTACAGGTAGGTGATACGGTCATTATTATCTCTTACGCCCTGATGGACTTCGAGGAGGCTAAGTCATTCAAGCCAATGGTAGTCTTCCCCCAAGACAATCATCTGGTATAAAAATAAAAGAAGTGGGTGCGAAAGAGCATCCACTTCTTTTTTCTCTCATTATTTCTCTTATTTCAGTAACTCACTAACGAAGGCAGCAAGCTCTTCGCCACGCAGGCCTTTCTTAAGAATCTTGCCTTGCTGGTCAACAACAACGGTGAAGGGGATGGTACGTGCGCCAAAGCTCTGGGCTATGGGTGAGGCTCCGCCCTTCAGATCGGACATCTGGGGCCATGTGAGCTCCATGTTGTTGATGCAGGAAATCCAGTCTTCCTTGTTTCCGTCTATAGAGATGCCTACGATACCGAAACCAGCCTCCTGATAGTCGGCCAGCATTTTCTTCATGAATGGCATCTCGTCTCTGCAGGGACCACACCATGATGCCCAGAAGTCGAGCACTGTCACCTTGTTCTTCTTCACCTCGTCAAGGATATGCATCTCAGTATCGTCAGGCGACTGCATGGTGAAGTTAGGAATCTGGTCACCTTCTTCTGCGGGGAAACGCTCGTCAATCATCTTCAGGATATCCTTCATGGCTTGTCTTTCCTGATATTCCTGAGGCATCTTGGCAATGAGCTCTTTCAGTTCTTCATTAGAGAAGTCATCGCCATAGGCAATAGTCGACATCAGTACAAAGCCCAACTCGTTGTCCAGGTTCTTCTTGGCCAGTTCAGCAACGTTGGCCTGCATCTCAGCAACCAGTTTGTTGTATTCCTCGTAGAGTGCTTTCTGCTGTTCTTCGTCAGCATCTTCAGAGAACTTGGGCATGAGCACGTCAATCTTTTTCTGGAACTCAACATTCAGCTTGTTCATCTCCTGTAAGGCTTCGTTTGATTTTGTACCAGATATTTCTGAGTTGCCGTCAGCTGACAGACGAATGTTGACAGTACCTGGCTCGCCAAAGAACACCACCGTTGCGTTGGCCTGAGGTGCAGCAATGACATAGAAGACCACCGAGTCGGCTTCTCCCTGCCATTTGAACTTGCCTTCCTTGACAAGCACGGTGTCGAGTGGCTCGGGTTTGTCGCCTCTTATCACCAAGAGGGTGTCACCCTCTTCAAAACCTTCTGCCACGCCATCAACCTTGAAGCTCTTGTTGTTGCTACAGGCTACCGTGAATAGGACCGTCAAAGTCAGTCCTAAGAAATGGACTAAATGTTTCATATTATACAATGTATTGGTCACTAATGCTTTCGTTTTCAATGACGCGACGTATGGTCTCTGCAAACATTTCGGCCACGCTGATTTGCTTTACCTTAGCGCAACGCTGGGTGTAGGGAATAGAGTCTGTGAACACAATCTCCTCGAGTGCCGACTCCTGCACACGATCGCTGGCAGGACCGCTCATCACACAGTGGGAAGCACAGGCACGTACACTCTTGGCACCTGATTCCATCATCAAATCGGCAGCTTTGGTGATAGTGCCAGCCGTGTCGACCATATCATCGATAATGACTACATTCTTTCCTTCCACATCACCAATGATTTGCATGGTGGCCACCACGTTGGCACGAGCACGAGTCTTGTTGCAAAGCACCAGAGGACATCCCAGATACTTGGCATAGGTATTAGCGCGCTTAGAACCGCCTACGTCAGGTGAGGCAATCACCAAATCGTCCAGTTGCAGACTCTGGAGATAGGGCAGGAGCACACCTGATGCATAGAGGTGGTCGACAGGCACATCGAAGAATCCCTGAATCTGGTCTGCGTGCAAGTCCATTGTAATCACGCGGTTGACACCTGCCACACTCAGCAGGTCGGCCACTAACTTGGCGCCGATGCTGACACGAGGTTTATCCTTGCGGTCCTGACGTGCCCATCCGAAGTAGGGGATGACGGCATTGATGGTGCGGGCAGATGCGCGCTTGGCGGCGTCAATCATCAGTAGCAGCTCCATCAGGTTGTCGCTGTTGGGGAATGTGCTCTGCACCAGGAAAACATCGCGTCCGCGGATGGACTCTTCGTATGATACAGCAAATTCTCCATCAGAGAATTTTGTGATTTGGAGTTTGCCCAGAGGGCATCCCAGACTTTGACAGATTTTCTCTGAGAGGTATCTTGTAGCGGTACCTGAGAAGACCATGTAAGAGTTTTGTGTAGTCATTTTTATTTTGTTCGTATATAAGTTTCAGTTAGCTGACGGCTTTCTGCCATTTCTTGAAGTGGCCAATGAGGTCTTTGTAGTCCTGTTCCTGGTGAATGTTGAAGCGGTTCCATAGGTCACCACAAACCACAACGCCCTCAAAGCCGAGATCTCGAACCATTCTGATATTATCCAGGTTGATACCTCCCAAAGCATAGACGTGTCGGTCTATGAGTCCCTGTTTGGCAGCCGCCTTCAGTTCCTCTTCTGTAAACGTTTGAGTGTCATTGGGATTGCTCTGGCTGTCGAAGAGGTTCTGCAGGAACACATAGGATGCTTTCTTTTTGCATTCCTGCAACTGACTCAGCGAGCGGCAAGTGCAACTGTATCCGCCTTTATAGCCATAGGGGAGCTCAGTGTCAAGCGTGTCGAGATGGATGCTCTTCAGTCCGAATTCCTCGCGCAGGTAGAAATGCTCGTGCACGGTGATGCGCTTGTAGTATTCGTCAGGGAGGAGCGTGAGTAGCCTTTCGGAGAAGACAGGCTCCGAATTGGGCTTATAAAGATGAAGATTCTCCAGCCCTTCTTCAAAGAGGGTCGTCAGAATCTTGTCTTCTTCCACGAAAAACGTGGCCTTTGTCATGATGATAAGTTTCATCTGAAGCCTATTTTTAATGAAGAAGCCCCTTCATCCTAAAGAATCGGGGCTTATGTAATCAAGTGATTCCGTTGGGATTCGAACCCAAGGCCCACAGCTTAGAAGGCTGTTGCTCTATCCAACTGAGCTACGGAACCATCCTTTGCATAATCTGGATGTGCCCGAATTGCGAGTGCAAAGGTACTGTTTTTTTATGAAACGGCCAAATTTTATGCCTTAAATCTGATGAAAGGCGCGGCCGTCGGATGAATTATTTCCTTTTACGAAAGCTTTTGTGGCCTTGAAAGCTCTGTTTTGCTCTATAATTTCCATTGTTTGATGGTGCTGATGGGGGATAGGGCGCAGGAGCATTGGGGAAGAGCTTTTTGATGAGGTCCGGCCGTCCAATGCGCTTGAGACTCTGTTCAATGCTGCGTCTCTCCTCTGGCTTGTACCAGAAGAAAAACTGCCGCTGTGCCTGCTTCTCTTGTGGTGTCTTAGCCGAGAACACAGGTTCCAGCGTATAGGGGTTATAGCCTGTGTACCACATCTCTGTGGCCACTGTCATTGGCGTTGGCGTGAAGTCCTGTACCTGTTCCAGTTGGAAGTCCATATTCTTGGTCAGTACAGCCAACTCGGCCATATCCTCTTCGTGACATCCTGGGTGACTGCTGATGAAGTAGGGAATAATCTGCTGTCGGAGATTCTCTTCGCGATTAATGCGGTCGAAGATGCGCTTGAACTCCCCAAATTGTGTGAACGAGGGCTTTCTCATGAGCATCAGCACGCGGTCGCTGGTATGCTCTGGAGCTACCTTCAGTCGTCCGCTGACATGCTTGCTTATCAGCTCTCGTGTGTATTCCTGCGTTGAGCGGTTGGCCTCTTCGTCCTTGCTTCTGTGCAGCAGCAGGTCATAGCGTACGCCACTACCAATGAAACTGCGCTTGATGCCAGGCAGGGCATCGACGGCATGATAGACGTCGAGCAACTTCTGGTGACTGGTATTCAGATTGGGACATATCTGGGGGTGAATGCAGCTGGGTCGCTTACATTTCTCGCAGGCATTCAGGTTGCGTCCGTGCATACCGTACATATTGGCGCTGGGGCCTCCCAGGTCGCTG
>Ga0326511_10004360_pt1 | contig 11298 bp, 8 predicted proteins | sample 0_2496_0518_D_FD_203701 | JGI IMG/M metagenome (GOLD analysis project Ga0326511, IMG submission 203701) | Bovine rumen microbial communities from UC Davis, California, United States - 0_2496_0518 | ecosystem: Host-associated > Mammals > Digestive system > Stomach > Rumen | place: USA: California...
AAGGTTGGGAAATTTTTAAAAAGGAAATTCAGTAATTGAGATGAACAAAGTTGCCGCTGTTGTAGTAACATACAATAGAATAGACTTGCTGAAGCAATGTGTGGAGGCATTGTTAAAACAAAAATATCCCTGTGATATTTTGCTTGTTAATAATAATTCTATTGATGGTACAGAAGAGTGGGCTTCGGAGTTATTAAACAAATTTGATAATATTAAATATCACAATACCGGAGCAAATCTCGGTGGCGCAGGCGGTTTTAATTATGGTATGCGTTGGGCAGTGGAATCCGGATATGAGTTTGTTTGGGTGATGGATGATGATTGCCTGCCAAAAGAAAACTGTCTGGAACTTTTTATGGAATATGAGACAACGCATTCAGGTGAATATGGATTTTTAAGCAGCAAAGTGCTTTGGCAGGATCAATCGATATGTGTGATGAATGTACCAAGGGCGGGAGTTTATTCAAATAATAAAGATTTCGATAGTAAAACTGTAAGAATCAGTATGGCATCGTTTGTATCGTTGTTTGTTCCTGCACGGATTATCAAAAATGTCGGATTGCCAATCAAAGAGTTCTTCATATGGACAGATGACTGGGAATTTACACGCAGAATTTCCCTGAAATATCCATGCTATTTACTGAATGAAAGTGTTGTGATTCACAAATCTAAATCCAATATAGGAGCCAATATTGCAACGGATTCCATTGACCGGTTAGACAGATTCTTTTATTTATACCGCAATGACGTGTACCTGTACAGACGGGAAGGAACCAAAGGTTTTCTTTATGAGGCAGCGCGGTTGTCGTATCATATTCTTAGGATAGTATTTAAGTCAGATAATAAGCTGTTACGTGTTAGGCAATTAGTAAAGGGGACTTGGGCAGGAATAACCTTTAATCCCCAGATTGAGATGATACAAGAAAGATAATGATATTGAAGAAGTAATTTTGTTAATGCAGCGTTGAAGAAAGAGGCAACAGGATGGATAGTAGTTTGCAAAAAGCAATAGATCATGCCAGCGTTGTTTCATTTGACGTTTTCGATACTTTGATTAAACGAAATTGTGCCAACCCGACAGATATTTTTACAATTACAGAAAAAAGATTTAACCGGCAAAACGGAGATAAAATTACAGGTTTTAAAAAGGCCAGAATAGAAGCAGAACGATATGCAAGAACTCTCGAAGAAACAGGTGAAATAGGTTTTGATGCTATTTATGACAATTTGAACTTTCCTCACAAAGACAAGTTGAAACAGTTAGAACTATTATGTGAAGAAGCATATTGCGTACCTAATAAACGACTAAAGGCAATATACGACTATTGTGTTGAAAAGAATAAGACGGTCGTCTGTATTTCGGATATGTATTTGCCTTCTGAAGAGATACAAAAAATATTGAAGAATGCAGGCTATCAAAATATTAATAAGATTTATGTTTCCAATGAATATAAAAAAACAAAACGTAAAGGAAGTCTTTTTGATGAAGCACTCAAGGATTTTTCATTAAAGTCATCACAGTTGGTTCATATCGGTGATAGCTGGCGGAGCGATTATTTAATGCCGAAAATGAAAGGCATTAAAGCGTTTCATTTTTCCCGAAGGGTTATCAATGTTAAATTTGGAAAAGAAGTTCAAAAGCAGGAAGGCCTGAATATTATCGGATCAGTATTGAATAATACTGCAGAAGAAGGAGAAGATTTTTACCGCTTTGGCTATGAAGTGCTTGGGCCGTTTTGCGTGGAATTCTGTCTGTGGATAAAAAAACAGATGGAGGAACAAGGAAGATCAAAGCTGTTTTTTTGCGCCCGCGATATGCAGTTGACCAAATCCATTTTTACTACCTTGTTTCCTTTCTATGCTGATGACTGTCAATATCTATATATTTCCAGACGTAGTATAATTTTACCTTTTTTACATGTTAGAAATGATTGGGATGGTTTTTTAAAGTTTTTAGCTGCTGTATTTTTGAAAAAATTCACGATTAACGATGTGTTAGATTGGCTCATGGTTGAGAAAAAGACATTTAATATCAGTACTTCTGGTTTTGTTCCTACGCCAGATACACCAATTATGTTAAGTGATTTTAAAGATAGTGATGATGCTAAACATTGGTTTTATAATGATTTTTATCCATCTATAAAGAATAGATGTGAAGAACAGTATAATTATCTGTGCGGTTACATGACTTCCTTAACATTTAATTGTAATAGCTCGGTTTTAGTGGATACTGGTTGGGCTGGGACTACCCAATATTTTATTAGCCAGATTTTTGGAAAAGAATTGTTTGGTGCATATATTGGTCTAAGAAGTGGAAAATGGAAAGAGCTTAACGATTCGAATTCAAAAGCATTTGTTTTCGACTCAATAAAAGGGCTTAATTCTGAATATAGTGAAGACATCTTAATACCTGCTTTTGCCACTATGTTTGAAAAAATAATATCTGCGCAGCATGGTACTACCATTTGTTATAATAAAAAGAACAAGTATGAGTTGGGAAGTTGCTATGTTAGTCACGAAGTCAATCAAATACAATTGGGAGCACTAACCTTTGCAAATAACATAAAATATTACATTAATGACATAGTTCCTAATGAACGATCTGTTTATTTTCAATCTCTCATGAGGATTATTCTTACACCCACTTATAAGGAAGCTTGTCTGTTAGGCGATTTGGTAGATGAGAACTTCCATTTTTCCTATTTTGCGAAGCCTGATTCCGTTTTTTATTATGCAAGAAATCCAAGTAAAATGTTAAATGATTTTTTTTCCTCTTCTTGGAAGATAGGGTTCTTAAAGAGATTATTAAAAATTCCGCTTCCTTATTTTGCTTTTTACAAGTTGGGCGTTAGACTTAGGAAGTCGTTTTTTAAAAGAACGAACTATTAAGATTGTTTTAACATTTTGTGACGCAGGAATGATGCAGAATGATAAGTGTGATAGTACCTTTGTACAACATTGAAATATATCTTTGTCGTTGTATTGATGCCATCTTGAAGCAGACATATGAGGATTTTGAATTGTTATTGATAGATGACGGTTCTACTGATTCCAGTGGTAAAATATGTGATTCTTATGCTTCGTTGGACAGTCGTGTTCGTGTTTTTCATAAAGAGAATGAAGGCGTGGCAAAAGCAAGAAACTATGGACTTGAACGGACTAAAGGCGAGTATATTACATTTATTGACGCAGATGACTATGTTGGCAAAGAGTATTTAAAAATATTAATTGATTCTTTACAAATGTATCATGTTGATTTATCGGTTATAGCATGGGAGTGTACCAGATTAGAAAAAATATCTGAAAATAAAAATATTAACCGGCACATTCTTTTAACCAGAGAAAAAATGTTTAAACAGTTGCTCATCGGCGATACTATTAATGTTGCTCCATGGGGTAAATTATTTCGTAAGCAGTTGTTTACGGGTTATGTTTTTCCTAATGTGACAGTTTATGAGGATTATTTAACGATTCCTTATATTATGGATCAGTGTGATTCGTGTGTATATAATACTGCTAAAGAATATTATTACTTCCAACGTGACGGAAGCGCAATTCACTCAGATACTATGTTCTTTGGAAATAAGACATGGTTTGAAGCAATACATAAATTATGTCTTTATACTCAAAATCAACATGCAGCATTATACTCTTATGCAGAAGGTAAATTTGTTAAAGAGTTATTCGGGGCTGTAATTGACTGGTTGCTGTTTAACAGGGAATATGTTGTGATTGCCACAAAGATAAAAAATGATTTTTATAATCGTTTTTCTAAAGCCTTAAAGCTGCCGGGCTTAACAATAAAAGAAAGAATCAAGGTTTTTCTGTTTTTGATAGATGTACGCTTATATAGAATTGTGCGTATAGCATGGTTAAAAGTGTTGAAAAATCAAGATAATCAAATATACCTGAATTGGCAAAGAAGGAAACCTAATGCTTAATACAAAGAAAATCAGCATAATAGTTCCTGTATATAATGTTGAACTATATTTGCGTGAATGTTTGGATAGTTTAATTGTCCAAACTTATCGTAATTTAGAAATCATACTTGTAGACGATGGGTCGCCGGATAACTGTCCAAGGATATGTGATGAGTATGCGTTGCTGGATGAGCGAATTAGAGTTATACATAAAAAGAATGGCGGTCTTTCGGATGCCAGAAATGCTGGACTGGATATTGCTACAGGGGACTATATTAGTTTTGTTGATAGTGACGATTGGGTTTCCCCGACTATGTATGAAGATTTGATTAATACAGCGGTGGAGTATAGCGCAGAACTTGTTTGCTGTAACTATTTGAGAGTTGAAGACAAAATTGTTTTGAATGAAAGAAAATTCGGAGTTAAAAGATGTGTTTCTGGAAGTGAAATTTTAAGAGATATATTGTGCCAATATAGTGATAATGTTGTAGTTTGGAACAAATTATATGAATCTATTCTTTTTAAAGATGTTAGGTTTCCACTTGGTGAGATTCATGAAGACAATGCAATTCTTTGTAGCACAATAGGACAGGTTAGTGTTGCTGCATACACTGGTACAGTAGGTTATTATTATCGTATTAGATCAGGCAGCATTATGAATGCAAGCTCTTTTGATTATCATAATGCTCTTTTAATTCGGCATCTGTCAAAAACAGAGTTATTTATCAAAACGAATTATCCGGAACTTTATGAGTGTTTCCATAGCTACAATGCTAATATTTTAATGTATCTGCTTCATATGTGTTATGACAGTGGAATTGCAGAAGAATCTATAGAATTCAAAAGTATAAAAACTCGATTAACGAAAAATTTGGCATATTATCTGAAAAACACAAACATTAGCATTAAAAATAAAACTGAAGCAGTTTTAATGTGCATGGGTGTTTATAGACCTGTTAAAAAGGTTTGGCGAAAGACAAAAAGTATTGTTGCATATTTTAGGAATTTCAATCGTAACTTTCAAAGCTTATGGCATTTTATTAGATACATATTTAAAACAAGAAGAGTACAGGTGATTCTGTTTAATTCCCCTCTGCATGGAAATATTGGAGATCATGCAATTGCAATAGCAGAGACAGAGTTTTTAGCTTCTTTAGGGATTAGTGTTTTAGATTATCCATGGGGTAAAAATAGTTTTAAGTTGCTTGCTAAAGTAACACCTAAAAACAAGGTGGTACTGATTACCGGTGGTGGGTATATGGGCGACCTTTGGCCCGAAGAAGAAAACACCGTAAGAAATATTTTAGAAACTTTTTGTAATCATCACATTATTGTCATGCCACAGACAGTGCATTTTGATACGGAAACAAAGGACGGCAAGCAGTTCTTTGAATCGTCAAAACAGATATACTCAAAACATCCGTCTTTTACGCTTTTTGTCAGAGAGAAAATCAGTTATGAGTTTATGATGATTAATATGCCGTTAGTTCATATTGAGATTGTTCCAGATATGGTAATGCTTTGCAGGGGTAACATGGGAAAACAACGAAAAGGTGTTTTGGTTTGTCTAAGGAATGACAAAGAGAGAACACTATCAGTAAAAGAAAAAAGTATGATGTTTGCATTACTTAACAAGACATTTGATTTAATTAAAATTATTGATATGGTTGAAGGAGATTATATTCCCTTGAGCGAAAGAAATATTTCTGTTAATCATAAGTTGGTGGAATTTTCTTCTTCAGAATTGGTTATTACTGATAGATTGCATGGTATGATTTTTGCCGCTGTGACAGAGACTCCCTGTATTGTTTTAAATAGTAGAAGTCATAAAATAAAAGGTTGTTACGAATGGTTGAAAGATTTAGATTACATAAGATTTGTTGACGATATTAAAAATATTCTGCAAGTTATAGATGTGTTAAAGAGCGTTGATGCTAAGTACAAACAACGGAAAATAGATGATGCAATGCAACCGCTTAAGCAAGAGCTTAAGAAATGGATAAATAACTGAATTATTATAAGATGCGATTGTAAGAAAAGTCTTCTTTAAGAAGAAGGATTAGATGAGTATGGAAAAAGATTCAATAAAAATGTTTGTTACATGCGCAGTTCCAGTATTTACATGTAATTTAAATTGTGAATATTGTTACCTTCGGAATTTTAAACATTGTCATAAAGGAACCTTGAACTTTATTCTTCCACCCGAAAAATTAATTAAATATCTTACTAAAAAACGATTAGGTGGGACTTGTTATTTTAATTTTTGTGGAGATGGTGAGACAATGCTTCATCCACAGATAATTAAATTGATTTTTCATTTAACGAAAGAAGGTCACTTTTGCGATATTATTACCAATGGTACAATTTCAAAAAGATTTGATGAGCTGGTTGAGTTCCTGTCAATGGATCAACGACAAAGGATTCTTGTAAAGTTTTCTTTTCATTGGCGAGAGTTAGCAAGAAATGGATTGTTAAAAATATTTGACAATAATGTTGAGAAATGCAAACAAAATGGAATTTCTTACTCAATTGAAATGACACCAGAGGATGCATTGATTCCATATATAGATACTATTAAAGAATATTCGGTTAATAAATTTGGCGCTTTACCGCATATTACAGTAGCAAGAGATACTTCTGATCCAAAGTTGCCTTTACTAACAAAGCTTACAAAAAATGAGTATGAAAGGACATGGGCGCAATTTAATTCCAAAATGTTTAATTTTAAAATTAAACATTTTGGTGTTAAACATACTGAATTCTGTTATGCTGGGAATTGGAGCATATATTTAAACCTTAATAATGGGGTGTACTATCAGTGTTATGGTGCTCGTAGCCTTGGAAACATAACAGATGAAGGTGCACTAAAGCTAAGCCCTGTTGGGAAATGTAGGTTACCTCATTGTTTCAATTGTCATTCTTTTCTAACTTTAGGTACAATACCTGAACTTGATACACCAACTTATACTGAAATGCGTGACCAGTTGACTAAAGATGGCAAGCATTGGGTAAATGAAACAGGTAGATTATTCTTTTCTACCAAGTTAAAAGATAATAATATTTTAATAAACCAAAGACAAAAATTTTTAATATATTTTAAAGAATTATCGTGGATTGCCTATCACTCTCTAAAGGGAAGAATGATAAAGGTGATGAGATTAATACATGAAACAGAACAGTAATAGCAGAACTGATAAAATTTATATAAATGGAATTATTGCTCTTTTATCCCGAATGGTTCAGGTTATTATAGGGTTTGTTGTTCGAAGGCAATTTATCAATTATTTAGGCACTGAATTTCTTGGATATGATGCAGTTTTTACTAATATTTTACAGATCCTCAATCTTGCAGACTTGGGAATTGGCGTGGCAATAACAAGCCTTTTATACAAGCCACTTTCTGAAAATGAATATAACAGTATCTCTGCATTGATGTACCTCTATAAAAGTGCATATAGGATTATTGGATTAATTGTATTTTTTATTGGTGTAGTTATATCTGGATTTTTGATATATATTATTCCAGACGCAGAAATAAGCTCTTGGGAACTGAGATTGCTTTTTTACATTAATCTCATTAGTTGTTCAGCAAATTATTTTCTTGCTTACAAACGGATTATACTTACAGCAGATCAAAAATCATATATAATAAACATTTATGATACATTTACGTTTATAGGTATCTCTGTTATTCAAATATTAGTATTGCGTAATGTTCCGGATTATCAACTATACTTACTTTTGAATTTAATAAAGAATGTAGTGTCTAATGTGATTATTAGTTTTAGAGCAGACAAGATTTACGGTAAAGTGGAAAAGTTTGCGCAGCCGGAAGTAATATCACATTACCGACCTTTGATAAAAAAATATGTCGAGGAAGTATTTGTTTCCCGTGTAGGAGCGATGGTTTACTATGCTACAGACAATGTAATTATTTCTGTTATTAGAGGATCTGTTTTAGCAGGTTTTTTGTCTAATTATACATTAATTACGAACGTGCTTATGTCAATTGTTAGTCAATTGCTTTCGTCTATTCAAGCTACCTTTGGCAATTACATCAGTATTAATCATAATAGAACAGCACAAAAGGAAATGACAGACAATTATTTGTGCGCACATTTTCTTATTGGTAGTTTTATGATGATTTGTTTTATTTTTATGGTTCAACCATTTATCGGATTCGCGTTTGGGGAACGAATGATTTTGCCTTTCTCAACAGTACTATGGCTGGGAGTTAATCTAATGTTGACTTTGTTGATTCAATTGCCGTCTCAAGTGTTCATTGTTTATAAGTTGTTTAGATATGATAGACCTGTTATTATTGTTTCAGCAATGTTGAATATAATTATTTCTGTTATCCTTGTTAAAAGGATGGGCATAAATGGTGCTTTGATTGGAACGTTTATAACATCATTAATTTACCTGTTTTCTCGATTCTATATCATTTCACATTTTGTATATCAGATTGAATATAAAAACTACATAAAGATTATACTCTTATATTTTGCTGTTGCTTGTGTTTCGTTTGCAGGTACTTTTGTAGTGGTGAAACCGATTATAGGTGGTAATCTTCTAAGCTTATTTTTGCGAGGTTTAGTTTTATTTGTTTGTGCTGTCATTTTTCCTTCGGCCATGTTATCAGGTACAAAAGAATACCAATATATTACAAATAAAATGTTGCCAAAGGCGTTTAGTAAGTATTTACGACCTACAGTATTAGTCACTGTAGCTTTAATAATAATACTTGCGTCACTGGTAGGAGGCTGTATTAAAAATGAAATAAATTCTCCAAATGGTAGCAAAAGTGGATTCAGGACAGATTCGTATGTTGTTGAAAAGCAAGTGAAAACGAAGAGGTTTCATTTGTCGATTGATGATACAATTCAATGCTTTCGTTACATTAAAGAGAATAATGTAAATTCAATATTTGAAGAGCCAACATTTGCGTGGTTGAGGAAACTGCATGAATCTTATGGTGTTGTGACTACATGCTTTGTGTTTTATGAGGATAAAGGTTTTAGTTTAGCTGACATGCCAGATAGTAATTGGAAGGCAGAATTTGAAGTAAACAGTGATTGGCTGAGATTTGCTTTTCACACTCGCAATAAGAATACAACTTATAAAACAATGCCTATTGCTCAAGATTATGAAATGGTTATGCAGGAACTGGATCGTATCGTTGGCAAAAGATCAATAGATCATATTATTAGGCTTCAGAGTTATCAAGGTAGCTATTCAAACATTAAAGCATTGACAAAAATGAATAGTCATCCAATTAAAGGTCTTTTAACTGCAGATGATAATCGTCCAAATTACTATTTAGATGAAAAACAAAGGGATTACATATATTGCCATGATGTTATGAAAGACGATGATTTAGGAATTGTTTTTATATCCACAGATATTCGAGCTGAAAATGTAGCCAATTGTAATAAAAAGATTTTGGAGTTTTCGACTGAATCATGGAATAATCAACTTGGAGTGTTGGAGATATTTACCCATGAATGGGCTTTAAATACTGATGTTAAGAAAACAGTAGAAACATTCTGTGAATATGCTATGAATAATGGATATAGTTTTAGATTTTACGAAAATTAAATTTATAGAATAAATATAAAGAATTTGGTATTACCAAATGAAAGAGGATAGCGAATGTTTGACGTTTTAATTATCGGAAGTGGCCTCTTCGGCAGCGCCTTTGCCCATGAAGCCAAAAAACATGGTAAATCAGTTTTAGTAATTGAACGCCGCGATCATGTTGGCGGAAATGTTTACTGTGAAGAAAAAGAAGGCATCCGTATTCATAAATACGGAGCCCATATTTTCCATACTGATTATAAAGATGTCTGGGATTATGTGAATCAGTTTGTAGAATTTAATAATTATGTTAATTCACCCATTGCCAATTACAAAGGGGATTTGTATAACCTGCCTTTTAATATGAACACCTTTTCCAAAATGTGGGGCGTGGCGACGCCGGCAGAAGCGGCGGCGATTATTGCTGAACAGCGTAAGGTTATTACCGGAAAGCCAAAGAATTTGGAAGAGCAGGCTATTTCTTTGGTTGGCACAGATATCTACACGAAGCTGATCAAAGGTTATACAGAAAAGCAGTGGGGACGTAGTTGTACAGACTTGCCCGCATTTATCATCCAACGGTTACCGGTGCGGTACACCTTTGATAATAATTATTTTAATGACCGGTATCAGGGAATTCCTGTTGGAGGTTACAACAAACTGATTGATGCGTTGTTGGATGGTATTGAAGTACGACTGGGTGTAGATTATAATCTGCAGAGAGAAGAGTATCAGGGTATTGCGGAAACGGTTGTGTATACCGGCGCCATTGATGCGTACTTTGATTACTGTTTTGGGCCGTTGGAATATCGCAGCCTGCGTTTTGAAACGGAGCGCCTGGAAGAAGAAAACCATCAGGGCGTGGCAGTGATGAATTACACGGACCGGGAAACGCCCTATACACGCAGTATTGAACACAAGCATTTTGAATTTGGGAAACAGCCGGTCACTTATGTGACAAAAGAATACCCGGCAGACTGGAAGCCGGGGGATGAGGCCTATTATCCGGTGAATGATGAAAAGAATCAAAAGTTGTATGCCCAATATGCTGAATTAGCAAGGAAAGAAAAGGACGTTATCTTTGGTGGGCGTCTGGCGGAGTATAAGTATTATGATATGGATGATGTGATTAAGAGGGCTTTGGATGTGGTGAAAAGGATTTTGTGAGGATGAATAGGGGAAAGGAAAAACATTTTTTTGTTTTAAGTGCCATACTAATATTTATTTTGATTTATATTCCTTCATTTTATGTTCCTTTTCATTCTGATGATTACAAATTTTATTTAATGGGTACATCTTTCGATGCGCTTTATAATCACTACATGAACTGGGAAGGTCGTTTGATTAGTGATTATACCGCCTCTTTGTTGCTTAATTTATTTAGTAGGCCGATATATATGGGAATTAACGCAAGTGCCTTTTTGCTTACATTAATTTGCATTTCGGTTATTCCTTCTGTTATTAAGGGTGATGTTAGTTTAATTAATTATAAAAATTGTGTGATTCTGTGGCTATCCTTTTTTATTTATTGGATATGTAATCCTTGTTTAGGGCAAACCAGTTTTTGGTTAGTAGGTTCTGCTGTTTATTTGTGGTTATTAGCGCCGGGTATTTTTAGCCACTAAAACGCCGGCGAAAATAACCAATAATAGCCGGAATATATTGACCAATTCTTGCCAAAATAAAAAAGCCATTACATTTTTCTTTCAAATCCTTTACACTGTATGTGCCAACAACTCAGTGAAGGAGGGTTAATGAAAGAAATTGTGGTTAGTAATGGCTTGTATCCTATTATAACACA
>Ga0326511_10004362_pt1 | contig 11297 bp, 9 predicted proteins | sample 0_2496_0518_D_FD_203701 | JGI IMG/M metagenome (GOLD analysis project Ga0326511, IMG submission 203701) | Bovine rumen microbial communities from UC Davis, California, United States - 0_2496_0518 | ecosystem: Host-associated > Mammals > Digestive system > Stomach > Rumen | place: USA: California...
GTTGCGGACGAGCCTAAGCCCAAGCCGGTAGACCTGTTTAAAGATGACAGGTATATGAAGTCAGCAGAGCTGGCAGTAAAAGCGGAGGCTGTTGAGGAGGTAAAAGCAGAGCCTGTTGAAGTAAAGACTGAGACTGAGGAAATAAAGGCAGAATCAGTTGAGGTAAAGGCTGAGGCTGAGGAAATAAAGGCAGAATCAGTTGAGGTAAAGGCTGAGACTGAGGAAGTAAAGGCAGAATCAGTTGAGGTAAAGGCTGAGACTGAGGAAGTAAAAGCAGAGCCTGCTGAGGTAAAAGTTGAACCAGTTGAAGAAAAATCAGTAAAGGCGGAAAGAACGGCAAGACCTGAAAAGCGACCTTACAATAAGGACAAGAGGAATGACAGGCACGGAAAGAAGAATAGCTGGAAGAAAGAGAAGCCGACCGAGAAAGCGGTAGTACATGAAGATGACGAAGCTGACTATGCGATAGAGAATTTTACGCTTATTGAGGACGAAAGTCTGATAAATCCGAAAGTGAAGTTAGCGACGGACTATATAAAGAGCATACTCAGGGCAATGGACGTAAACGTAGAGTTTGAGATTTACCAGAATGAAACGGGTTCGATAGTAAACCTTGTGAGTGCGAACAATGGAACGATAATAGGCAGGAGAGGAGAAACACTTGATGCCCTGCAATATTTGTGTTCAATAATAGCGAACAAGGGAGACAAGGACTATTACAGGATAACGATTGACTGCCTTGGGTATCGTAAAAAGAGGAAAGAGACACTTGAACAGCTTGCAGTAAAGGTAGCGAAGTCGGTACTGAAAACTGGGCGTTCACAGCCACTTGAACCGATGAATCCGTATGAGAGGAGAGTAATTCACTCAGCGGTATCGGGAATTGAGGGAGTATCGTCACGTTCGGTAGGAGAAGAGCCGTACAGGAAGATAATAATTTCGTCGAACAGTCCGAGGAACAGCAGGAGAAACGGCAATAACGGCAAGCGTCCGAGGAACAGGGACAATACTAATTTTGAACGCCGTTCGGTAGACCTTTCAACGTCTTTTGAGAAAGACTACAAGCGTCCGAAGCCGGAGGACGAAATAAGCGGAGGTCTTTACGGCAAGATAGAATTATAATTTCACTGAAAATTGTGATTAGACCTCTTGTGTAATAAAAAATCCAGAATAATTATTAAAAGATTGGGTTTCCAAAGGGAGCTTGCTCCCTTTGGCGGGGGTTCGGGGGACAGCGTCCCCCGACAATTTAGAAGTATTTTCAGGTGATATAAATACATTTAATCTGACGGCTGATAATGCCGTTATTTTTTTAGGGAAGTGATTTTTTTGTCAACTGTTACAGCGATTTCGACACCGAATACAGCAGGAGGTATAGCGGTAATAAGAATGTCGGGAGAAGAAGCAATATCAATAGCGGACAAAGTATTCAGGAGCGGAAAGAGAGTAGATGAGATGGAGGGGTACACCTGTGCATATGGGTACGTACACGACAACGGGGAGCGAATAGACGACTGTATACTTACGGTTTTCCGCTCACCGCACAGTTATACAGGGGAGGACGTAGTAGAAATATCGTGTCACGGAGGGATATACGTGACGAAAAGAATACTTAGGACACTGTTGAAGAACGGAGCGGAGAATGCACAGGCAGGGGAATTTACCAAGAGAGCGTTTTTGAACGGTAAGCTCGACCTTACGCAGGCAGAAGGAGTAATGGACATAATATCGGCAGGCGGAGAGCGAGAGTTAAAAATGGCGGAGAGCCTCAGAGAGGGCAGTATATTTAAAAAGGCGAGGGAATGTTCAGGCAGGCTTATGAAGATACTGGGAGACTTAGGAGCGTGGGCGGACTATCCGGAGGAGGACATACCGTCAGTAGAGCCGGAGAATCTCAGGACAGAACTTAGGGAAATAAGTAAGGAATTAAGTTTGCTGGTAAAGAACTACGACAGCGGAAGGGTACTTCGAGAGGGGATATCGACAGCGATTATAGGCAGACCGAATGTAGGGAAGTCGACACTTTTCAATTGTCTGAGTGGCTGTGAGAGGAGTATAGTTACGAGCATAGCAGGGACGACGAGAGATGTGGTAGAGGAATCGGTGAGAATAGGGGATATAGTACTGAGACTGTCGGACACAGCAGGAATACACGAGACAGATGACCTTATAGAGGGGATAGGAGTAGACATAGCGGAGAAGCTGATAGAATCGTCCGAACTGATAATAGCGGTATTTGACGGAAACAGTCCGTTGACGGAGGACGACATATACCTGATGAAGAGGGTAAAGGACAAGAAGTGCATAGCAGTAATAAACAAGAGTGACCTTGAACAGTGTATAGATGTGAGGGAGCTGGAAGAATATATACAGCGAACAGTATACTTATCAGCGAAAGAGAAAGACGGAGTTGAGAAGTTGCAGAAAGCGGTAGAGGAGTTATTTCTGATAAACGAGGAAACTCTGATGACAGTGACGGTATCTAATGAGAGGCAAAAGAGGTGTATAGAGTCGTCACTTGCGTGTGTAGACTCGGCAGTAGAAGCACTTAATAACGGAGAACTGCTTGATGCAGTAAATGTAATAATAGACGAAGCGGAGCAATACCTGCTTGAACTTACAGGGGAGAGAGTAACGGAAGCGGTAGTAGACGAAGTATTTTCAAGATTTTGTGTAGGAAAATAGACTTTTTGTGAAATAAGCACGCTATATTAAGTTTTGGATTTTTATTATTTTAATTACGCAAGAGGTCTAATTAAGAAACATATTCGGGAGGTAATACCTATGTCTTATAATATGGGAAGTTTTGACGTTGCAGTAATAGGAGCGGGACACGCAGGAGTAGAGGCATCACTTGCATCTGCAAGACTTGGGTGCAGGACAATAATGTTTACGATTTCGCTTGACCAGATAGCGAATATGCCGTGTAATCCGTCGATAGGAGGAACAGCGAAAGGGCATCTTGTAAGGGAGATTGATGCACTTGGGGGAGAGATGGGGAAAGGAGCGGACGAGTGTTTTATACAGAGCCGAATGTTAAACCGAGGCAAAGGACCGGCGGTACACAGTTTAAGAGTGCAGGCAGACAGAGTAAAATATCATGAGTACATGAAGAACGTATGTGAGAAACAGCGTAATTTGTATATAAAGCAGGCAGAGGTAGCGGAGATAAAAGTAGAAGACGGGAAGATAACAGGAGTAGTTACGTCACTGGGAGCGGAGTACTCAGTAAAAGCAGTAATAATAGCTACGGGAACGTATTTAAAGGGAAAGATACATATAGGGGAAGTATCTTATGAAAGCGGACCCGACTCAGCACTTCCGAGCAGATATCTTTCAAAGAGTCTTATTGATAACGGAGTAGTTCTGAGGAGATTCAAGACGGGAACACCGTGCAGAGTAAACAAGAGGAGTATAAACTTTGACATTATGGAGCGACAGGACGGAGATGAGAAGATAGTACCGTTTTCGTTTGAGACAAATGCGGAGTTGCTTGAAAACAAGGTAAGCTGTTATGTGACGTACACTAATAGCAAGACGCACGAGGTAATACTTGCAAATCTTGACCGTTCACCGCTTTACTCAGGAAGGATAGAAGGAGTAGGACCGAGGTACTGTCCGTCCATTGAGGATAAGATAGTACGTTTTTCGGACAAGCCGAGACACCAGTTATTTGTAGAGCCGATGGGACTTACAACAGAGGAGTACTATTTGCAGGGAATGTCGTCATCACTGCCGGAGGACGTACAGCTTGCGTTTCTGCATACGATAGACGGGTTAGAGGACTGTGAGATAATGCGACCCGCCTATGCGATAGAGTACGACTGCTGTGACCCGACCCAGTTATTGTCCACGCTTGAATTTAAGAGTATATCAGGTCTTTACGGAGCAGGGCAGTTCAACGGAAGTTCGGGATACGAGGAAGCAGCGGCACAAGGAATAGTAGCAGGGATAAATGCAGCACTTAAAATCAGGGGCAGAGAACCGATGATACTTGACCGAGCAAGTTCTTACATAGGAACACTTGTAGACGACCTTGTTACGAAAGGCTGTTCAGACCCTTACAGAATGATGACATCGAGGAGTGAGTACAGATTAATACTTAGGCAGGACAATGCAGACCAGAGACTCACGCCGATAGGGTACAAAATAGGGCTTATTTCGGAAGAAAGGTATAATAAGCTACTTGAAAAGGAGAAGCAGGTAAAAGACGAGATAGACAGGGTATCCGCACTGAATATTCCTCCGTCCGCAGAATTGAATAATATGCTTGAAAAGAAGGGTACAGCACAGCTTTCGACGGGCTGTAAGTTAGCAGACCTTATAAGGCGACCCCAGATAAGTTACTTTGACCTTGCACAGTTTGACCCTGAAAGACCGAAACTTTCGGACGAGGTAGCGGAGCAGGCGGAATTGCAGATAAAGTACGAGGGCTACATATCGAAACAGCTTTCACAGATTGAGCAGATGAGGAAAATGGAGTCTAAGCTGATACCTGACGGGACTGATTACAGTGAGATTTACGGACTTAGACTTGAAGCTACTGAAAAGCTGAACAAGATAAAGCCCGTATCACTTGGACAAGCGTCAAGGATTTCAGGGGTATCACCGGCTGACATTTCGCTTATTGCGGTATGGCTTCAAAGCGGAAAAGGAGAGTAAGAGATGATACCTGACTATGAGACAAGCCGAAAGGCGTTTGAGGATTACGGACTTGAATGCAGTGAGGAGCTTTACGGGAAACTATGTATATATGCGGATTTTCTGGTAAAGAGCAACAGGAGTGTAAATCTTACTGCAATTACAGAACCGACAGAAATACTTTACAAGCACTTTATAGACAGTATAATTATTTGCGGGCATATACCTGAAAATGCTGAACTTATAGACGTGGGTACGGGAGCGGGATTTCCGTCAGTACCCCTGAAATTGTACAGACCCGATATAAGTATTACACTTCTTGACAGTCTGAACAAGAGGATTGAGTTTTTAAAGCAGTTATGTGAGAGACTTGGAGTAGAGGCAGAGTTTATACATGAGCGGGCGGAGAATTTAGGAAAAGACAGTAAATACCGAGAGCAGTTTGACGTTTCATGTGCGAGGGCAGTAGCGAATATGTCACTTTTGAGTGAGCTGTGTATTCCGTTTGTAAAGGAGGGCGGTATATTCGTAGCGATGAAAGGACCGACCGAGGACATATCGCTTGGAGCGAGAGCAGTAGAAATACTTGGCGGTGAAATACGTGACGAATATTCATATAATGTTGCAGATGAGAGAAGAAAATTGGTAATTATAAAAAAAATATCGCATACTTCGACAAAATACCCAAGAAATAGCAGTCAGATTAAGAAAAAAAATCTGTAATGGTGTAGAACAGTGGCAGAAAAACCGTACTTTTTGACGAAAGAGTGCGGTTTTTTTGTATGGAAAATATTTCCCGCAGATGTTAAAATAGTATTGCGGAGTTGATAGAGAACTCCGATAAAAAACATTGAAAGGAAAAAGAGATGTCAGGATTTTTGAACACCAAAGAGAAACTCGTGAGCAAAGTTACTGAGATTCCAACAGAGAGAATTTTCATTGCTCACCCTGCAACTGATTTCAGTGAGGACGACATCAGGAACATAGCTGACAACATTCTGCGTAACGGAATGTTACAGCCTGTTTCTGTAAAGAAGTCAGGTGACTTTTACGAACTGATAGCAGGTGAAAAGCGTTTTATCGCATCGAAAATGTGCGGACTGAAAACAGTACCGTGTGTAATAATAGAGCTGAACGACAGAAATTCAGCGATAGTCAGACTTGTTGACGACATTAAGTACAGGAATATATCGTTTTTTGACGAGGCAGAGGCGATAGAAAAACTGATTACGCAGTACGGACTTACTCAGGAGGACACAGCACGAAAACTCGGTAAGGCTCAGAGTACGATAGCGAACAAGCTGAGACTTTTAAGACTTACTCCGCCGGAACGTGAACTCATTACTAAGTACGGACTGACTGAAAGGCACTCCCGTGCATTGCTCAGACTTGGAAGTGCAGAGGACAGGCTTTCCATTCTTGACAAGGTTATAAAGAACAAGCTGAATGTTGAACGTACTGAACTGCTGATTGACGATTACATAGGGAGTCAGAGAGAAAAGGCGAACTACAAGAAAAGGGTAAAGAACTTTCAGAATGTAGGAATTTTTCTGAGTACCATAAACAAGGCAGTAGAAACGATGAAAGATTCAGGAATAATTGCGGACTCGAAAAAGATTCAGAGTGACGATTATATTGAGTACCGTGTAAGGATTCCGATTCAGAAAGATGCAAGATTCTGAAAAATGTTCCACGTGGAACAATGAGTTCCACAGGTGAAACACGTAAATTTATTGGGGGACGCTGTCCCCCAAGCCCCCTGCCAAAGGGTGCATAGCACCCTTTGGAATCCCTGATTTTTCAACAAAAATTTTGAATTGAAATATGTATATTTTAATTTGGGTGTGGGCAAATTGACAGAAAAAAGTGTTCCACGTGGAACAATAAGTTTCACGGGTGAGTGACAGACAGAAAATGTTCCACGTGGAACAATGAGGTGACAGAAAATATTCAGTACCAAAAAGCATATCATTCAAAGCACAGCACAATGTGCAGTCAGTAAGGTGATTTTAAGAAATGTCCGCAGGACAATGCGTGAATTTCAAAACTGAATATAATAAGAATGTTCCATGTGAAACAGTGTTCCACGTGGAACATTTTAATTTGTAAAATTGATAAAATGTTGCTTTTTTGTATTTACAAACATAATAAAACGTGATATAATTGTAGTATATTAAAAGAAAGGAAGAATCCTAATGGGTAAAATAATTGCTGTGGCAAATCAGAAAGGCGGAGTAGGAAAGTCCACAACAGTGGTAAACATATCTGCATATCTCGGTTCAAGAGGATACAAGGTTCTGTGTATTGACTCAGACCCTCAGGGAAATACTACAACAAGTTTCGGAGTAAAGAAAAAGTCAGCAAGTGCCTCAACTTACGATATTCTTACAGGAAAAGCCCGTATTCAGGACGCTGTTATTCAGACCGAATTTGAAAACGTTTCAATAGTACCTGCAACAGAAGCTCTTGCAGGCTGTGAAATTGAACTCATAAAGTTTGAAAACCGTATGAACCGTATGAAAATGCAGATACTCTCATGCAAAAACGACTACGACTACATCTTTATTGACTGTCCGCCCGCACTGGGTACGATTACTATAAACAGCCTTGTTGCGTGTGACGGAGTAATAGTCCCCATGCTTGCGGAATTTTTCGCACTTGAAGGTCTTTCACAGCTTGTAAATAGTATAAAGATAGTAAAAAACAGCTACAATCCTTCTATACAGATTTTCGGTATACTCTTTACTATGTTCGATAGCAGACTTAATCTTGCCAATGATGTAGTTAAAGAAACTGAAAAGTACTTCCCCAATCAGGTGTACAAAACTAAGGTTCCCAGAAATGTAAGAATATCCGAAGCTCCCAGTCACGGAAAACCTGTAATGTACTACGACAGAAATTCAAAGGGTGCTGAGGCTTACGAACTCCTCGGCCATGAAATACTCGGTGAAGAATTAAAGCTGGATAAGAAAAAAAGAAAGGGTCTTTTCTCTTTCGGAAAATAATCAGGGAAGGAGCAGGTATCCGTTTTTTGCGGATATGGTGATATTATGGCTATTGGTGGTTTAGGAGCAGGTCTTGATACCCTTTTCAGTGACAATTCAAGTGAGATACAGGTAAAAAAGACCCTTCGTGTTTCGGATATTGAACCAAACCGAAATCAGCCCAGAAAAAATTTCAGTGACGAGGCAATAGCGGGACTCGCAGAATCAATCCGTGAACACGGGGTACTTCAACCCATTCTTGTAAGACCTCTCGGAAACGGCACTTATCAGATAGTTGCAGGAGAAAGACGTTGGAGGGCAGTAAGAATGCTCGGACTCGATGAGATACCTGTTAATATAAAGGAACTCTCCGATACCGAAACTATGCAGATTGCTATTATTGAAAACCTTCAAAGAGAAAATCTCAATCCCGTTGAGGAGGCTCAGGGCTACAACGAACTTATTTCAAATTACGGCATGACTCAGGAACAGGTCGCCAAAATGACCGGCCGTTCACGTTCTTCGGTAGCCAATGCAGTGAGAATGCTTTCACTCCCTCAAAACGTACTTAAAATGGTGGCGGACGGTGACCTGTCATCAGGTCATGCAAAAGCACTCCTCAGCCTTTCAGACCCTCAGTCCGTTTCTCAGCTCGCTGAAAAAGCATCTGACGGCGGTATGACTGTAAGACAACTCGAAAAAGCTGTATCACTGCTTTGCAAGGAAAAGTCAGTTAAAAATGAAAAAACTTCCGATAACTATTTCACTGAAATGGAAATTTCACTCAATGAAAACCTCGGAAGAAAGGTAAAAGTAAACTACGGAAAAAATAAAGGAGTACTTATTCTCGAATTCTACGACAAGGCTGACCTCGCTTCAATTGCTGAAAGACTTGTCGGATATGAGGAACTTTAATGCGCCTGACAATTTGTTCCACGTGGAACATTTTTACCGCATGAAAAATAAAAAAGTGAGCAGTAAGCGTTGATAAGGATTGAAACTGTAAATAAGCATGATTGCTGAATTTCAATTGTAGGGAACGGTGTTCTTCCGTTTTGCTATGCATTTTCTCTTGCGGGCGACAGAACGTCACCCCTGCAAAGATACTTTGTGTATTGAAGTCCCATTCTTTATAAGCGTACTTAGTCTGCTCCAAATAAAAAGGAGAAATATCAATGATTGACATTAAATTAATCAGAACTAACCCCGAACTCGTAAAGGAAAATATAAAGAAAAAATTTCAGGACGAAAAACTTGAACTCGTTGACAAGGTCGTTGAACTGGACAAAAAGTACAGGGAAACTAAGGTCGAGTGCGACAGCCTCAGAAATGTCCGCAAGGTAAAAAGTAAGGAAATCGGCGGATATATGGCTAAGGGTATGAAAGAAGAAGCTGAAAAGGCAAAGGCAGAAGTTACTGAATTAGGTGAAAAACTTACCGAAATGGAATCACTTGAAGTTAAGCTCGAAGGCGAGATAAAAGAAATAATGATGGTAATTCCCAATATTATTGATGACAGCGTTCCAATAGGCAAAGATGACAGTGAAAATGTTGAAGTCGAGAAATTCGGTGAACCTGTTGTACCCGATTTTGAAGTGCCTTACCATGTCGATATTATGGAAAAAGTAAACGGTATAGACATTGACAGTGCAAGAAGTACAAGCGGTAACGGTTTCTACTACCTCAAAGGCGATATTGCACAGTTGCAGTCGTGCATACTTTCTTATGCAAGAGATTTCATGATAGACAAGGGATTTACATACTATATTCCGCCTTTTATGATAAGAAGTGCAGTCGTTACAGGTGTAATGAGTTTCGATGATATGGCTAACATGATGTACAAGATAGAGGGTGAGGACCTTTACCTTATCGGTACTTCCGAACATTCAATGATAGGCAAATTCATTGATACTATCGTTCCTGAAAGTGACCTCCCTCAGACCCTTACAAGCTATTCACCTTGTTTCCGTAAGGAAGTCGGTTCAAAGGGTATTGAGGAACGTGGTGTATATCGCATACACCAGTTTGAAAAACAGGAAATGGTTGTTGTCTGCAAACCCGAAGAATCTATGGAATGGTTTGAAAAACTGTACAGCTATACAGTAGAATTTTTCCGCACTCTTGATATACCCGTCAGAACTCTTGAATGCTGTTCAGGTGACCTCGCTGACCTTAAAGTAAAGAGCATAGACGTAGAGGCTTGGTCACCACGTCAGAAAAAGTATTTTGAAGTTGGCAGCTGTTCAAATCTCGGTGATGCTCAGGCAAGACGTCTTGGAATAAGAATAAGAAAAGAAGACGGAAGCAAGTACTTCCCGCATACTCTCAACAATACTGTTGTTGCTCCTCCCAGAATGTTAATTGCTTTCGTTGAAAACAACCTCAACGCTGACGGAAGTATCAGAATCCCTGAGGCTCTCAGACACTATATGCGTAAAGACTTAATACCTGTACCCAATAAAAAGTAATTTGTTCCACGTGGAACATTCCTTAATTATAAAGTGCGTGAAAGCTTATGCTCTCACGCACTTTTTTCCGGTTACTCGTATTCGTCATAGTTATCCCATACTCTTGTACAACTGCACATACACATCGCTAATACCCCTGCTGTACCTCCAAAAAGTGAACCAAGTAAAAAGTTGAGCATAATATCACCCTTCTTTATTATATGCACTATGCTCGTCTTTAAACAATGTCCGCCCCGCAGATTATAAATTTTTGTAAATCTATGTGTGATGCTGTCATGATATTTAATGTCAGGGGACGCTGTCCCCCGAACCTCTTTGGAAACCTAATTTTAAAATTAGATAAGTTGTATAAGTCTTTTGTAAGGGCATATTCGTTTGTCTGCCTACGTATCTTCAATTACATTTCATATTTTATCCAAATCACTTTTAAATATAATGGGGGTCTGCTTTTTTAAAACAGTCCCCCCCTGCTCATTTTAAAGATTAAGCATTTTCAGTATCTCACTCTCAGGTATTACTCCTACTGATGTCTTTTGTATTACTCCGTCCTTTATTACTACGAGTAACGGTATGCTCTCTACTCGGAACGCCATTGCAAGTTCAGGCTGTTCGTCTACGTTTACTTTCCCTACCTTTACTTTGTCGCTGTACTTCTCTTCAATCCCTGATATTATCGGTGAAAGCATCATGCATGGTCCGCACCAGCTCGCCCAGAAGTCAAGCAGTACAAGCCCTTTGTAGTTGCGTACCTCATCGTCAAAGTTTTCTTTCGTAATATTAATTTCAGGCATTATTATTCCTCCTTTGATTTGTAGTAGAGTAAACAGTGACAGTATCCCTCAAACTCAGGGTCAGCTATCTGGTCACGAAATTCCTTGCACATACACTTGTTTTCAGGTGTCTTGGCTATCCTGCAAGGACAGTAGCCGTCTTTCATTTTAAGTCCCTCTTTTACCCTTTCTACTATTTCTTTGTCAGGATTAAGCGTGATTTTCATACTCCTGCCCCTTTCATTTCACTTGTCCGATTCTTCTAAATTCGCTGTACTTATGTAAACGTACTTTGAGTCAATTAGTATTTTACTCCATTCCTCACCCCTTTCATATACCTCTACTAACTGTCCCCTTTCCGCTTTCCCAAATTCAGGACTGCTCTCACTCTTTCCATAGTACACTGTTGCGTACTCGCCTCCGTCTGATGGTAC
>Ga0326511_10004363_pt1 | contig 11297 bp, 12 predicted proteins | sample 0_2496_0518_D_FD_203701 | JGI IMG/M metagenome (GOLD analysis project Ga0326511, IMG submission 203701) | Bovine rumen microbial communities from UC Davis, California, United States - 0_2496_0518 | ecosystem: Host-associated > Mammals > Digestive system > Stomach > Rumen | place: USA...
GAAGATATAAAACCGCTCAGGATCTCATGAACATGAGCGACTCGCAGCTGAAACGGCTTTACTCCTGGCGATCCTATGAAGCCAGGAAGAAGCTGCAGAGGCTGGAACAGAAATACGGTGCGGATTCACAGATCGTCCGCGATCAGAAGAACCGCTTCAAGCCGTTAAAGGAGATGGGAGAGCTGTCACACCGACAGCTCGCTCAGGCTGCCTCCCGGACGTATGATTTCGGATCTTCGAAAACCGGGCAGACCTATGAGAACATCGCGGACAAGCTGCGCGACGCAGGTTTTGAAAAAGTGAACGAGGAAAACGTCGGCGCGACACTGGACTTTCTGGATGACGCCAGGGCGAGAGGTCTCGCAGCAGTCTACGGATCCGAAGGCATCATTGAAGCGGCAAACCGCGCAGCACGTCAAGGTCTCAGCATGGAAGAATGGCAGAGAAACGTGGATTACTGGATAGAGCAGGCCGCGGTGAGATCAGCGAAAGGAAAACGGCCGGCCATGCCGAGACTGCAGAAGAGATTCCGGTCCGGATCTTCCAGTGCTTACCGTAAACGTTAAGGATTTCGACTATCAGGCCTTTTATAAAAAGGTGCATCTGCTGCCACGTCCCTGCGGGAATCCTCACGGGAGACAGAAAAAGAAGTATGTGAATCTTGTCTGTGCGTTTGACATTGAGACGACAAGGCTGCCGGACATTGAACAGAGTTTCATGTACATTTGGCAGTTCCAGATAGACGATTACTGGACTGTGTACGGCAGGACCTGGGACGAATTCCTTGACTTCCTTACCAGGCTGCAGCGACGTCTGCACGGCGGTATGCTTGTTGTCTATATTCACAACGCATCCTATGAATGGCAGTTTTTGAGAGGCATTTACGACTTTGAAGAGGACGAGGTATTTGCGACTGAGCCGCGGAAGATCTTGAAGTTTACCATGTTCGACTCGTTTGAATTCCGGTGTTCCTATCTTCAGACAAACATGAGCCTGGACCAGTTCCTGAAGAAAATGGGAGTCGAACACAAAAAGCTAACTTACGATTATGACAAGATCCGGTACAGCGACACGGTCCTAACGGACGCGGAGCTGGATTATTGCCTGAATGATGTACGCGGTCTGGTGGAAGCTCTCAAGATCGAAATGAAAGCGGACGGTGACAACCTTTACACCATACCGCTGACGTCCACCGGATACCCGCGGCGCGACTGCAAGAATGCCATGGAAAACTACAACCATAAGCAGCTCGCGGAAATGCTTCCGGATCTGAAGATCTACAAGCTGCTGCGGATGGCTTTCCGCGGAGGCAACACGCACGCCAACAGGTACTTTTCAAACCAGATTCTGAAAAATGTCAGATCTTATGATATGGCTTCCGCATATCCGGCTGTTATGTGTACTTGTCTCTATCCTATGGGTCGATTCTATGAAGAAAGAGACTGCACACCGGAGCGGCTGCATCAGCTTATCTTCAAGCGTAAGAGAGCCGTTATCATGCGTATAGCATTCTGGGGCCTGAAACTAAAAGACGAGTTTGACGGCTGTCCATACATCTCAAGAGATAAATGCAGTAATTTATATCGAGGCACATTTGATAACGGCCGAGTGCTGGAAGCGGATTATCTGGAATTAGGACTGACAGATCTGGACTTTAAGGTCATCCTGAAGCACTACGACTGGAGCGCTTCCAATATCTTGGAGTGCTATCACGCCAAATATAAACCGCTGCCGAAGATGATCCGCGACGTCGTGAAAGAATACTACGAAGCAAAAACGAAGCTGAAAGGCGTCGAAGGACAGGAAGTTTACTACACCAAAGCGAAAAACAAATTAAATTCGTTATACGGCATGAGCGCGCAGGATCCGGTCAAGGATTCCTGCAAATTCCGGGACGGTGAATTTGTATATGAAGACGAAGACAGTGAGAAGCTTCTGGAAAAGGCAAACAAAAAAGCCTTCCAGGCATATCAGTGGGGAGTCTGGACCACAGCGTGGTGTCGGACCTATTTGCAGGAAGGCATCGACCTGGTCCAGGAGCAGCTTGTCAACGGCGAGAAGAATTACGGATTTGTATACTGCGACACAGACAGTGTAAAATTCATCGGAGACGTGGATTTTTCCAAATTAAATGAAGTAAGGCAAAAGCGCGCTCTGGAAGCCGGAGCGTGGGCTGCCGATCCGCACGGTGAAGCGCATTTTATGGGCGTTTATGAGACCGACGGAGATTATAAGCGATTTAAGACGATGGGCGCGAAGAAGTATGCGTATGAAGAGGAAGACGGATCTCTTCATATCACGATCGCAGGCGTCTCCAAAAAGGCCGGAGCGAAAGAATTGGGAAAGCTGGAGAACATGGTTGAAGGCTTCACATTCTACGACGCCGGCGGGACGGAATCCGTCTATAACGATAACATGGATACATGGGTCGAACGGGGTGGCCATATGATCCGCATCACGGACAACATCGTTATCCGGCCATCCACCTACACTTTAGGATTAACAGCAGAGTATGCTGCTATCTTAGCCGGATGTATCGACATCGCATACAGCGATCACGATATCCCAGGCTTATACAGGTTAAAGAAAAACTAAAAGAAAGGAGAGTAAAAATGAACAGAGTAGAACTTTTAGGAAGATTAACCAAAGAACCAACTATGAACGAGGGAACCAGCGGAAAGGGAAAGGACGCCGTCGCCTGGAAGAATGCGCGCTTCACGCTTGCAGTGGACAGAGCAAATAACCGGGAAAAAGCGGACTTTATCAGCTGCATCGCCTGGGCAGGTCTTGCCGATCTGGTCCAGAAGTATGTCACCAAAGGCGACCAGCTGGCCGTTGAGGGCTGCATCGAAACGCGCAGCTATGAAGACGAAAATAAGAAAATGGTCTATGTGACAGAGGTACGCGTCACCGGTATGACACTGATCGCTCAGGGGAAAAAGGATCCCAAAAGCGAAGAGTACGAAGAGTACTACGAAGATGACGACAAACCGGCAAGAGCAAAAGCCAACAGACGCGGAAGATAGACCGGTCTGGGACTTTCCGGATTTACCGTTTTAGTACGAAAAAGGACCGCCTTAGAGCGGTCCCTTTTCGTACCATTGTCACACGATACTGCAAGAAAGGAGTTCAAATAATGAGTCAAAGCAAAATCTTTCCCTGATTCCTCATAACTATTATAAACCAACAAACCCACGCATAACAGAGGATCGGCGTGGGCTTGTTGGCATACTTAGAAGAGCGAATAGCAACATTCGCGATAACATTATAGCATAACCAATAAAAGCCGCCTATATAGAAAAGGACGAGAAGCGGCGGCTCTTATTGGCTCATATGTATGGGCAAATGTCATCATTTGCACTTTTATTATATAATTATTATATGAGATATACAAGCGGCGGATACATCGATATGCATTACATCATTAATAATAAAATGCCTTTCTCTTTTATTGTTGGAGCGCGTGGAACCGGCAAGACTTACGGAGCGCTGAAAGATGTTCTGATAGATCACCCGCGTAAATTTATTTATATGCGGCGCTTGCAGACGCAGATAGATCTTATTAAGGGAAATGAGAGTATGAATCCGATCGGTCCGGTCTCCAGAGACTGCAGCAGAAACATCATCCTGCATAACATAAATAAATATGTTGTGGGTATCTATAACGGCATGGAGACGGAAGACGGCAAGACGGTACCGGTCGGCGAGCCTCTGGGATATATGCTTGCACTGTCCACGATCTCAAACCTGAGAGGCTTTGATATGTCTCAGGTCGAGGTACTTATCTTTGACGAGTTTATTCCGGAGAAGCAGGAAAGCAAAATCAAAATGGAAGGCCAGGCTTTCCTCAATGCGATCGAGACGATCGCCAGGAACAGAGAGCTGCAGGGACGGGATCCGCTGCAGGTCATTTGTCTCGCCAACAGTAACGACATTGCAAATCCGATTTTTATCGAGCTGGGCCTTGTCACTTATGTAGAGAAAATGCTGGCGAAAGGTATCGACTATATCCGGATGGATGATAAAGCCACTGCGGTTTGGGTATGTTCCAAGGCGCCGATTTCGAAATTGAAAAAGGAAACGGCTCTGTATAAGCTTTCCAAAGGAACGCAATTCTCCGAGATGGCGCTCGAGAATACATTCACAGACATGGATACAGAGATGGTAAGACCGCAGGATCTCAGTCATTATAACGCCATCGTAAAAGTCGGAGAGCTGGTCATCTATGAGGATAAAAACAAGCACGGCCGTTATTATGTATCGGCTCATGCCAAGGGATCCTATGATGAATACAATACCGGAGAAAGCGATCTGATGCGCTTCCGCAGAGATTATTTTTATCTATGGCTGGCATACCTCAACAAGTCAATTATTTTTGAGACCTTTATGATGCAGGTACTGTTTGAGAGGTATAACAAAATGCGGTAAAATAAAAGCGACCTATGAGATGCTCACAGACCACCGCCGGAAGCGGGAGCGATGCGCTTGGTCGGCGCATGAAGCTCGTAGGTCTTGAGAGGTATAATGACATGGATGAATCAATTATTCAGGCAATAAGCACAGTGGGCTTTCCGATCGTTGCCACGCTTGGGCTGGGATATCTGTTATTAAACGAACAGAAGAACCACAAAGCGGAAACCGATTCGCTAAAAGAGGCCATTAATTCCAATACTTTGATCATGACAGAGCTGAAACAATTATTACAGGATAAGCTGAAAGGAGAATAACATGGAGAAATATTTTCCGCAGACAGAAGCACCGGCAAAAACGGATCCGTATTTTATCCGGAAAGAATCCGGCGGCTATAGCCCATGTATCGTCGGCAAACCCAACATTTACCAGGGAAAGAGTACACTGGCGAACTGCGTCGGCTACGCGTGGGGACGCGTTGCGTTTTTACTGCGAAATCCTAATTGCAAAATCGGCTGCGCTCTTGGCTGTGACTGGCCCGGTGATGCAAAGAACTGGCTGAAGAATTCAGCGGCCAGAGGATATGAAACAGGAAGCACGCCAAAGCTGGGCGCGGTCGCAGTCTGGTCCTCCAGAGCCGGCGGCCATGTTGCCGTGGTCGAGGAGATCGACAAGGCGAGCGGGCGCGTTATCGTGTCAGAATCTAACTATCGGGGAATCGCCTGGCAGCTGCGCAGTCTTCCGAAATCCATGTATATCAATAGAGGACTCACGTTCCTGGGCTTCATTTATTTACCTGTTGAATGGGAAGAAAAGGAAGATAAGGAAGATGAGCCGTTATCCGTCGGAAGCAAGGTCCGCATCACCGGCAGAGGAAACTCTCAGGCCGATGGGAAGGGAAACATTGCGGGCGGCGTCGGATGGACGCGCTACGTCTTTAAGATCTACAAAGGCGCGGAATATCCGTACCGCGTAGGCTTCATGAACGGAGTTACAACCGGCTTTTACAAAGCAGAAGCTTTGAAGAAGATATAAAGAAAGGAAATAAACAAATGAAAGCAAGTGAAGTTTTAGAACTGGTCCGAGCAGGCTTCCAGCATGATGAAATCATGGCCATGCAGCAGGAAGACATTACACCGTTACCAACAAAAACGGCTGAAAATGTTGATAACGTTGTACCGGAAAAACCTATGGAAGCACCTGCGGAAGAAATCAAAACGGATCCAAAGCTGGATGAAATTATGGCAGAAGTCAAAGCACTCCAGCAGAAGATCATTTCTAAAAACGTTACTAACAGCGAGATGCCGCCGGTGAAAGAAATCACGCCGGAAGATATTCTCGCTGCAGTAATAGGCGGGAAGAAATAAAGGAGAAGAAAAAACATGGCAGTAAACACAATGAGCGTTGAAGATGCATATGCTTTAATGAATGCACTTCATGCACAGGTAACAGGCCAGAATTCCATTCAGGCCACCGACTTATCTTCCTTTGTAAGCGTTGCTCAGGAAACTTTATCTGCAGGCTATGATGCTGTTCTGGGCGCGATCTCTCAGGTCTTAACAAAGACGATGATCGCCGTCCGTCCTTACAGCAGAAAATTCAAAGGACTTGAATTCACAGCCGACAAATGGGGCGCTATAACAAGAAAGATCAACTTTATCGAAGGCAGCACAGAAACAGATCCTACTTGGACACTGACAGACGGTCAGAGCGTAGACCAGTATGTTATTGACAAGCCGAAGGTCCTGGAAACACATTATTACGGATCCGAAACTTATATGGATAAGTACACAGTCTTAACGACTCAGCTGGATGTTGCTTTCAGCAATCCGACAGAATTCGCCGCATTCATGAGCGGTGTAGCTACGCATTTCTCTAACATGTGGGAGCAGTGGCTGGAGAACGTATCCAGACAGTCTTTATTAAATTTCATGGCCGGCAAGATCAACGACGGCAACGTGGTTTATCTCTTAGACGAGTATAATGCAATTACAGATCAGTCCTTGACTCCTGCTTCCGTCCGGCTTCCAGCGAACTATCCTAGCTTTATGAAATTCGCATATGCTCGTGTCGCAGACCTGTCCAGAGCGATGTCTGAACGTTCCGAAGCTTACCAGACTAAGATCACCGGCAAGCCGATCGTAAGACATACACCGGCAGAAGATCAGCGTTTATTCATGCTGAGCAGCTTCCTTAACAGCATGAAAGCAGAAGTACAGTCCGGCGCATATAATGATTCATTCCTGAATTATGCATATACGGAAGACGTCACTTACTGGCAGGCTTTCAACAATCCGGACAAGATCTGTGTCACACCGGTCCAACTGAAAGCGGACGGCACTCTGGAAACCGGCACAACTGTTGCGAAATCCAACATCATCGGCGTCTTATTCGACCGTGATGCAATCGGCTACAACATCTATCAGAATGAGATCGTAGCCTCTCCGTACAATGCACGCGGTCAGTACTACAATAACTTCCATCACGCACGCGTACAGACAGAAAACGACTTTACTGAGAAAGGTATCGTTTTAGCACTGACTGCTGCGTAGGATCTTAGGAGGAATATATGATTATTCAGTTAGCAAGCTGCAATAAAAGAAAAAACAGTACCACCATAAACGGTATCTGGAAGATGACAAAAGAGTGCAGTTTGAAAAATCCTACATCTGTTATAAATCCGGTCGTAACGATCTACGACGTAACGGACCAGATGCAGCAATTCAATTATGCATATATTCCGGAATTTAAGCGCTATTATTTTATCGACGATATTATTATGGAAGATCGCGGGAACGTCACGCTTACGATGAGCATTGACGTCCTCGCGACCTACCGCGACGAGATCGCAGACTCTAATATTTATTATTTAAGAGGCCCGCGTAACGTCGCGAACGGCTATATTGTCGACAGTCTTTTTCCTATCACAACAAAAGCGCGAACATACAGCGACACATTCAGCACCATAGAAACGACAGCCGCAAATCTGGACTCCGGTTATTATATTTTGATAACTGCCGGAGTTATGAGCGCCACAGGTACAACAGGGCAGACGATCTATCAGTTAACTCCCGCCAAAATGAAAGAGGCCGTAAATGCTCTGATGTCCTTAGCTGATACTACAGATTTCGGAAACCTTGCCCAGGGCGTGAAGAATTCTATCTTTTCACCGCTGGACTATGTGGCGGCGTGTTACTGGTCTCCGGTAGGTTTCCAGCTGAAAACGGTACAGAATCTTTGCTTTGGCAAATGGGATACAGGTATATCCTGCGATGTTTTGAACGGTACACCGAAACGCTTTAATTATGACGTTATGGTACGTACACAGATAAATAACGTAGATGACCAGTATCTTATGCAGAAACCGTACAGCCGTTATATCGTATCTTTTGGACTTGTTCCGGATTTTGAGATCGATGGCTCTTTGTTATATGACGGTGTGCATAATATTCCGTATTTAAGGGTGTATAACACGGTTGATCCTGCCAGTGGTATCGCAATACTGGAAGGATATCCTGCATATCTGGATAACGGTGTTGTCTATGAGCGCACCAGCTGCAAACTGTTCACCATGCAATGTAATTATATGGTGCCTATCAATATCTCCAGCGTGAAGAATAATATGCTGGATTCCGGAGGAAATGCGATCAGCGGACTGTTAAGTGCTATAGGCGGAAATCCTTTAAGCGCTATAGGTAATTTTATCAGCGCCGGAATCACTGCAGCCGAGAATGTTATCACCGGCGGCACGGTCTCAAACGTGGGCGGAAACGGATCCCTGTCAAAACATTATGTTACTAAAAAGCTTCTGACACAGTTTTTCTCTCAGGTAGAAGTGGATCACTATAATAAAGGATATCCCTGCTGTAAATTAATAAACGCCAGAAATTGCGGTTACGGTTATTATCAGGGTATGAATGTATCGCTATTTTTATCCACAGCTACCAGAGAAGAGACGCAGCTGGCTGAAGCCTTAATTGAAACGGGGTATTTCTATCAATGAGCTACACTCCAAGACTGACAGCGCCGGATCCGACAGACCTGCGCTATATTAAAACAACTTACGGCGGTTATAATCGCGCGAAAGCGATAAACACCACGACCGGTTTGACCATGCCGAACTGTACGGGTTACGTCCATGGTAGAGCTATGGAGATCCTCGGAACCTATGTAGATCCGGGTTTCTCTATTCAGGACGCATATAAGTATTACGGTTATACTCAGGACGGTTTTGAACGCACCTACGAGCCTCAGCTGGGCGGTATTATGTGCTTTGCCACCAAAGAAAGCGAAGGGGGACCTGATCCAGGTCATGTCTGCGTAGTGGAAGAGATCATAGACGCGGACACTGTCCGGACATCGGACTCCAACTATGGAGGCGCTTATTTTGAAACGCCAATACGGAAGAGAACATGGGGTTGGAACCGCTGGAGCTCTGGCGGCAAGCTGGTATACCAGGGGTGTATCATTGTATACCGTGAGGGACCGACACCGCCGGAACCGTGGACTCCTACGGAGGAGGAAATGGTGGCGCTATTAGCAATTATGAAAAAGAGAAGACGAGGAGAAAGCATATAATGGAACCAATTAACTATTATCAGGAAATGCTCCAATACGGATCCTATTCTCCAAGTACAAACCATTCCAGAGATACAAAAGCTTTCAGCTTTTACCTGGAATATTTAATACAGAAAGCGATTTCCGTATTTGAATTCGACGGGATCCCTGAACACTGGGACAAATCCTATTTTCTTTATAACTTATTCTGTCAGGGATATATTGCTGTAATTAAGACAGAAGACTATGGCGTTATCCCGCAGCGCTGCACACTGACCGGCAGAAATATTTACATGATGCCTTCCGAGGTCATTATCACAAACGCTTTGCTTCCGACGTTCCGGCAGCTGCGGATCGGAGAGCAGTGCGCGCTGATCAAGCTTATGCCGGATTATGGCAACATTATGAATATCTGCGGAACTTATGCGGATATGCTGGCATGTGCGGAAGAGAGCGCTATGGTTTCCCTGGAAAACAGTAAACTGGCATATGTCTATTTTGCGGATAATAAGGCTATGGCCGAAAGCTTTAAGAAGATGTTTGATAAGATCTCAGCCGGTGAGCCGATGGTTGTCGTCGATAAGAATCTTATGAGAGCCGACGGTACCAAGAGCTGGGACTATTTCACGCAGAATATCGGCCAGAACTATATCACAGACCGGGCGCTCAGCGACATGAGGACTATTATGAATATGTTTAATACGGAAGTCGGTCTTAAGAACGCAAATACGGATAAAAAGGAACGTCTGATCACCGACGAAGTCAATGCCAACAATGAAGAGACCGAGACAAAGGTGCGCCTCTGGTTGGACTCTTTGCAGGAAGGCCTGGCAAAATGTAATGAAATGTTCGGACTTAATATTTCCGTAAAATACCGCTATGAGGATGAAATGGAGGAAGTGCTATGATTCAGTCCACATTATCATTTATGGGCTTATATAGAGCAAATCCGCATTTACTCGATAATTTACACCTGCCTGCACAAATCGACGCAGACGAGCTTAAAAAGCGCCTCTTAATTGAGACTGCAGACCAGGAAGTCCTTTATCCCGATGCGGGTTTTATGGCTGAGGCGCTGGAAAACTACACGGCGCTCAGACTGCACGCCTGGGAGCAGATGGCAAAGGTCCTCATGAGAGAAAACTATGATCCGTTTACGAACGTGAACCGTCACGAAGAACGGACCGAGACGGAAACCAGAGATTTGACTTCCACACTTAACGGAACAAATACCGGGAAAGTATCCGCATATAATCTTGTGAGCTTCACGGATAAAGACCAGAATCTAACAAATAGTACCGGCAAGGATTCCGGAACGATCACCAGAACGATGAGCTACGATCTGGAAGGTGACAGCGCTATTTCAGACACGCAGGACCTGATCCGGAAAGAAATTAAACTGAGATCTCAATTCAGTTTATTTTCGATAATTATCAGCGACATCAAACAGAATTTCTGTTTAGGTGTCTATTAGGAGGAAAACTATATGAAAGCTTCTAAACTACCTAATTTCAACTTCACCAGCGGCATGATCGACTGGGACGCAAAAACGACGGGAGTAACCGGAACAGCCGTGAAATTTAAGAATGGCGACACGGTCCAGCTGACTCCGGCAAATTTCGATATTCTGGATTTCAATGTCGAACTGAAACCGAGAGCAGGACAGACGAACCTGGCCAGCGCTCTCGCGCAGACAACGCTGAAACTCCGCAGAAAATCGGACGGTCTGATCTTCAATGCGAAAACGAACGACCTTACTGTTACGATCATCTCGGGAGGACTGAATGCAGATGTTTAATAACGAATATCCTTACTCAAATATCCACGAGATGAACCTTGACTGGGTCATTAAAAACGTGGAAGAGATCCGCGCTCTGGTGGATAAGTACATCATCAACTACGAGCAGATCACTTTCGCGGATCCGATTACATGGAATTATGCTGTGGAATATCCGATGCACACGATCGTACTGGATGAGGCTTATAATGCCTATTTATCAAAGCAGGACGTGCCGAGCTATACGCAGCTGGGTAATACTGATTACTGGCTGAAGATCGGCGACTTCTTCCTGTATATCGAAAAAGCATTATCCAATATCGCATACAACGAAACGACCAGGACGACAGCCTCCAAATCGTTTGCAGCGGGTGAGCTGCTGATCAACAACGATATTTTATACCGCGCAACGGTCCAGATCTCCATGGGAACGGCGTTTGAGATCGGCGTGAATATTCAGCAGGTGACAGTCGAAAGCCTGTTAAACGAGCTGAAAACAAGCATTGCGGCGAATGCTGCAGACATTCAGACAAATGCGGAAGCGATCCGAACA
>Ga0326511_10004364_pt1 | contig 11293 bp, 6 predicted proteins | sample 0_2496_0518_D_FD_203701 | JGI IMG/M metagenome (GOLD analysis project Ga0326511, IMG submission 203701) | Bovine rumen microbial communities from UC Davis, California, United States - 0_2496_0518 | ecosystem: Host-associated > Mammals > Digestive system > Stomach > Rumen | place: USA: California...
TGGTATATCTCATGCCTATATACAAAAAATGTCCCGCTGGGTACGCTGTTCTTATGGGAAGCGGGCGGGATTTGTCGGTGCAAAGATAGTGCATCTTCTTGAATCTACAAACAATTCTGAAGATTTTTTGTTGAAATACGAGTAAAAAGTATTTGAAATCGAAAACTTTTCGTAAATTTGCACACGGATTTCGCCTTGTGCGGATTTTCCCAAACAACTGTGTAATCATAAAATAGATATGCCAATGGACAGATAAAGATATAAGGACATAAGACAGAACGTCCACTTTTGATTCTTGTTTCTGATAATTGGGGAATTAAAAGAAACTGCAAGAACTGAAGTAGATAGTTCACGCCGCTCGGCGTGGGCATTTACTCGTTTAAGCAGTTAAGGTTATCCCCAATACCTCAGAAACGTAAGCGAAGTAGATTGCTCACGTTTTTCATCGATAATATGCAAGTAATAAAAGAATTAGCAAAAAACTTATGGCAAAAACGGACACATTGAAGCAACTGGAGATGATTGATGCACTAAAAAATCGAGTGCAATCCATTCTTAATGAATTAGAGATTCTCAGCAAAAGTATAGCAGAAAGTGAGAAAGTATATAATCCATCTTCCGCCAATGGCGTGACATTGGATGATGTTTTCAATGTTTTAGCAAAACGGAATCACAAAAGTTCTCCTTTCAAACTTCGTGAGTTATGCAAGAGCAAAAACATCAGCACTCTCGATGAATTTCTACGAATAGCTCCCCGTGAATTTATTGAGAATAAGGGTATAGGTCGTGCCACTGCTTATGAAGTAAGAGATGCCATTGAGAGTTTGGGTGTTGTTTGGAGTGACGCTACATGACCTGGAGCCATATTTGTGCATCATCCTGTTATAGAATGAGCATGTTTCTATTAAAAAAATGTGTAATAATGCCTATGTCAAGCATGGTTTTCAGAAAAAATCGTTAATTTTGCACATTGATACATAATGTGTATGATAATGAATAGCAGACAAAGAGAGAACAAAGCAAGGATGTATGGGTAAGATTCTTGATTTCATAGAACGCGATGGCGAAGGCAAGTATTCCTGCTATAAAACGCGCAAGTTAGTCCTGGACGAAAACGACCAAGACACGCTGGACTATGATGACAAGCCAGCGATAGAGCTGCATAGTGGAACTTTTGCAGAGACAGACCTAACTAGAATTGACACAGTCACTATCGACGAAAGAATGATGAAACTTGCCAGCACCCCTCTTTTCTCATACTTCCTTGATGGTTCACGACATGTCTATAAGGTTGATGACATTGCCATCGGCAACCGAATTTTCCCCTTCATGGCTGGACAGATAATTGTTGGATGCTGCGAACGGAAGGATAGAGACACATTCAAAAAATACAAACTGCATAGAAGGGTTGTCCTGTCTCTACCTCGCAACTTCAATTATGATGATGATAAAGAGGAAAACTTCTGTCGCAACTACTGTGAGAAGATTAATACAGAGATAGCGTCCAATCGCTATATCCATGAGCATGGCATCAAGATAGACAAGATTTTGCTCTACCCGACTGACGGCAATAGTACAGCAACATCAGACAAGAATGGATTCAAAAATAGCGCAACAGCAAAAATCCAGTCTGAAATGTCCGACGAAGAGCAATTCATGGTGAAGTCGCTTTGTGAAAACAACCTGCTTGACAACGAACACTTCCTTATCAAGGATGGTTCGATTGAATATAACCCCAGTTTTTCAAACATGTCGCCTTTGGAGTGGAATCAACTCCGTTCCAATTACAAACACGTAGTAGGTGTATCTAAGATGTTCAATCCAGATCTTCTGAAAGACTATAGGGGACGCAAACTTTCAAAAACAATCGCCAGTCTGAGACCTTTTGAACGCACAAAGGTATATCGCTATCCTGCCCAGAATGGCCAGTCTGAGTTTGCCATGTGGTATTTGCGTCTCAGAAAGGGAGAGTTCAGAGAGACCCATTTCTCAGATGTAATTAAATGCGAATTGTTCTTGGAAGAGAAAGGCTCTTCAATCGACACAAATCTCATCAATCTTATAAGTGCTAACCTGATTAAGGAAGCCTATCCCACCTGTTATGGAAAGGATACAAGATGGGCGAATCATCTTTATCCAGTATTCTTGACAGAATACTTCTGCAAGTCTAACTATATCAATCAGAATATCATATTAAACCTGTTCTAAGATGACAACAAAGGTTATAGGAAAAGTATCAGCAACAGAATCATCCCCTTCAACAATCGATGAATTCTACTTTTGGACGGATAAGAAACAAATCCTCAGTCCTTTTGATGTAGTGAAGGTTGAACATGAGAGTGATTCCATTACGTATGGAGTCATAGAGGAAATATATCACGTAACAGATGCTCCCAGCCATTTCACCAGTTACATTTCAAGCGACTTTGGCGACGTTGACGATGCCATTGGCAACATGAATCGTCTTGGTATGAACTATGTAAAAGTACGTGTGTCAGGCAACACAAAAGACATTTATACCCCTGTTTTGAATGACAAAAGGGTTTCGCTTTGCAATGAGGATGATGTAAAAGAAGCACTGGGTCTTAGCGAAAAGGATGTGCAGAACCCTCTGGTTTGTGGCTACTTGCAGATGTACCAAGGTGAAGCCGCCATCAAGGTAAAAGTGGTATTGAACTCCCATTTCCTTTTGGGACCTGATGGAGCGCACATGAATGTTTCTGGTATTTCCGGCTTGGCAGCAAAGACCTCCTATTCCATGTTTCTTATCAAAGCTATACAAGAGAAATTCCGCACAGAAGCAAACGAAACGATAGCATTTGTGTTCTTTAATGTCAAAGGACGTGATTTAATGGCGATTGACGAGCCGAACACCGACTTAGCAGAGAAAGATGCGAAGATATATGCAGACCTCGGGCTTTCAACAGACCCTTTCGGCAACGTAACCTACTATTATCCATACAGCACCGACAAGGTGACAGCGAATGTTCAGAGTTATGCTCACCCTGAGGATGTGCAGAGGCAGGTAGCAGAACACAAGGCAAAGAAATACAAATTCGTATATGAGAACTGCCTCGAAAAGCTTGACCTCTTACTTGCTAACGAGGATGACTCTACTGGAACACTTGAAAGTTGTGTGAACTACATCATCAATGGGCAGGTGCCATTCAATAATGTCAAGACCTGGTCAACTCTCGTTGAAAAGATTGATGAATGTACAAAGTCAAAGGGTAATGGCGGAAACTCTAACGAAATTCAGGTGACAAGCTGGCGCAAATTCAAACGCTGTGTCAGCAAAGCCATTAAGAACAATGTCTTTGGAACAAACCTGAATGATGCTACAGGTGAAGTTGACTTGACAGAAGAAATTTCAAACAATCTTGTAAATGGGCAGATAATGGTGATTGATATTGCCAGACTTGACGATAACACCCAAAGTTTTGTGTTTGGTAGCGTAGCTCGTGCCATTTATGATATGAAGTTAGGATCAGACAGAGATAATATTCCCGACAAGGTGATTCTGTTTGTTGACGAATTGAACAAGTATGCCTCAAACGATGTTCCCAAGAACTCCCCCATCCTGAAGCAACTATTGGATATTGCAGAGCGTGGACGTTCCTTGGGTATTATCTTGTTCTCTGTTGAACAGTTTAGAAGTGCAATACATGATAGAGTTAAAGGTAACTGTGCGACACAGGCTTATGGACGTACAAACTCTATAGAGGTATCTAAGTCAGACTATAGATATATTCCTAAAGTTTATCAGAACATGATGACACGTCTTAGTCCAGGTGAGTATATAATATCGAATCCGGCTCTGCGTTCTTTGGTGAACATCAGATTCCCTCGCCCCTCATACAAGCAATTCCCTAATGGATAAAACAATGAACCAGAATATAGATAATCCCATAGTAGGCATTGACCTCCTGAAAATGTTGATGCTCCAGCTTTACAGCAATCCCCGCTGTATTTATCGTGAGTATATCCAAAATGCCTTGGATTCAATAAATGAGGCTGTTAAACTTGGTATACTTAGCAGGGTGAAAGACGGACATGTGAATATTCACATCTCGTCAAACAATATTACTATCGAAGACAACGGTACTGGCATCAAGAGCAGCATTGCTGCAAAGATTCTGACAGATATAGCTAACAGCATCAAGAATGGCATTGACACCGCTGGCCAGTTTGGTGTTGGAAGATTGTCAGGAGGTGGCTATTGCGAGGTATTGGAATTTGAAACCACTTATCAGGGTGAGGATGTTTCGACAATTGTGTCTATGGACACCCGCATACTTCGTAAGTTACTTGATGAAAATCATAATGACATATCAGCCGAGGATGCAATGAGACAGATATGTTTTGTACAGACGTTAGAGGCTCCCGTCGACAAGCACAATTTTGTGGTTCGCCTTAAGAACATCATCAACTCAGCAGACATTCTCCTAAATGCTAATGAGATTCAGGCATACATCAAAGAGGTTGCTCCTGTTGATTATTCAACAACATTTTCTGCACTCATAAATTCAAGTGAACAACAGGATTTTGTGGCAAGGCACAAGTCAATTGACAAGATTAAGGTTTCATTAAATGAAGTGCCAGACATAGAAAAGTCATACGACATAAAAGTAAAGGGCAGCGACGATGTTATTGAGAAACTTCGGTATTTTGAATTGCCAAAACATGAGAAGTTTGGTAAGATGGGTTGGGGATGGTATGCAGTGACGGATTTTTCAGTTCAAATAAATGACGAGAAAGATCCGTGTGCTGGTATAAGGCTGCGAAAGCACAACATTTCTCTTGATAAGAACATTCTGAATCCATACTTCAAAGAGGCACGTGGAAATAAATACTTCTACGGAGAGATATTTATCACCAATGAAAATATTGTCCCGGACAGTGGACGTCAGGGACTTGCTGCAGGTGAGGAAGCTGACGCTCTCATCAAAGCGATAAAGGACTATTTCGCTATTCTGCATCTTGTCTATAACAAAGCCAGCAGATTGAAAACAAGACTGAAAAACCTTGATGAATTGCTGGGAAAAATTGAAGGTGCAAGCGATCCTAAAGTAAGGAATATTCTGTCAGACAAATTGAGGGAGCAGGTCAGGGAATATGAAAAATTCTCATCACCTGATAGCCATATTGAAGTTAATGATGTTTTGGACATCTACAATAAGAAATACCGTAGTAACCTCTTATCGAGAATTCAAGATGTTTTACATCCTGCGTCAAATCCTGGACCTGCAACTGTAGAGGATAATCCAGAGCCAGCAGAGCCAGGCCCAACCCCAGCCCCCAAGGGAGGCTCACAACCTGCTACAACAATAGTTCAAGGCCCTGCTCCGACAATTTCCAAACCTACGTCTGGCAGTAATCCTGAGCCTCCAAGGTGTAGGCCGACGGCTCCACAACCGCCAACACCTCCTATTCCGCACCCCACCACTCCACCATCTGCCACGTCATCTCCTGCTCCGCGCCCCCAAAGCGAACTTGACGAGATGCTTATGACACTACAGGACAAACAGCAATGTACACCTGATCAGATTGCCATTTTGAGGAAGGTTTTTAAGACCATGATGATTGTCTGCCCATCTGCAAGTAAGAAAACACTTACCATGCTGATGAGGGCGGCTATTGAAAGTATTGGGTAAAAATGGGAAGGCCAAAGAGGAGAAAAAAAGTCTTGCTCATAGAACCAAACTATGCTAATAAGTTCCCTCCTGTAGGTTTGATGAAGCTATCAACCTACTATAAGAATTTGGGGAACTGGGATGTTGTCTTTTTCAAAGGCGACCTGAAAAACTTTGTTATTGAACGCATCGCAGAAAGGTGTGTTGAAATGTTTCTCACTATTGACAAGTCTATCGACTGGTCATTAAAAAAGGATAAAATATTCGAGTTCATAAAGACACGCAAGAAGGATCTCATACCAGAGATAGGTATTGAACAGTCTAATTATAGTATTCTGCTTTTAGGGCAGTTGACTGATTTCAAGGATTACTACTGGAAAGGAACATGGAAGAAGGAGCCTGAATGGGATAGAGTCGGAGTCACCACGCTGTTCACTTTCTACTGGGACATAACGGTGGAAACTATTAACTTTGCCAAACTACTCGTGAAAAACAAAAAAGACCTGATGGTTGGAGGGGTGCTGGCTTCAATCCAACCAAAAGAGTTAGAAGAGGCGACAGGGATAAAGCCGTATGTAGGCATATTAAACATACCAGGGCAGCTTGACAAGGGGGACACACAAATAATTGACGAACTTCCACTTGACTATTCCATCCTTGACGAGATAGAATACAAATATCCGATGGCGAATGCATTCTATGGGTATATGTCAAGAGGCTGTATCAGGCATTGCCCCTTCTGTGCAGTTCCGACATTAGAGCCTGTTTACAACCCATATATCAAACTTTCTGATAGAGTTGAGAAAACGCGTGAGATCTTTGGCGACCAGAAAGACCTTCTTCTGATGGACAACAATGTTCTTGCATCAAGTCATTTCGAAGAGATAATCCAAGAAATAAAGGATTGTGGATTTGGAAGAGGGGCTACTTTCGTTCAGCCCAACCTGCTTGATATTGCAGCAAAGAATCTCAAAGAAGGAGTCAATGATAGGGCATACATCCGCAAACTCCATTCTCTTATATATGATTTTTATGAGAAGTTGACTAATAAAGATGATTCCTATCAGGTGTACCAGATCATTGAACTTTACCACATCAAGAAACTCCTGACATCGAAAAAAGAGAATCTTTTGAAAGCATACGAGGAGATTAAGCCCTATTATGACAAGTATTTCAAGCCATCGCCTCGGCAGCGATACGTTGACTTTAACCAAGGTGTTGATGCGAGATTATTTACCGAAGAAAAGGCAAGGCTGTTGGCATCTATAGCAATTCGCCCCTTACGAATAGCATTTGATAACATTAATACGCTGCCTGCATACGAAAAAGCATTAAAGTGGAGTGCAAACGCTGGCATACGCCATTTCTCAAACTATTTGCTCTACAACTTTACCGACAAGCCGGTTGACCTTTACAAACGATTGGAAATAAACGTAAATCTGTGTGATGAGCTTCATGTTAATATCTATTCTTTCCCCATGAAGTACCACCCTTTGCGGAGAGAAGCTGGAAGCGAGATTGATTTTTCACATAACAGAGATTACATTGGTAAATATTGGAACCGCAAATACATCAGAGCCGTTCAGGCTATTCTGAACAGCACTAAAGGACAAATTGGTAAAGGCCAATCGTTTTTCTACGAGGCTTTTGGGAATGACGAGGAAGAATATCTCAGGCTGCTTGATATGCCAGAAAGCTTCATATTATACAGATTCTTCTTCAAGTGGCTTGACGGCATCAACGGTCTTGGCCCCCAGCATTGGCGTGAAGCGTGGAACGTATGCAGAGACAAGTTGTCTGAGGACGAATGGAGCGAAGTCCTTGAAGTTATTCATAACAATGATTTCAAGAAAGAAATTGCTGAACGTTTTACTGATGCCGATGTGCGTAGATTGCTAGGTTTCTATAAGAACCTTAGAGACGAAGTTTCGACGCCAGGAACCGATCTATATGAACTCAAGAAGGACTACGATTCTCACCCGTTAATGGAAACAAGAAGGAAGAAATGAAGATAACAAGCAAAACACTTCTGGAGGATTTATATCGAGCCAATATCATCGACATAAACATGTATCTTCATTTACAGGGGGAAGGATGTGATTATGTAAATGATATCCTTATGCTATCCATTGATAGTGATTCGTGGAGTTCGCAGAAGCGTGAAGATAAAGAACTCTCGACATTTCTATATGGCATTACTACCTTTTTTGAAAGATATGATGCAGGAACTATAGATACTTCGATGCTGATCATGCCCCAGTCATTACTTTTCTCGTTAAATTCCATCTATCAAAAAGAGAAGAACAGGTTTGATGCTGGAATTGTTTTCTTATTTGCATTATATGATGAATCTAATCTTTTCTATCAGCACCTGTTTTATAACCTTTTAGCTGATCCCAAAAGCCTGTTTGACGAGGATTCGTTCAGGAGTAAAGCAAGCCGAGGAGATTATATCGTTAATAATGTCGATTTAGAGTATAAACGCTATAAATATGCCTTAACTTCCATCATTGTAAACTTTGTCGAATCTTTAGCAAACTTCCCTGATTGCAAATATTATAAGAAAGCTATTGAATCTTCATTGGAAAAATCAGCAGTTGATCTATCGATTTACGAAGATGCCAAAGCCTATGCTGATTTGCTAACATTTAAGCCTTCGGGGTTGGAACTCGTTGCTTCTGAAGGCTCTTCATCAGTATACGTTTTTGATGATAGCATACAAAAGGCTTATAAAGAACTCCAAAGTAAATTTTCTATAAGAACCCAGAACATACTTGTTTACAACCTCCCAAGATATGTTGACATCATGCCATGGGTGACAGGAGAAAAGACAGAGTTTAACTTTAGGGGCTGCGGCAAGAAGTCGAAAGTCGAAATTGGCAATTTTGTGCAGCAGTTTAAGAAATACCTGTCTGAGCACACAAATATAGATGTTGCTAAGAGTAATGTTGACCCAGACCTTATTGAAACCATAACATTTTTGATAGGGCTGGGTGTTGAGAATATCACGATCCCCAATATGCCTGCCTATCAATATCTCGTGGAAATCTATCCACAATGGAGTGATATGGCTCTTGACATAACAGACGTAACAAAAGTCTATACAAAAGTTTTTGAGCATAACCCCCATCATGCACAGGACTGTTTTGATTTAATAGCGGAGATAATCGCCAAAGTGGTATTACTGATTACGACGCTGCCTGATTATGAATCCTTCGCTTCCCTTTTCTCAACAACAGGACAAGCCTTAAAGAAACTAACAGAGGATAATGAAAGGGAGTTGGAATATCAGAAGTATATCACAGAGGAAAAGGATAAGTTGTTGACAAAAGCATTCAAGGATGCTTTTGAAACAGCAAGTGTTCAGGCCAGAAATGCTGTTCAAAATAATAGTTTGGGATATAGGGAGTTCATGAGATTCCTGGGGTGTGAAAACAGTTTCATGCATTTGCGCAACGTGGGAAAGCGCGGTGCGAATGAGTTGTCTAAGATCCTTTCCACGTTCGCAATCACATACGAGAAAATCTTAAGGGAAGGAGATGATTTCGCAAAAAGCGGGAACATCAAGGCAATCTTCTATTGGCTAGATGATGCTGAAACTAAATTCGTAAAAGATTTCAAGCAATACTACGATTACTTCCCTATGTTCTTTATCCTAAACGCATTCTTCAGGTCAGCAAAAAGTGTTAAAGCACAAATATATGCATCTTTTTATGGCATCACTAATACGGGGAGTTATTCTCTCGACGATTTGGCAGCAAAGTACCACTTCACAAGAGAGCGTGTTAGACAGATAGTTTATAACAAAGAATTTAAACGAGATAAAAAAATCTCTCTTATTCTTGACTTAAAATATTGGGAGAAGTATAATCTCCAGTTTCAAGGCTTCATAACTACAGATGACCCGCAATATCTTGATATATGTGAGAAGGAAATGCCTAGCTTAACCTTCTTCAACTACTGCAACCTTATGGGTGTCATAACTAACATTTCAATATTAAACCTCTCTTATACTGGCAAGATTCTGACTACGTCAGATGTTGAACAGTACCTTATTGAAGGCATAAGATTTCACTCATATGGCTATGACCCCAATTTTAATTTATATCGAATGCCGTTAGCTTTAAAAGAGGCAGGTCGCCTAATAAAGCTTCAGCGGGATGAAACCATAAAGATACCCATAAGGAGTTCCTTCATTGAAAATACAGACTTTTGGAGCAAAAAGGGGGCAGGTATAAGCAAGGGTTTGCAAGCCGGGGTGATAGAATTCTTTGAGGAGATTATCAATAGGATTTATCCTGGATACGTAAAGGACCACTTCCTGATATTGCCAGCCAACAAGAAAAACTATAGCGAGATTTTGTATGGCATCTTAAAGGAGAATGGCGATAAGATGCATTTGAGTGATATATTCAGAAAGTTCAAAGAACTCTACCCTGACGATAAATACGATGAGCCTAACAAGATAAAGCAATTTATGATGCGTGATGAACGTATTGAAAATATTGGAAGGTCTTCAATATGGAAATTGTCTGAATGGGAGGGGTATACAGGTAGCCTTCCTGAACTTGCCGTCGAGTTGGTGTCCAAGAAATCTAAACCAGTTGCTATCGCTGATCTCGCAAAAGAAATGCTGTCACACCGCCCTGATTCTACAGAGCGTAGCGCAACTAGCATTATCTATCTTTGTATCAAAGAAGGTAAACTTATAGATTTTTACGGAGATCTTGTTGGCCTGCCCAAACGCAAGTATGGTTCATCTTACGTTCTACAGCCTCATACCTTTGATGAATGGATGGAAGCATTTAAGAATTATGTATACCAAAATAGCTGCTTTCCTACAACGAAAGGTCAAGGCTATGAATCATCACTCTTTAATTGGTATTATGATTCAAAAAGCTATGTAAATCTTAGCTCTGAGGAGATTTTGAAATTCCATCAGATGCTAACAGATTTGGCACTATATCCCCACACTATTAACGAATTAAAGTTCTTCAATAACTGCAAAAGATATCGAGAGTTCGCTAATCAAGCTAGAAGAATGCTAACCCGTTCTGATGAACCAGGATTATTCTACTGGTTTGAAACTAACAAGGAGAGATTTATGGGTTATGATGATAATCGCAAAATCTATTTCAAGAACCTCCTAAGCTATCTGGCTGAAAAGTTGGGCGATTTTTAATTATTGTTACTAAGTTTGATATTGAGTTAGACCGTAATGGCTAAATAAACTATACTATACAAGAGTGCCTTGAGCAGGCTCAACAAGTGTATGGTAGCAGGCTTGATTTGATTATTTTGAGGTGAAATATGTCAAACTTATATACCTGTTAAGATTAAGGTGTAATCAATGTGGTCATGTGTTTCAACAGGAGTGGTCAAGCCATCTTGCAGGCAGGAACTGTCCTAAATGTAGTAAGAAGCAAACCCATGAGCGTGTCAATCGGGATACGTATAGCGTTAGGGATAGGATGATGCATGGACACGAACTAAGAGTTAAAACAAATGAACGATTTGGTTATCTCAGATTTTTGTTGTACCTTTGCATCCGATGATGAGTCACAAAAACGGCTGGTGGCTCGTCATCGGGTGTTCTTTCTTGCGTCCCGTTGGTAGCAAGCGAGCAAGCTCGAGCGGATGCAATTCATAGCAGAACAAGG
>Ga0326511_10004365_pt1 | contig 11293 bp, 18 predicted proteins | sample 0_2496_0518_D_FD_203701 | JGI IMG/M metagenome (GOLD analysis project Ga0326511, IMG submission 203701) | Bovine rumen microbial communities from UC Davis, California, United States - 0_2496_0518 | ecosystem: Host-associated > Mammals > Digestive system > Stomach > Rumen | place: USA...
AACGAATCCTGGTTGATATACCTGATCCCAACTATGTTGTTATGGCTACTGCCGCACGACATGCAGAAGGATCGCCTCCCGCCCTTGCTCGTGTTGCAGGATTGCAAGATAACGCACAGAGGATCATGTCTGCCATGCGTCAGAATGATGCAAGTGCTACTGATTCGGACTGGCAAGACTGGGATGTTCCAGGGTTTGTTTCCGTATACTAATGTAATTACATTACTAATTACATTAGTTTAGGTGGGCGATTACATTATGGCTAAAAAGAATTCCAGTAAAACAGCTACAGAGAAATCAATACAGGCTTCAGAGCCAAGAGTTATAACATACAAAGGCTGGCAAGGCGTCAACTACGTCGATGCTCCTCTTACTTGGGAACCCCTTGAAACAGGCCAGAATAAGTTTCGCCAAACAAATCTACCAGATAACTATCTTATGGTGCAAAACAATGTATGCACCTCAGATACGCTCAGTCTTGAGACAAGAATGGATAGTGAGATAATAGGCTTACCACCTAGATCTGATCTCAAGTTTACCGGAGTTGCATGCGTATATAAGAAGTGGTTGTTCTGTGCTGTAAGAAACAGTGAAACAGATTGGTCTGAAAAGATAATCTTTCGTGATCTAACCAAGAACACGCCATCTTCTTGGAGAGATGTATATTTAAGAGTTGGATCAGATACATCTCCGGTTAAAGTAAAGGTATGTGAAATAGGTTTCTTCGAAGGAAACATGGTTGTAACCGCACGTGACTACAGGGAAAGCCCTGGTGTCGGTGTGTTAATGCTTGCAGAGGTAAGCGTAGAAAATGACGTAATAACAATTAAAGGCAAAGATTGGTACGATCAGCCTGTAGATGATACGTTGTGGCATATAGTCGATACTCCAAAGATTTCACCAACAACAAATAGGCCCGGAGTTAAGCCGACGATAACAGTCAAAGGAATGGCTTTCAATTTTGATAGGCCAACGGACAAAGCTCCAAACAGAGTTGAAGTTAAGTTCTGTTACACAAACCGTCTTGGTTCAACATTGACACAAACAGATGGCGATTGCGCAACTGTTTATGTAGAGCTGTCTCCTGCGCTATGGACGACTAAGAAATATATAACGATCAAACCGGCAGCAGGTGATTCAGTACCCCATCGATCTGTTTCCGGAATAGATCTTTACGCTCGTGAGCTAGAGAATCTTGATTGGGTTTTCATTGGTCATGTAAATGTAACTAAAGAACAAGTTACTAATGGTAATTGGAAATACAATTGGTATGGCAACATGACCGACATCACCCAATGGCTCACAGCTCAGCTCATGGTGCCTACTGATAACACAACCCATGGCCCTGATGCTACATATTTTGCTTGCCATGATTCCCGTATGTATTATTGGGGCATGCCTAGCAAGCCATATAGGCTTTGGATTGGTGGTAACCCCGGAGCTGAATTCTCCATTGCGCGAGGCTTAGGCGGTGCCTGGGTAGATATCGAACCGGGATCCGGCTACGATGTTAAAGGTACAGCTAAATGGAAAACAGTTAGCGGCGCCAACATAGTCACCATCATGTGTGGTAATGAAAACACAACTAAGATCAAGAGGTTTAATTTAGTCGAGACAAACTTAACTCTCACTAATGAAGTTGCCTATAAGTCATATATGTATGAAGAAGTATCTAATGTTGTTGGCTGCAATAGTCGCTGGGGCTATGGCGTATTCACTGAAGGCTTGTATTCAATCAATAGATATGGACTCATGCTTACCACGATGGCTATGGAATACAATTCTCAGATGAAGAATCAAAGTATGTCTGAAGTCATCGAACCTATCTTTACTAATGTGAATGGTAAACAGTTAAGAGATGGGCGGATGGTGTGTATCAATGACGTTATCTATATAGCCTTCAGCGATGATACTGATAGCGAGTATCTTGATAACGTCATTCTTTGCTATGACATAAACCTTAAAGCTTGGTATACGTGGACACATGATCAAACTGTTTCCGATGACAGTAGTACCGATACAGACCACGTTCTCCATATCTTTGCAGTAGACAGTGATGAACGCAGAGAAGGGCTTGGTGTTGTTACTGAAACCGAAGTGCGTTTATATCCAGTTACTGGAACACAGCCCGCTACAGTTCCTCCGTTCATTGCATTGATAGAAACAGGCGAGCTTGCTCCACGTCATCCAATGCAAGCTTTCTGGTATATACAGCAGCTTGAGTTTAGGTTCGATTATCTTGTTGGTGACCCTAATGATCCGGCAACAATTCTCGTTGAGGGTGTCGATTACTATGGTCGCCAATTTAAGATTGAAAAGAAAATAAACATCAAGAGTCGTGGGCATCATGGGTTAACCGGAGAACAACGAGACTTCGTTGAATGGATACGCATAGATAAACTTGTCGAATCTTTCCGTATTAGAATCAAAGGAAAGGTGCGATTCAGGCTCACGCACATCAATGCTAAGTTGTATCAGCAAGCGGATACTATTGGTACGCCTTATGGCTTTGATGCTCGTGATACGTACTATAATCGCAAAGGACAAGATCACGAGATTCATCATTACATTGATGACTACAACAACCTCAGACGGGCGGTGGTTTCCTAATGTGCGGGTTTCAAGATACCCTAAGTAATATAATACCAATCGATTGGTTGGATCCGTATGGCCGGACTCCTTTTGCAAAGGATGCTGAACTATCTGTTGACATTACTATTGTCGAAACAGATGATGGCATTCGTGCTAAGTCAATTAAGAATCCTCCGACAACCGGCGGAGATCGTTTAATGAATGCAATAAAGAATGCACTAGGAGTCGGCTTTGATATTTGCGACCCTCTGTGCAGTCCTATGCAATCCGTTGACCAGGGGAAATGTGATACCAAAAAACATGATGACCAGTCTCATTTTTCTAGTACCAAAGAGACTGGAAATGATACAATGAACCCCTCAAGCTCTGGGGATTCGAGAGACAGGGATCGCAACCCTGGTTCCCAGAGAAGCCCTATACTAAGTCGCCAAGGCGCCACTGAGGATAAGGACGAGGAAAAGGCCCCTAGGTTCAAATAACCTGGGGGCCTTCCCTTATCCGGATCCACCTTGCCGAAGCTTGGTGCGCAATAGTTGGTGCGAGGTGCAGGATTCGAACCCGTCAACCAATGGATTATGAGTCCACTGCTCAACCGTTGAGCTTACCTCGCTTGGTACCCCTTGCGGGATTCGAACCCGCACGCCTTGCGGCAGTGGATTTTAAGTCCACGGTGTCTGCCTTTCCACCAAAGGGGCTATTGTATCTTAACGATCTTTGCATACAGATCCAAGAACGATTCGAAATCGAGGGTAATATACCATGGCTCTCTTGATTTCCGATGAACAACAACGGGTATCTCTCCTTCAGCAGCATCCTTGCTTGATTGGGCCATGGCGTTTTTGAGATTAAGTTTTTCAACTCGTTTAACCTCAAGGTGCAATCCGGGGATTCCGAGTACATCTGGCGAATCTCCACCGCCATGATACTGCTGACCACGTCTTGAATCAGTAAATCCATGTTCTCGGGAGATGCTAGCAACCTCACGTTCACCAACCTTACCTTTGTTTCTTGAATACTTCCCGCTCAATTTCTCTTCCTCTATCCTTGAACATTCACTTGATACTTTGCAACATGCAAGTGAAGTAATCAAACAAAAAATAATCAGGCAACTCACAATGATTAGCATAGTTGCATTTGCTCCTTTGCCGGATTTGCATTAACTCCACGCCACACAATATCTTTTACGCTAGTGGTCGTGAGAATAAATTCTTCAATGCTTACCAGTTCACCCGACATGATTTGCTGAATCAGGAGCATATGGTTCCAGTGCTCATCATTGTCATTCTTGAAGCTACCGAGATATATAGCTTCGGCACTACGATACAGGCAACGGCCCCCTCGTTTAAGCGTACCCGATCCGTGCCTCACTTGATCCTTAAAGATCATAACGACCTCGCTTCTTGTTACGCTCCTCACAAAGTTCCATAAGGTAGCTTGCGTCATCTACATTAAGCAACGAAAGTAAATTACATGTAGCTTGAATAACGTCAGAGCATTCCAAGATAATAGCTTGTCGTAAATTGGGTGTTTCGTTTACACGATATACATCGCATGCACCAAACACCTCAGCAGCTTCTTCAACAATCTTTAAAGCTTGCACTCGTGGTTCCGGAAGATTTTCAATAGGAAATGTTCGCACCTCGCCAATGTTCATACTAGCTCATTTCTCTTGAAACATTTTGCATTTGCCTTTTTCCAAAAATAGGTGACGGTGTTTCCAGCCAACGTCGGAATCTTCGACAACTAGTTTGATTCGTACTGCACAGTCTTTGGTTGGTGTGTTCGGTTTATTGAGCTTGCACCCATCGCATTGCTCTTTAAGAGAATCAATCTCTCTTGCGTGCTTGACTTCAGGACGATCATCGTCTTCTGGTAATTTCTCAATACTAATTTCGACTGGCATTACTCCTCCTCTACCGTTCCTAGTTGCATCCATTCAGGCTCAACATATTCTATTTGAGCCTCGATACGAGTTGGCTCAACCTTCCTACCACCACATCTTTCAAGGATCATTTGAGCTGCCTGATTTCTTTCCTTGCGTTTCGCATAATTGTTTCCGCAAGGCTGAGTACCAACATACACCAAAGCTTTTGCCATTGCAATAATAGGGGTATCGTATTCGTGAATCTCCATTTGTTCTGCCTTAGTGTAACCTAAGACATCTTCGATAGCTTCACCCATGATATTGGCATAACCATCTCGTCTATGCTCGTCTGGAATAGTGCCATCGATTCTCAGAACTATAGTACGGATAAGCTCGACATCCATCTCGAACACGGCATTGAAAATTATCTGAGCAAGCGTATAAGCCTTTACGTTTTGCGATGACTCACGGGCCTTGACTACCTCACCCATCGACCGGAGTATGCAGACATCTGCAAGGTAATCGTCGAGGCTTTGATCATAATCCCAGCCTTTAATCTTTACGATTGTATTTTTCGTTGTATCTTCGTTTGGCATCTTCTCGCCTCTTCCTCATATTCTCATCTGTCCTAGGGTTCCTTGCATGCCCTGCTTTCAAGTCATCCTTTGGAAGCAGCATGTTCTGCCAACATGGTACTTTGCCTTGCTTGGTTAACCATTCCATTCTCAAACGCAAAGAATAAGGAGGCTTCTCCTGATATCGCTTCAAGCTTAAGGTATAGATCTTCTTATTAGTTTTCTTGCCTCTAACAGATCCTTCCTTTTGAATGCGTGTCGAATAATATGCCAACAAGTTTGTAAGCCTACGCATTCTCTTCTGCGCTTGTTTGTCGGTAGGCATAGGCTTAACACCATACAGTTCTTCATATATCATTCCCAAAGTCGAACGACGATAGAATGCTGATTGAGTATTCCACTTAGGATCATCTAGTTTCTTTTCGAAGAACTTCCTTAAAAGCAATTCAAGTTCATACAAAGTCATGTCTGTATAATTGCGCCATCTTTCCGGTTTACTTAAATAGTTTGGAGGCTTAACAGTGTTGGGATCTGATGGGCTGATGTCGGGTAGTTCTGTTATACCAGGTTTGTTTTCAAAGCTAAAACTCCACCCGCCATCATCAGTAGTAATAAAGCCCGGCATTTGTTTTCTTCTCCTTCCGCTTATAAGTAGCTGGAAGCCAATCAGTGTTTGAACTAGGTGAGTCGTAAACACCATCGTAAGTAGCGTTCCAGTCTATCGGCATCGCTCCATCTGAATTCAATCCAAGATAAGCAATCTCCTTGATACCCATGACTCCGTATCTAACAGCATCCATCATGTGGCTGTACTTGTTGTGCATTGGTTTCGGCGCCCAATCATCTGATTTACTTAGGCGCTTATATTCGTAGTTGTTAAAGCATTCCATTAGCCAATCGCAATTATCTGAATTAATAATCATGTTTGGCAATTGTTCTCGGACTAATTGAATGCCTCGGTCAACTCGTTCTTTATCCAAGCTATGCCAATTTATATTGGGATATATCTGTTCGACCTCTTCCTTTGGAGTCATTGAAGATGCGGATCTCTCAGAGTCCCAGGGTAATATGCCCATTCTTATCAAATGGAAATACGGTTTCTTTGCCATCTCTCCCATTGCTTGCACCAAGCTGATGCCACGGGATTCAAAGCAATCAAAGATTATCATTCGGTTGTTAATGTATTGATATACTATCGCAGCCGTACTATCAGATTCTTTGCCCTTCGAGGCAATGTCGAAAGCAATATAAACGGGCTTGTCTGTGTCCAAGTTATATGAACAAAAACGTTTCTCCCGTACCAGTTGCTCGATCGCCAAATAAACCAACCCTGCATTGACCACGGTGAAGTCGCAGAAATTTTCTTGGCGGAACAGGTTATCATTCCCGTAAGCTCTGATGTACCTATCACGAAGCACCTCGATTTCTTCTGGGGTATAAAGCTTATTACCATCTCTATCGGTAGCATCTGCAATAGTTACCTTGTCTACGTAACAATCACCATGCCATCCGGGGAATGCGTCCGGTTCATCTTCTAAAGTATATGTTCTAAGTAATTCATAGAACACATTCTTTAACCCACGAGGCGTACCGTTGAAGCTAACCTGCAGAGAACCGGTCATCTTAAGCTTACGCTCCCAGATGGGTGTGATGTATTCGAATGCATTCTGACGGTAAAGACTTGCTTCAGATATATAGAACCGATCGTATGAAGATCCGATAATACCTTCGTTGTTCAAGAATCCTATGAACTTTATTCTTGTATCTGCTAAGTTCGGATCCCTGGATTTCATGAATACTTCTTTGGCAGTATCTTTTGGATCGATTAATCCATCCGGATAATCAGCCCAGAAGAGTCTGCCGTCAATGTATTTCTTGAATATATTGTTCGTAATCCAAATATTATCAAGACCAACATATGCGATTTGCAGGCCGGGATTATCATACCCGACCCGCATCGCATGTTGCATGTCATCAGTATCCTTGCCGAGCTGACGCGCCCACAGCTTGAAGTAGTAATGGCAATTAGGCATTGCTCTTCTTTTCCATGCACCCATTTGATAGGGGTATGGATTGTAATATAGCGGTAGGCGTATCTGCTCGACTGACATACTTAAAGCATCTCCCCGTTATGCTTGCAGTTCAAGCTCCAACCAAGGAGCTTCCAGATCTCATCCGTTATCTTGCGTAAGCATATCTCTTTACCAAGTTCATGGTTGTATTCGTTGGGATCAACGCAAGCTGTAGTCTCCGTGATAGTCCAGCCATTCTTGAGCTTCACGGAAACAATAGTCATATTGCCCCACCAACATTCGTCTCGAATCTCTGCTTCATCGAGAACCTTTTGAACTTGCTCTATAGTTACTTTGATGTTTCCACTTTGCATTACAGTTCCTCCTCAATTACTTCACGCTGACCTTGCTCGTCAAGAATCTGATGATGAAGCTGGGTCATCCTTTCGCCCCAAGGCTTGATAATGTCGGCGATGATACCAGCTTCAAACAGATCTTCCTCTGTCTTAATATCACTGGTCTTAGGCATTAAGTCTTCGAAATAATCTTTCATATCTTCCTTAAGGAATTCGTCTAACTCGAAAGACTTAACGATATCAAGGATGTCTTCATAGTAACCAACGGTCATACCCTGAAGCTTCTTGAAGTATTCCATTCGCTCTTCCGATAGATACTTAGCATCAAGCTCATTGCCCCAGAACTTATATGCAACCGAACGCAAGTTAATTAAATTGTCTACGCGACCGGCAACCACTACAGCTACCTCTGCCGTATTTACAATAACCTGCTTGATGTTGCCGAACGTTTCCTCAATCGGAGGAAGTTCCGGCGCCTTAAGAAACTTATCGGAATTGTTTACCTTGATCGGCTTTGCCTTTGCTGCAGATTTACGAGTCATGATTATTTACCTTTCTTGTTCTTCTTGTCCCACATTTTCAATGCTTCACCTATATTAGTCGGTTCCTTTTCATCTTCGGATTTACCATTTCCGGTAGGCATATCTAAGGCAGGCCCACTAGATTGCTGCTTAGATTTCGGCGCCTGGTTGTCCTGCTGCTGTTGTACTACTGTTGTATTTGAATTAAACCTCTTGGCAATACGCTCAGCTTGTTGTGCTACAGCAAATAGATTTACATTGAAACCAATCTCCTTGCCGTTAGCATCGCGTACCTCATGCCCTTCTAACAGGTCATCAAAGATTGCTTTAGTAGCGTCATCCATTGCATTCCAGGTAGGAAGGAAATCGATCATCCTTGCAGTAGGTTGCAGCTCTGTCACGTATTCCCTAGCTTTCTCGTTAACGGCTTTACGGAATTCAAAATCAACTCCTTGATTCCATGCCTGAATAAACTGCTGCATCTCTGCTCGGGATTTGAAATAGTAATTAGGATCACGCTCATCCTGAACATCAGGATTCCTAAATCTAATCTGTCCAGTTTGCTCATCTTGTACGGTTAATTCGGCAGCAGAATAATAACCAATGTTGTCGGATGCAAACTCTTTGCGCACCTGTTGTAGTGCTCGCTGTTGTGCACCTCTTAGCAGTTCTTGCTTTTGAGCATTGAAATCAATTGCATCGATGCCAATTGAAGATCCGTCATCACCTGTCCCGTCTCCGGATTCTGGCTCAGTGACAATGGATCCTTCGCCTTCAGAAGAATCAGATCCTTCCTCGATATCATCTGCTCCGTGTTCTTCAGGTTCTCTTGTTTCCACAGGTTCTTGAGCTGCCTCTCGGTTAATTTGGTTAAGCACTTTAAACGCCTGAGCCAAATCAATCGGTTCAGTTGCCGCATCACCTTGAGTAATAGGAGCTGTATTTTCAGCTGTATTTTCATTAGCATTAGGCATCGTCGTCCTCCTCATAGTTGTCCGGGTCATTCATCTGAGACATGCGTACTAACATGTTGTACAAGTTATAAAGCCATTGATCACGGAGGAAGTTGTAAACAATTTCCTTTCGTGTCTTACCATACTCTTCGGCTTTACCTATCAGCCCTTCGACTTCAGCAGCCATGTCTTCATAAGAATCCTTTGCAAGAATCTGATCTTGATGGCTGAACTTGTACTTGCGCATTTGCTGTGCAATGTATTTAAATTCGAAAATCATTTCCTCATCTGTTATCTCATCATGAAAACCAAGGCTTTCATATTCTTGCTTGATTTCCATCCATGCACCTTCAAAGGTGGAATCGATAAACAGAGCACTAGCCAGCATGTCTTTTGTGTCTTGGTCTACCACTTTGCACCTCCTTCATAGATACCCATTTGCTTTTCATACGCACGCTTTTCGACAACGCGACGTTTAGCATCGTCTTCAATTTCCTTGAACACTCGATGTACCAAGTAAGGATTGCAAACAAGATGACCACAAAGATAAAATACATTCGGCTGGTCTTTAAATACCTTGCGATACTTTTCATAGTATTCGTCACCGGCTTCCTTAAGCAAGGCGCTTACATTGGGATAGCGCCAATGCTTCCAGAGATAACCGGACTTACCTTTGAATGAGACAACAGTTGCCATATCAACTCCGGGCCTAAATATAAGCATCGGATTTTCTTTAGGCACGGAAGCCATACCAGTTACTATTCGATCCTTGCGTGCTTTGATTCGATAAGTTCCGGTAGTGTAATCATGATACTCGTCAATCTCATTACTATGATTAACCTCGCCACCAGACATATCGTATACCTGATTGGTATTACGATCGATATCAAAACTACGCTCTTCGACTTCAATCTCGTTACCAAGGATCTCGTCGTACTTAACCAAACGATAACGCTCGGGTGCTAGCTCAGGAGACATTAGAATAACTTTATCAAGATAAGGTGTAAGCGGATCTATCTTCTTAGTCTTAGGAACCGGTGCTTGATCTCCGTCTGTATCTAAAGACTCATTCGGAATTTCCTTGTTAGGTACAATTCCTATGTCTTCAAGTTTCAATGCTTCGCTAACAGCTTTCTGCAATTGCGGCCAAGACATTCCAGATATATCTATACCTAATCGCTTGGCCTCCTTAATACATGCTTCTTTGTTTCGGTACGCCATAAAAACATCCTTTCCTTATCATGATTACAAAGCAATGATAAGGCTACCATAAACAAATAAGAAAAAAAAGAGCCACACCCCGAAGGGCATGGCTCTATACTAATTACTTCTTTACTTTCCTTCTGCAGTGTGGACATCGCAGATAGCCCCCATTAATGTGTTCACAAGTACGACCGCATATACTGCATTCAAGTACATGAACGGTTTCATGGGTTGGATTATAACTATCTGTTTCAACAAGTTCACACTTGTCTTCATCACCTAGACATTCAAGTATTGCATTCATTGTTTATCATCCCTCAGCTCTTCCCCGCACCACGGGCAGTTGTTGATGGGCACCCACCCGCGATAAACCGTTTGCGACTCGTGCTCTGGGTGCGCGATGACGTAAGCCGTCGTGGTGAGAGCGGGTTCGCCGTCGATGTCCTCGACGTTGCAGCAGACTTCCGCGCCATCTGGATGCTTCGAGCCACCGTACATCAGGTGTGTGTGCATGCACATATGGCAGCTCATTCCGCATCACCCCTCAGCTCAACCAACTTCCCCCATCCGTCGCAGCCGATGAACGGGCAGCGCGTGTATTCCTTGCCGTCCGCTTCGTCACGCCATACCTCGGCGCAGTCATCGCCGCACAACGGGCAATCCGTGTACCCGGCGTATTCGAGGTTTTCGGGTTGACCCCCGAACAGCGCGTTGATTATTCCGCTCATTCCGCATCATCCCTCAGCCATTCAAGCAGCGTGTCGTAGACGTGCGGATACGCACCACTGTTCCGAAGCTTTTCGTCACAATCATCGAACGGGCAGTAGTAGCACAGGCTCCCGTCGCTGCCGAAGCATTGCATCGCGAAGTACTCCGCCGCCCGCTCGGGCGTGCCGAACATCTTGATCCATCGGCTGTTGCCGCCAACTTTCACGTAGCCGAAATCAGCGAGCATATCAACCACCTTATCCAATGTCGCTTCATCAACACATCGCTGCACTTTACGTGCTTGCTCGTCCACTATTTTTTGCAGGTCGATTTCACTGCGATACCACGATGCGCCGTTCATCGCTTCACCGCCTTCCAAGAATCGCGGCTGTTCATCCCAAGCTCGTAACTGCATTTGCAGGACACGTGGCGCATTTCCTGGGTCTGGCTGATGCTTTCCCACTCGCCATGAGGCATGCACTCCCCGCCGCTTAGCGTCGCGTTCAGCT
>Ga0326511_10004367_pt1 | contig 11288 bp, 8 predicted proteins | sample 0_2496_0518_D_FD_203701 | JGI IMG/M metagenome (GOLD analysis project Ga0326511, IMG submission 203701) | Bovine rumen microbial communities from UC Davis, California, United States - 0_2496_0518 | ecosystem: Host-associated > Mammals > Digestive system > Stomach > Rumen | place: USA: California...
ATTCATGTATACTTGTATTCATAAGACAACAGCTCCCTGAGTTCATGGTTTGTGGTAATTCCATTATAACTCATTTTAGAGCTGTTGTCTTCTTTTTTGTGCATTTTTTCGATTTGCTCATTTATAGCTTGTATTTTAAATTTCGTACAAAATTTTCTAATCGACGATATTTTCTATTTCCACAAAGAATTCTATCGTTACTTCTTTTCTTCTTAATTTATTATATCATATTTTGTTTAATTTTAATGTAATTTTCTGTCGGTTTGTTATAATCATCGTACATTTTAACAATAATAAAAGCCACATAGATGAAGTTTCACTGTTCTTGAAGTGAATTTTAATCTCCTTCACCAAAAAGCGAAAGAAGAAATAATGAAGAAATATCGATTCTTATCAAAATATTTCTCTAAATATAATAAGACACTGGAGGAGTACAAATAAGGAAGGTGATATTTGTAAATTTTTTGTAAATTCAATATTTCTGATATTTCTATAATTTCTAACACTTCACATTTGCAAGAGCGCAAGAGCACAAAAGCAAGAGCGCAATCTGTCAAAATCAGAAATAGACGTAATCAAGCCCAAAAAGAGCCAAGAACGCAAGAGCGCAAGAGCGCAATTGAGGGTGCAGTGGAGATAACAGAAGAGGTGACGGAAGCAACAGCAGAAAAAATTATTGCTTTATGCCTGAAAATATGTTATAATGGTAATTGATATAATTAAACAGGAGCTGAATTATCATGAACCGAATCCGCTGCGTTGTGGAGCGTATTACATTTCAAAGTCCGGATACCGGAATCACCAGAGCGAAGAAAATGCTGGTTCTTGTTGGTACGAAAAAAGCAGTTGCCTACGCTGTGAAGCATATCACGGTCACAAAGCGGAACACAAAATTGAAAGAACGCTTGAAAAATGCCTGATTTTGTGGTATAATGGGAGATGGAATATTGTACATGATTTCTATAATAACGAAAGTGAGTTAAATTTATGATAGATAATAAAAAAGAACAGGAGCGTGCGGAACTTCACCGCACAATATGGAGTATTGCCAATGATTTGAGAGGGAGTGTTGACGGCTGGGATTTCAAAAATTATGTCCTTGTTATGCTGTTTTACCGCTATATCTCGGAAAATCTGGCAAATTATATCAATGCAGGAGAAATTGAAGCAGGCGATTTTGATTTCAATTATGCTGAACTGTCCGATGATGAGGCTGAAACCGCCCGTGAAGATATGGTTAATACGAAAGGCTTTTTCATTCTTCCGTCACAACTTTTCTGTAATGTCCTCAAAAAAGCCGATACAGATGAAAATCTCAATGAAACGCTTGAAGGTATCTTCTGGAATATTGAAAACTCTGCTCAGGGCTGTGAAAGTGAAGATGATTTCAAAGGCTTGTTTGATGATTTCGATGTGAACAGCAACAAGCTCGGCGGTACAGTCGCAAAGCGTAATGAGCGACTTGTCAAGCTGATGAATGGTGTCGCTTCTATGCAGCTCGGTGATTATCAGGAAAATACAATTGATGCGTTCGGTGATGCCTATGAGTATCTTATGGGTATGTATGCTTCAAACGCCGGCAAGTCAGGCGGTGAATATTATACTCCGCAGGAAGTTTCCGAACTGCTGACAAGACTTGCAACGACAGGTAAAACGGACGTCAATAAAGTCTATGACCCTGCCTGCGGTTCTGGTTCGCTGCTCCTGAAAGCTGCGAAGATACTTGGAAAAGAGAAAGTTCGTCAGGGCTTTTTCGGGCAGGAAATCAATATCACGACTTATAATCTTTGCAGAATCAATATGTTTTTACATGATATTGATTATGATAAATTCAATATCGCTCATGAAGATACCCTCATAGCTCCACAGCACTGGGATGATGAGCCTTTTGAAGTAATTGTTTCCAATCCGCCGTACTCTATCAAATGGGAAGGCGATGCAAACCCCTTGCTGATAAATGACCCCCGTTTTTCGCCTGCGGGTGTGCTTGCTCCGAAATCAAAGGCAGATTTAGCTTTTATCATGCATTCGCTGTCATGGCTCGCCAATGACGGAACTGCTGCTATTGTATGTTTCCCCGGTGTGATGTACCGTGGCGGTGCTGAACAGAAAATCCGCAAATATCTGATTGACAATAACTTTATTGACTGCGTGATTCAGCTTCCTGATAACCTGTTTTTCGGGACTTCTATTGCTACCTGCATTATGGTGCTGAAAAAAAACAAGACCGCAAACAGCACACTTTTCATTGACGCATCGAAAGAGTGTGTCAAGGTCACGAATAACAATAAGCTGACAGAAGAAAATATTTCTAAAATTGTGACGGCTTTCACGGAATGCACCGACAAGGAATATTTCTGCCGGCTTGTGCCAAATACGGAGATAGCCGAAAATGACTATAATCTGTCTGTTTCTACTTATGTGGAGCAGGAGGACACAAGAGAAGTCATTGACATTGCAGTGCTGAATGCGGAGATTGCGGAAATTGTCAAGCGTGAAAATGTTCTCCGTGCAGAGATTGACAAGATTATTGCTGAAATTGAGGGGTAAGTCATGAACAGACTTGAACAAATGATAAAAGAACTTTGCCCGAATGGGGTGGAATATAAAAAACTTGGTGATATTGCAACTTACTCCAAAAACAGAATAAGTTCACAAAATGTTGACGAAAAAAGTTATGTTGGTGTTGATAATCTTCTTCCCGATAGAGGTGGAAAAACAATATCAAATTGTGTACCTGAAGAGGGGAATTTGACGTGCTTTGATGTTGGAGATATTTTGATTGGTAATATTCGACCATACTTGAAAAAAATATGGTTGGCTGACGTAAAAGGCGGAACAAATGGAGATGTTTTGGTTATTCATATTGCCGCTTCTGGTATAGCACCCAAATATCTATATTACGCCTTATCTTCTGATAAATTCTTCTTGTATAATATGAAGTACGCAAAAGGAGCAAAAATGCCTCGTGGAGATAAAGAAGCGATAATGAAATACGAAATACCGATTCCTCCAATAGAGATACAAGAGGAAGTTGTTACTTTGCTCGATGATTACACAATAAAAAATGCTGAATTATGCAATAGTCTCGAACAAGAGCTTACAGCTCGCAAAAAACAGTATGAATATTATAGGGATATGCTGTTAGATTTCGGAACTGTCCACGGGGGGGGGACAAGTGAGTGTGAATGGAGAACATTGGGAGAAATTGCTATTGATATATTTAGAGGTTCAGGAATTAAGCGTGAACAAGTAACCGAAACTGGTATACCTTGTGTTCGTTATGGAGAAATATATACTCAATATAACACTTGGTTTGAAAAATGTGTTTCACATACAAAATTAGAGTATGTGCCCTCTCCTAAATACTTTGAATATGGCGATGTCTTATTTGCTATTACGGGAGAGAGTGTGGAAGATATTGCAAAATCAATAGTATATTTAGGAGACGAAAAATGCCTTGCAGGTGGAGATATTGTTGTACTTAAACATAATCAAAACCCCAGATATATGGCTCACGTCCTTTTAACCACTCATGCAAGGCAACAAAAAAGCAGGGGGAAAATTAAAAGTAAAGTCGTTCACTCCAACGTTCCATCAATAAAAGAAATTGAAATACCACTACCTCCGCTGGAAACACAAGAAAAGATTGCTGATATTCTTGATCGCTTTGAAAGACTTTGTAATGATATGGCTCTTGGCTTGCCTGCGGAGATAGAAGCACGCAAAAAGCAATATGAGTATTATAGGGATAAACTTCTTTCCTTTAAGGAGCAGTAAATGGCACAAAACAAGCCTACGACCGATGAACACTATATCCCTCAATGCTACCTGAAGCAGTTTTCCTCGGACGGAGAACGCATATACCAATACGATGTTTTATCGGGCAAACAAACTCCCGTGCCTGTTCCTACGAAAAGTGTGTGCTATCAGAAACACCTTTATGAGTTTAGGGATAGTTCGGGAGCTTTTGCATACAGAAATCTGATAGAAAAGAGCTTTGGTATCTATGAGGGAGAGTTCGCCAAAACTTTTCGTTCTATCATCTCAAAATCCCGAATCGAAGCCAATTATCACACATTATGCTTTTTGTCCCTGAAAGAAAAAGCATTATTGATATTCTTTCTCTCGACGATGATCGTTAGAAATCCCGATGTATTGCAAGCCGCCCAGGAGACGGCATTGGAGTTTTTCGGAGACCAGATAACAGAAATATCAGCGAGAAATCTTGCACTGCAAACTTGCTTGCCGATATATAAGGCTCTCGATACTGAGGAAAGAAACCTCTTAAACCCTGTTATGCGGTTCTTTGAGGATATGTCATTCCAGATCGGTGTGGCTGATTCAGAGATGTTTTTTACAAGCGATAGCCCTGTTATCTTATTTGGGACAAATCAGCCGGTCAAACTCGACGAGGTAATAATGCCTATATCACCCAATATAGTGCTGTTTATGAAGCCTTATGATAATACAAGGAGAGGCTTTTATAACCGCCTAACGGAGTTAAGACCAGAAGATATAAAATATGTCAATAGAGCTGTTGTGACACACTGCAAGCGTTGGATTTACTCTAAAGCTCCGTTGACAGACAAGCGAATAAAATGGATAAAAAGAGAAAGGGGTTGAATCATGAGCTTTTTTAACATAGTAGCCGCAACGAGCGAAAACACGGTAGTTACCGAATATATCCCCGAACAGCGTACCGCCGAAGCCTATCAGAGCGAGGCTGAGCTTGAAAAAGAGTTTATCCGCCGTTTGGGTGAGCTGGGCTATGAGTATCTGACTATCCATAAAGAGGAAAATCTGATTCTCAATCTCCGCAAACAAATTGAACTTCTGAACAGCTACACATTCACAGAAACCGAATGGAAACGCTTTTTTGCGGAATATATCGCAAACGCCAATGAGGGTATTGTCGAGAAAACAAAGACCATTCAGGAAGATGCTGTCAAAGTCCTGAAACGTGATGACGGCACAAGCAAGAACATCACGCTGATTGACAAGAAGAACATTCACAACAATCATTTGCAGGTCATCAATCAATATGCTGTCGATACAGGAGAGCGTAAAAACCGTTATGATGTGACAATTCTCGTGAATGGTTTTCCGCTGGTGCATATTGAACTGAAACGACGTGGAGTGCCTATCCGTGAAGCGTTCAATCAGATAGACCGCTATCAGCGTGACAGCTTTTGGGCAGGCTCAGGACTGTTTGAGTATGTGCAGATATTTGTTATCTCCAACGGCACGAATACGAAATATTACAGCAACACCACACGCTTCAATGCCGTAAAAGAAGCAGGAAAAGCCCGTAAAAAGACCAAAACAAGCAATTCCTTTGAGTTTACTTCCTTTTGGGCTGATGCCAATAACAAGGTCATTCCCGATATTGTGGACTTTACAAAGACCTTTTTCGCAAAGCATACTATCCTCAATATCCTGACGAAATACTGTATTTTCACAAGCGAAAACCTGTTGCTTGTTATGCGTCCGTATCAGATTGTAGCAACGGAACGGATTCTCAACAGAATCGAGATTGCCAATAACTATAAGAAGTATGGTTCAATTGCAGGCGGTGGCTACATCTGGCACACAACAGGTTCAGGAAAAACACTGACTTCATTCAAGACGGCTCGGCTGGCTTCAAAACTTGCATATATTGATAAAGTCTTGTTTGTCGTTGACCGCAAAGACCTTGACTATCAGACGATGCGTGAGTATGACCGATTTGAAAAGGGTGCTGCCAACAGCAATACTTCTACAACAATTCTGAAAAAACAGCTTGAAAATCCCGATTGCCATATTATCATCACTACCATTCAGAAACTTGCAACATTCATCAAAAAGAATCCTGCTCACGAAGTCTATCACAAGCGTGTGGTTATCATCTTTGATGAGTGTCACAGAAGTCAATTTGGTGATATGCACCAAGCGATTACCAAGAAATTCAAGAAGTATCATTTGTTCGGCTTTACAGGTACACCGATATTTGCGATAAATTCAGGAATAGGCAAAAATCTTAATCTGCGAACAACAGCACAGGCATTCGGTGACAGACTGCACCAATATACCATAGTTGATGCTATCAATGATAAGAATGTTCTTCCGTTCCGTGTGGACTATATCAAGACGATGGACAAAGAAGAAGATATTGAAGATGTCAAGGTGTGGGATATTGACCGTGAGAAAGCATATATGTCCCCGAAGCGTATCTCCCTTGTGACCGAATATATCTTAGACCACTTCGACCAAAAGACCTACCGCAAGGCTTTTGAGCGAACATACAGCTACAACGTACTGACAAATGTTTCCGAGGTAGCCGATGCCAAAAAGCGTGAACAGGTGCAGGAAATCAAGCAGAAACAGCGTGTCAGCGGTTTCAACTCCATATTTGCAGTTTCTTCGGTACAGGCTGCAAAGCTCTACTATGAGGAATTTATGAAACAAATGACCGAAAGCCCTGAAAAGACTCTCAAAATAGCGATTATTTACAGCTATGGTGCAAATGAGGAAGATCCCGACGGCATTCTTGATGAGGAAAATCCAGAAGATACCTCTGCACTCGATTCCACTTCAAGAGATTTCCTTGAAAAAGCTATCAGCGACTACAACAAGCAATTTGGCACAAGCTACGATACTTCAAGCGATAAATTCCAGAGCTACTACAAAGATGTGTCGCTCCGTATGAAGAATAAGGAACTTGACCTACTGATAGTGGTAAATATGTTCCTGACGGGCTTTGATGCAACTACGCTCAATACGCTGTGGGTGGACAAAAATCTTAAAATGCATGGCTTGATACAGGCTTATAGCCGTACCAACCGCATACTTAATTCTATTAAAACGTTTGGTAATATCGTATGTTTCAGAGCATTGCAAAAACGAACAGATGCGGCTATTGCTCTTTTCGGTGACAAAGCAGCAGGCGGTATTGTGACTTTACAGAGTTTCAATGACTACTATAATGGCTATGAAGATGATAAGGGCAAGCACATAGACGGCTATGTGGATATGATAAACAAGCTCCAGAAAGATTTTCCACTTGATGAGCCACAAATTGTGGGAGAAGAACGACAGAAGGAGTTTATTGCCCTGCTTGGTGCTATCCTGCGTATGCGTAATCTGCTTGTAAGCTTTGATGAGTTTGAGGGCAGAGAAATCATTTCTGAGCGAGATTTTCAGGACTATCTAGGACGATATCAAGATTTGCGTGACGAATGGACTAAACGCCGTAAAAAAGGAGAACTGACCGATATTGATGATGATATTGTTTTTGAAATTGAGCTTATCAAACAGATAGAAATCAATATTGACTATATCCTTATGCTTGTAACAAAATATCACGATAGTCATTGCACACACAAGGAAGTGCTTATCACCATTCAGAAAGCTGTTGACTCCAGCCCTGAGCTGAGAAGCAAAAAAGACCTTATCGAGAATTTCATCAATGGCATTAACGCTGTGGATGATGTTATGAACGAATGGCACAGTTATGTCGCTGAGGAGCGTGAAAAGGCTCTTGTTACTCTTATCACGGAAGAAAAGCTCAAAGAGAAAGAAACAAGGGCATTTGTTGCAGGAGCTTTCCGTGACGGCGGTATCAAAACTACTGGCACAGATATAGACAAGATATTACCTGCGGTATCACGTTTCGGTAGCAAAAGTGGCAATCGCAAGGCTAAAAAAGAAACGGTCATTGAAAAACTGAAGGCTTTCTTTGAACGGTTTTGGAATATAGGATAATATTATGAATCTATTAGAGAGCAACAAAATGAATATCATTTGGTTAGACCGACAAAAGTACTTTTTCGGGAAAATGAGATTCTAAAAAGTCCTATCTTGCGTGCTTGCAAATCGGTAAAAAATCAGAAAACAGGCTTTTGTCAGGCAAACCATTTTATAGAAAAGGGGAAATTGAAATGAAATTGAAAAAAATGCTTGCAGCTGTGCTTGCGGCAATTGTATGCACAGTTCCGATGATGTATCCTAATACCAGTGGTACATCCGTGACAGCAGAAGCATCATCTTATTCAGATATTCCAAGCGAATATGTGACTGCTTGTGAGTGGGTCTGGAACAACCGGATTTATGATGATGAAAATGAAGACTGGATGAAAGATTATGCAACGATTTATGACCAGTTGATTGCCGGAAATGGTACAATTCAGTATTTGATTCGCTGGGATTCTTATCAGACAATCACGCTTGAACAGCGTCAGAAATTGGAAACAGTTCTGAATGAAGGTTTGAATAAATGGAACGATTGCCTTGAAGGATATGAAAACTGGCCGTTTTCTGATGTCACCGTAAAAATTGTCGGCTGGAGTGTATTAGATGTAAACAGTTTGCAGGATATTCAGCCAGATGAAGTGGTTTATACAGAAACAATGAATTCTACCATGCGTGACTATATCATCGAAAGCAATATGGCTGCGGATGCTTCTGTAATCCCCACACTTGAACCTTCTGAACCTACAGATTTATCAAGATATGTCCATTGGTCAGATAAGAGCTGGACTTATAACGGCAGTTATGATAATCGCTATGATATGTTTTTAGAGGGCATCAATGGGCTGATTGATATGGGCGGTTTCGGCTGGCATTATGGACAATATCTGTCCTCTAATGCAATTCTTGGCTTGCTGGACGGTACAACAAGTCAGCACGTCCTTCTGCATGAAATGGGACATGGATTCGGTTTTCCCGATTACTATGGAGGAATCGGAGATTCTGACGGAATTCCGCCCGGAGATTTTCCAGGTGGTGAAGGCTCTGTCATGGAAGCAGGCAGAGCATTCCAGATTACAGCATTTGATACATGGTTTGCAAGATATGCGTGGAGCAAGCTCTCTGCACAGGAGGGACGCTTTGATTTGTCCTCAGTATCTCCCACTGAACCTACAACAGAGCCAACAACTGAATCTGTAACGGAAACAACAGAAGAACCGACAGATGCCAAGCTGAAAACAGCTGAATTTACAGATACAATCACTGCTGTTCTGTTGAACGATAATGGAGGTACTGTCAGCTTCTCAGAAAACGGAACATACAATTTTAACGGAACTGAATATTATGGAAACGATGACAGCAAAAATCTTTCATTCTACGAAAACGGAGACATTGTTTCTATTCGTTTTACCTACGATACTAATTCCAATCAAATTGTCAATATTGAATCATTATTTGTACAAACAAATGCACACAAAATAAAAGGTGATGTCAATGCAGACGGAGCATTTAATGTCGCTGATGTGATTCTCCTTCAGAAGTGGCTGCTGGCTGTTCCGGATACGCACCTTGCTGACTGGAAAATGGCTGATTTCTGTGAAGATGACAAACTGAATGTGTTTGATTTATGCCTTATGAAGAGGAAATTGTTAAACAGCAAATAAAACTATAAGTGATTGCAAAATAGAAAGATAGAGTGCAATGTAAATAAGCCATTTTCTCCGGTCAAAAGCCATATTATGATTGAAAAAGTGGAGAGATGGAGAAAAACAAAAATTTGAAAAATAACTATTTATAGCTTTTTTGAATTTTGCAATCGCCCAGCGACTATACAATCAAGGAGAAAACACTATGCAGGAGATAAAAATTACAGATATGACTGCTATCAAAATTGGGCAGACGGAAAACGTTGAGGCAGGAACAGGTTGTACAGTTTTTCTGTGTCCAAAGGGAATGCGTGCAGGGCTGGACGTTCGTGGCGGAGGACCTGCTTCCCGTGAAAGTCAGCTGCTCAATCCGCTGATGTCTGCCGAAGTCATACACGGCATTGTGCTTGCAGGCGGCAGTGCTTACGGACTGGATGCGGCAGGCGGTGTTATGCAATATCTGGAAGAACAGAATATCGGCTTTGATGTTGGAGTTACAAAAGTTCCGCTTGTGGCACAGGCAGATATTTTTGATTTAACTGTCAGTGACACTTTTGTTCGCCCTGATAAAGATATGGGTTATCGTACTGCAAAACAAGCTTATACTGCACCCAATTATAAAGACGGAAACTATGGTGCGGGCTGCGGTGCAACGGTCGGGAAAATCTGTGGTATGGATTACTGCATGAAATCAGGAATCGGCAGCTATGCAGTGCAGATTGGTGATTTACAGATTGGGGCAGTTGTCGTTGTCAATGCCCTCAGTGATGTATTTGACTGGGAAACCGGACAGCAGATTGCAGGTCTGCTGACAGAGGACAAATCCGCCCTAAGAAGTACTTCCAATTTTATGAAGCAGAATATCGAATCTGCAGACAATCAATTCACTGGAAACACAACTGTTGCTGTCGTTATCACAAATGCGAAATTTGACAAAGCGAAACTATGCAAAATTGCAGGCATGGCACATGATGGATATGCACGCTCTATCCAGCCGGTACACACATCCGCAGACGGTGACAGCATTTATGCTGTTTCTATAGGCACAGTACAGGCTAATCAGGATGTTGTGGGTTTGTTAGCCGCAGAAGTTGTCAGCACCGCAATTACACGAGCCGTTCAAAATGCTGAAAGTGCTTACGGCTATCCGTCTGTAAATAAATTGCATCAACAATGAGGTATAGATATGAATGTGATTTCTATAAATGGCTTCAATTTTTACTATCAAAAATCAGGTTCTGGCAAGTCTGTCATTCTTGTTCATGGAAACGGAGAAGACCATACGATTTTCAAAACAGAGATAGAACAGTTTGTTTCGGCTGGTTACTGTGTTTATGCTCCTGATTCAAGAGGACATGGAAAAACCGGTGCAGACAATCCACCTGTCACAACTTTTCACTATGCAAATATGGCAGACGATATTTATCAGTTGATTAAAGCATTAAATCTTGAAAAGCCTGCTTATTATGGACACAGTGACGGTGGTATCATTGGACTTCTTTTAGAACTTCAGCACCCTGAAACGCTTGCTGTTATGGCGGTCAGTGGTACAAATTTATCTCCGGATGGACTTGATGAATCATTTGTTGTGGAATGTCGTGAAATGTATGAGAAATCTCCTGAGCCACTGACAGCCCTGATGCTGAATGAACCAAATATTGAACCGCAGGAACTTGAAAATATTCATATACCTGTGTTAGTCACAGCGGGGGAATATGATTTAATAAAATTGCAGGAAACAGAAACAATTGCTGAACATCTGAAAAATTCTAAACTTATCATAGTAGAAAACGCAGATCATGGAAATTACGTTGTGGACAGTGAAATCATGGGGAAATTACTGATTCAGTTTTTAGTCGAAAATCATTATTAGACCTGTTCCCTAACCTCGAATAAGAACTTAGAGCCGTTAGC
>Ga0326511_10004368_pt1 | contig 11288 bp, 7 predicted proteins | sample 0_2496_0518_D_FD_203701 | JGI IMG/M metagenome (GOLD analysis project Ga0326511, IMG submission 203701) | Bovine rumen microbial communities from UC Davis, California, United States - 0_2496_0518 | ecosystem: Host-associated > Mammals > Digestive system > Stomach > Rumen | place: USA: California...
CATTCAGACGGCCCGTCTGACTCTTCGTCCACTTCAGCAAGTTATCCAGGAGGTCATGACACTCTTCCGACTCCATATTTGCCTTGTCGAGCAATTCAAAGAGTTCCGGGCCAATCAAATCAGGCGACATTGCCGAGACGACCAGATTGAGCACCATGCGGATCGATGCCATTGGCGAACGCAAATCGTGGGCAATGACCGAATACATCTTGTCACGATTGCTGATAGTAGCCTTCAACTCTTCGTTCTGCTTCTGAATGAGTCGCTTGGCTGCAATCAGAGCAATCTGGTGCATCACTCTCACCACCAATTCCTCCTTGTTGAAAGGCTTGGTAAGGAAGTCGTTTGCTCCCACCTGAAATCCATGAACAAGGTCGTTCGGATTGTTCAGCGCTGTCAAGAAAATAATTGGAATGTCTGCTGTCTCAGGGTCCTTCTTCAGTATCACAGCAGTATCGAATCCGCTTATGTCAGGCATCATGACATCAAGCAAAATCAAATCAGGCTTTTCCTTCTTTGCCTGTTCTATGCACATATTGCCACAATTGGCAGTGCATACCTGAAATCTCTCTTTTGTCAACAAAATCTTCAATAGCAAAACGTTACTGACAACATCGTCGACAATCAGGATTTTATAATCAGATCGATTAATTTTAGCTTCAAGTTTTTCTTCCATATCTGTGGAATATTTTTCTAAGGGTCAATTCTAACGTGCAAAAATAGTGCAATTATTTGTAAACTCCAAAAAATTGCACTATTTTTTATCGACTTCTCATTTTTCTATGAGATAAAAAGACTTGCAGCTTGATAAACGAGGGCTGAAACGAGCCATGCAAGTACTGTGGTATAGGTAGCAGCAAAACATGCCCACCTCCATGAATTTGTCTCGTTCTTGATGGCTACGATCGTGGCGATACACGGAAAATACAACAGAACAAAAAGCAAATAGCAATATCCCGCCAGTGGATTAATGCCGTCGGCGATCATTGCCTGTCTGAGACTGACGTATTTCTGCGAGTCCTCACTGAAAGCATCATCATCGGCAAAAGAGTCGTCACCACTGTAGAGCACACCTATTGTTGAGGCCACTATCTCCTTTGCTCCAATGCCGGCTACAAGGCTCACGTCAAGTTTCCAGTTAAATCCCTGCGGCTTGAATACAGGCTCAATAGTCTTGCCAATGCGGCCAATATAGGATTGCTCTTGCTGCTGCTGGGCTGTAAGCGAGTCGTCGTGTGGGAAATACTCCAAAGCCCAGACAATGACACTTGCAACGAGAATGATGCCGCCCATCTTCTTTAGATACTCTTTACCCTTTTCCCATGTATGCCGGCCAATAGCCTTTGCCGTGGGCCAGCGGTACGGAGGCAGTTCCATCACAAAAGGCGTATCGGCTCCTTTCACGACGAAAGCTGAGAACAAATGGCTCATCACGGCCGACATGATGATACCAATCACGTAAAGGGAAATCATGACCCACGAGCGATACTGAACAGAGAAGAACGTGCCGGCAATCATTATATAAATAGGTAAACGGGCTGAGCACGACATGAACGGCAGAATCATCATTGTGATGATGCGTGAGCGCATGCTTTCTATGGTTCGCGTAGCCATCACGGCAGGTACGTTGCAACCGAAGCCCATGATCAACGGAATGAACGATTTGCCATGCAATCCCATCCGGTGCATCAGCTTGTCCATGATGAAGGCAGCACGTGACATATAGCCGGAATCCTCCATCAATGAAATGAAGAAATAGAGGATGAGAATCTGAGGCAAGAACACTATAACAGCCCCGACACCTGCGATGGCACCGTCTACGATCAATGAGCGAAGTGGCCCGTCGGGCAGAATGCTGCTCACCCAGTGGCCGAGCCATTCCACTCCTTCTTCAATCCAGTCCATAGGATACTGTCCCAGAGAGAATGTTGTCTGGAACATGATGTAGAGGATGAGGAAGAAGATGGGGAAGCCCACATATTTGTGTGAAAGTACACTGTCTATGATATGGGTGGTACGATAGGTGTCTTCCTTGGTGCCTGTCACATACTCAGCCTCGGTCAAGGCACCATTGATGAAGCCGTATTTTGCATCCATGATGGCCGTCTCAGCATCACTTCCTGTTTCTTCGAGTACGCGATCCGAAGCCCTGTCGCGTGCCTCCAGCAGATGCACATTGTCTTCAGCTCGCTGAACCTCAGTCAGGTGTTTTCCCAGATAGTCACTGATGTCCTTATCGTTTTCCAGCAGCTTGATGGCAAGATAACGGGTAGAATAATGCTGGCGTATGTTGTCGTCGGTCTTCAGATACTTCTGTATTTCACTGATGCCGCTCTCGATTTCATGACCATAGTTAATATGAAGATGACGGGCTTGCTTGTTGGCACCTTCATAAACCTGGATAACAGCCTTGAACAAGTCCTTGATGCCATTGCCGTTTTTGAAGGAAGTCGGTATGATCGGCATTCCGAGCAAAGTACCAAGCACATCGAGGTCGACCGAGTCACCGCGTCGTTCAAACTCATCATACATGTTGAGTGCGCCGACGATTCGCAAGTCCATGTCCACCAATTGGGTGGTGAGGTAGAGATTGCGCTCCAGATTGGTTGAGTCTATCACATTGATGACCACATCGGGCATTTGCTCCGTAAGATACTTTCGCACATAAAGTTCTTCGGGAGAATAGCAGGAAAGCGAATAGGTGCCAGGGAGATCGATGAGATTGAACTCATAGCCAAACATCTGTGCATGGGCCTCTGAGGCATCGACCGTCACCCCCGAGTAGTTGCCCACTCTACCATGAGCTCCTGATGCAAAATTGAAAAGTGAGGTCTTGCCGCAATTAGGGTTTCCTATCAGGGCCACATTGATCGTTCGGCGTTGGCGCAGGGCTTCATGCCGCAGATAGTCCGATTGGTGTTCGGGCGAATAGAAAGTCAGACGTACAGGATCATTATCTTTCGATGCCTCTTCGTTGTAGGGCTTCGTTCTCGACTGATCATTTTCTGCCACAACTTCTATCAAGTCGGCTTCTTGGTGTCGAAGTGATACTTCATATCCCATCAGCCTGTATTTCACAGGGTCATGCAAAGGCGCATTCAGCAGCACTTCAACGGACTTGCCTTTGATGAATCCCATTTCTATAATGCGTTTTCGGAATCCACCGTGTCCTTGTACTTTGACTATCACGCCTTTTTCGCCTGTCTTCAGTTCAGAAAGTTTCATATTGAATGAATATTATTTCGCAAAATTACAAAAAAAATGCGAAAATGTGGCGAACTAATCATTATTTTACGAACGAATACCTACAAATGATGATTTTACTACCGAACTTTTTACCCATCAAAAATTAATCAACACGTACTCCGCATATAGAATGACAAGCCCGATGATGAAGCCTGCAAAAATCTTTGGTGTCAGGTTCCTCAGATACCAAGTGATGCGCATTCGCTCCATCTTCATCAGAGCGATGCCACTGGTTGTCCCCACACACAGCAGGCAACCGCCAATGGAAGTGCAGAAAGAGATAAGCATCCAGTAGATGCCATTCTGTCCGAAGTAGCCATCCGTAACGGGGAAGAACGAGATGTTGGTAATGGCCACCGTGAACGTATCGACAAACGACGAAAGTATTCCTGAGAAGAAAGCCACGATCCACACATGTCCGCCAAGCACATGGAAAATCCACTTGGCCATATCGCCCAGCACCCCTGTCTCAGTCATTACACCCATGCCCAGCATGATGCCCATGACAAAAAGCATTTGCTGGATGGCTCCATATTGCAAGACCTGCGGGATGCGAGGGCCTGTAGAATAGTCGGCCTGCATCAGTTTACGGTTGAAGGCTTCGTTGACCACCCACAGGACGGAGAGCACGCAGAGCGCACCAAGAAACGGCGAGAGCTTGGTGATGTTGTGAAAGGTAGGTATGAACCACAGTCCACCAATGCCCACCAAAAACATCATTGCACGCTGCCAACGATTCAGTCGGGTGTCATTGCCGCGATAGGGAGCCACTCCCCATTCTATGTCAAGCCGATCGGGCAATTGGTGGTTGATGAGCATCGTTGGCACGATCCATGCAAACAGAGCCGGAAGGAAAAGGTAGGCCGAGAAACGCGAAGCCGTGATAGCCCCGTCGCCCCAGAGAATGAGTCCGATAGGATCGCCTATGACGGTGAAGCATCCCCCTGCATTGGCAGCCAACACGATGGCGGCCCCGATCAGCATGCGCTGCTGATGTTTTTTCACAATATTACGCATGATGACAAACATCACGGCTGCGGTCGTCAGGTTATCGAGGTTGGCAGAGATGATGAATGTGGCAAGCGTGATGGTCCACAGCAGCCGCTTGGAATTGCGTGTGCGAATCCACTCAGAAATAAAGTCGAAGCATCCATTGTTATTGAGTATTTCGACAATCGTCATCGTGGCTACCAGGAACATCACGATGGCAGCCGCCTTGCCCACGTATTTCAGGAATATATTCTCGTAAATGAAATACTTGACCATTTCGCTCGAGGCTGGCTGGCCGTTCAGGAAGTCAACGTACTCCTGAGCGTGCAACTTGACCACGAAGTCGGCACCCCAGCAGACATAGACCACCCAGCCGGCTGTTCCAATAAACATGCCGATGGCGGCTTTGTTCACACCTGTAAGATGGCCCGTGGCAATAAGCAAATAGCCGAATATAAGCAAAAATACTATGATAAGTGTCATCTGTTCAATTATTTCGTTACGATATTATGAATGGATGGGAATCCAGATCCAGAAGGTGCTGCCCTCGCCTTTTGCCGACTTGGCTCCTATCTTCCCTTTATAAAGATTAATGATTGCTCGACAGATGGTGAGGCCGAGCCCGGGCGATTCACTTCGCATGTAGGTGCTCTTGTCCGAAAGCAGGGCAAAGATGTTCTCCCTCATGCTCTCAGGAATACCCTGGCCAGTGTCTTTCACCTCGAAGTAGAGGCCATCGTCTTGTTGATTGTAGGACACCTCGATCGTTCCTTCTTCGGTATAGCTCACGGCATTGCTGAGCAGATGGTAGATGAGCGTCCTGAACAGTTCAATATCGACATTGACAACCAGTGGTGCTTTACTTATATAGAGATTTACCTTTGGTTTGACTTTTGGCTTGAACTCTTTTTCCAGCTTTTCCATCTCCTCTTCAATGTTGCAAATCTCATAGTTAAATTCACGGTTGCTCGACTCCAGATTTGACAATAAGAGTAGTTCGTTGATGAAATGGAACAACTGATGTCCGTTTTTGTTGATTTCGCCATAGAGCATCTGCCGCTCCTCCAACGAGATGTTTTTCCCGTCATCGGCGGTGCAAAGTACATCGGAGAACCCGATGATTGCATTGAGGGGGGTGCGCAAGGCATGACTCACATTGCCCAGTAAGATTGTCTTGAGCTGTTCACTGCGCTTGGCGCGTTCCATCTCTTTGTTCAGGCGTTTTGAATGCTTCAACTGCATCACCACTATCACAATAAGTGTGACGACAACAAAGCAGACGATGGCATACCACAACCATTGCGGAATCTCGACCGCCTCAGCATGTAGCGCAATATCGTAGATTCTGTCTATCGTACCGTCGGCATGCATGTGGGTGACATGCTGGTCGATTGCTTCAATCAGTTCCTTGTCTTTGCTTACAAGACAATACTCACGCGGTGTCAGCGTGAAGTCTTCGGCTACGAGATTATCCAAGTTGTAAGTATCAATCAGGTATTTAGCCTGGTATCTGAAGCAGATAATCGCATCATACTTTCCTTGGGCCAGCTGCTGGAAAACCAAGCCCAGTTCGCGGACGACCACGGGCTTGGCTCCAAAATGAGTCAATGTGTCGCGCACTGGCTTCGACAGCATGAATGCCACCTCTTTGCCTCTCAGATTGCGCATGTCAAAATAAGTGTCGGCATCTTTCCGATGCACAATCTGATAGTAAAGCCGGATGACGGCCCTCGAGTAATTCAGGATGTCTTTCCTGTAGGGTGAATAGACCATCATGCCCAAGTCCACTTTTCCGCTGATCACGTCGTCAGAGATGTTCTCCCACGTATTGGGCTGATAGATGAAATTGATGTCCATGCGGTGCAACAACTCACGGGTGAACTCCACGTCGCAGCCTTTGGGCGCACCTGTCTCATCGAGATATTCCAATGGGGGATAGTCGAGGTCGAGACCGAAGAGCAACGGATGTTCTTTGGTGAATCTGTCCTGCAATCTCTCGCTGGCACCTACTGTCTGTGAATCCATCAGGAAAAGATGGATAAGCAAAAGACAAACAGAGAAAAATGGGTGTGAACGCATGGGCAATGTCTTTTATAAATCTATGATATCAAGTTCATAAGTCAGTATTGCATCTGGAAACACTTCTCTTGCCTGACAGAGCAGGATGTTTTCGTCATCATATCGCGAACTGTAGTGTCCCATCAGCAACTTGCCCACCTTGGCGTCGCGTGCCACCTGAGCTGCTTGCCGGGCGGTGCTGTGATGGTACTTTTCGGCCATCAACTGGTTGTCGTCGCCATAGGTCGTCTCATGATAGAGCGTTGTCACCCCCTCAATCCTGGCGGCAAGGCTCGGCAGATACTTCGTGTCACTCACAAAGGCATACGACCGCGGTGCCGAGGCTGGAACCACCAGCCGTTCATGAGGAACCACCGTGCCATCGGGCAGCTCATAGCCTTGTCCGTTCTTGATGTTCTGGATTTGCGACACAGGGATGTCATAGCATTCAATCATGTCTCGACGGATATGTGGCAACAACGGTTTTTCACGGAACAGATAGCCGCAACAGGGCATCCTATGGTTCAGTGGGATGGTCTCAACCGTGAGCGAGCGGTCTTCGTATATGATACATTGCTTGGTCGTGTCAACTGGGTGAAACTCAACGTCATAGCTCATGTTGCTACAGAATGCGTTCAACATAGATCTGAGCAATGGGCCAAGAGCGGGTTCGCCATAGACATGCATGCACGACGTGCGGCCAAGCAGACAGAAGGTGCTGAGCATGCCGATCAGACCGAAGCAATGGTCACCATGCAGGTGAGAAATAAAGATATGGCCAAGCTTGTTGAACGACAGCCCGGCGCGGCGCATCTGCAACTGTGCACCCTCACCGCAGTCTATCATGAAGAGCTTCCCACGGCAGTCGACGACCTGTGCCGTGGGGTAATGATGCAAGGTAGGCAAGGCGCTTCCGCATCCAAGGATATGCAGTCGGAAAGTTTCCATGACATACAGTTTACATGATCATGTCTTCCTCGGCATCGTCGTCCAATTCGACGCCAAGATTGCTATAGTCTTCTTCCGGATGAGGGCGCGTAAATTCGAACGTCTCTTCTGCATTGCTATAAGCCAGCGAGTCAGCTGTCAGATAGAGCAGCTTGTAGCGTTCCGACTCTTCGAAATTGCCGCCGCCGTCACGCACGCTCATCAAGACAAGATCGCCATTGGTGATTCTCCAAGTCTCATAGATGATGGCACTCTGGTTGATGCTCTCGGCAATGCCTCCGTCGCGAATGCTGAATCCCATCTCCGATGAACCGTCCATGGGGTTGGGCATCACCCACTCGCCGAGCAGCGTGGAAAGATTGATGATGAGCGTAGCTTGTGTGCGCTCTTTGTTGGTGATCACCGCCATGTGGTCGCCGATAGAGTAGCCGCCCAACAATTGCTTGGCGTCTTCGGCAATCAGGGTGCTGAGCGTGAGCGTATCGCCATTGTCGGTCACCATCTGCAGAGTGTGCATCGAAGACCCCTCCAGACAGATGCCATAGATGGTTGAGTCGCGCTGCGAGGTGTCGTTGATGTTAAGCTCTTCAAACTCATGTTTAACCTTCTTGTCACCACAGGCAGCAAAGGCTAATATCATTGCAGCAATTGCCAAAAAAGTGTATTTTCTCATATTATAACGTTTTAAAAGTCTTTCTTCTGTCTTGGCCAAAATTCAGTCAACCTTTTCCTTCTGCTTGGCTTCGTTCCACAAGGCATCCATCTCCTGCAGGGGCATCTCCGTCAGGGGCTTGCCCATACGAATGCTATGCTCCTCGATGTAAGTGAATCGTCTGATGAACTTTGCGTTAGCATGTTCAAGCGCGTTGTCGGGGTTCAGCTTGTAGAGCCGGGCAGCGTTAATTAGCGCGAACATGAAGTCTCCCAGCTCACCTTCTTGCAGGCTGCGCAAGGCAGCCTTCTGCTCATCGGTAGGATGTTCGGGCAGTGGTTTTCTGAGTTCGGCTTCCAGTTCGCCCAGTTCTTCTTTCACCTTGGCCCACACGTCCTCTTTCTGTTCCCAGTCGAATCCCACATTCCGCGCTTTCTCTTGTATGCGATAGGCTTTGATGACCGAAGGCAGTGCTGCCGGCACACCGCTCAGCACGCGCTTGTTGCCATCTTTTTCCTTGAGTTTAATCTGCTCCCAGTTCTGCAGCACGTCGTCGGCAGTCTTTGCCTGTGCGAAACTTGTGGTGTCCTGTTCCGTAGTTGGTGTCTCTTCTGTCGGAGAATACACGTCTAAGGGCAGTGGGTGGTCGGCACCCACCTGACTCTGATGGTAGATGTGCGGGTGACGGAAGATGAGTTTGTCGGTCTGCTGGCGCAACACATCGTAAATGTCGAACTCTCCTTTCTCGTCGCCTATCTTGGCATAGAAACAAAGATGCATCATCACGTCGCCCAGCTCTTTCATGGTGTCGTGCATGTCGCCACGTGCCAAGGCATCGCAAAGTTCGTAGGTTTCTTCTATAGTGTTAGGCCGAAGCGATTCGAACGTCTGTTTCTTGTCCCAGGGGCATTTGCTGCGCAGCTGGTCAAGCACGTCTAACAGTCGACCGAAAGCTGCCATTTGTTCTTCGCGAGTATGCATATTTGTTTTAGATATTTTCTGCAAAGGTACAATAAATTTCTGAAACTACCAAATTTTTATACATCTATGCCAATCATCGCTGCAAACGGGAAAAAAATGCGTACTGTACAATTGAAATCAATTGGGATGAACAGACAATAAATCGTCCCAAGTTATTTTTCAATCATTACAAGGCAGTAAAATTTGTAAAAATGTAAAAATGTAAAATTGTAAAAATTTGGTCTGCAGCAAGTATGAGGTATAAGTTTCAGATTGTAAGTATAAATTTTTAATATTATATTAAAATATAAAATTAATTTAAAATTACCTATCTGTTAGTGTTTGTTCAAATTTTTACATTTTTACAATTTTACATTTTTACGGATGGCACTATCCTCATTTTTTCAATCTTCTCGTCATTCACAGCAAGTAAATGCATCAAACACTCTGCGTAAATGGCGCAAACACATATCAGGAACACTAAGAGGAACATTCACACAAAGAAATCACCTAACCGTCTTCCTTTCGAAACGATTAAGTGATTCATGTTTTGCGACAGAAGCAACCTTCTTACATCTTCGGCAGACCACCCTTCATGTTCTTCATTGCAGCAGCCATCTGAGCCATCTTCGAGCGGTCCATGCCCGTCACCATCTTCATCATCTTGCGAATCTGGTCGAACTGTTTCATCAGGCGGTTGACATCTTCGAGCTTCGTGCCAGAGCCTTTTGCTATGCGCAGGCGACGGCTTTGGTTGATGATGTCGGGGTTGGCACGCTCCTTGGGCGTCATTGAACTGATAATGGCTTCAATGCTCTTGAAGGCATTGTCGTCGATGTCCACATCCTTGATGGCCTTGCCTACGCCAGGCAACATGCCTGCCAGCTCCTTGAGGTTACCCATTCGCTTGATCTGCTGAATCTGCCCCATGAAGTCATCGAAGTCGAACTTGTTCTTGCGAATCTTCTTCTCCAGTTTCTTGGCTTCCTCTTCGTCGAACTGCATCTGAGCACGCTCTACCAGCGAGACCACGTCGCCCATGCCAAGGATACGGTCGGCCATACGTTCGGGATAGAACACGTCGATGGCCTCCATCTTCTCGCCCGTACCCACAAACATGATGGGCTTGGTCACCACCGTGCGAATGCTCAGGGCAGCACCGCCACGCGTGTCGCCATCAAGCTTGGTGAGCACCACGCCATCGAAGTCAAGACGGTCGTTGAACTCCTTGGCCGTGTTGACGGCATCCTGACCGGTCATCGAGTCGACCACGAAGAGGGTTTCCTCTGGATTAATGGCTTTCTTGAGTGTCTCTATCTCCTGCATCATCTGCTCGTCGACAGCCAGACGGCCTGCCGTATCGACGATAACCACGTTGTAGCCTTCCTGCTTGGCCTTGCGAATGGCATTGTTGGCAATCTCAACCACGTTCTTGTTGCCGTCTTCGGTGTAGACATCCACGCCCACGGTCTGACCGACCACCTTCAGCTGCTCGATAGCAGCTGGACGATAGACGTCGCAGGCCACCAACAACGGCTTCTTGTGCTGACGCGTCTTCAGCAGATTGGCCAGCTTGCCAGTGAAGGTCGTCTTACCCGAACCCTGCAAGCCCGACATCAAGATAATCGACGGGCGCTCTTCAAGCTTCAGTTCGACTGCCTTTCCACCCATCAGCTCGGTCAGCTCGTCGTGTACAATCTTCACCATCAGCTGGCTCGGCTTGATGGCCGTCAGCACATTCATACCCAAGGCTTTCTGCTTCACCGTATCAGTGAAGTTTTTGGCCACCTTATAGTTGACATCAGCATCGAGCAAGGCACGGCGAACGTCCTTCAGCGTCTCAGCAACATTAATCTCGGTAATCTTTCCTTCACCTTTCAATATCTTGAAGGAACGTTCCAGTCTCTCTGATAAGTTCTCAAACATCTATGTAATTACAGTTTCTTTGTTATTAAAAGCGAGCAAAGCCCGAATTATGTTCACACTTTTCATGTTTGGGGCGCAAAATTACAAAGAAAAAACGAGACACACAAGCATTGCGTCTCGTTTTTATCTATAATTAACCCGAATCAGCGTTACTGCTCGGCTTTCACTGGCTCAGCAGTAGCGATTTCGGTCGGCCTCACCGAGAACTCGCAACCGCAATATTGCTGATTGTAGAAGTTGTATTCTTTCAGTAGTTGGTTGCGTCGTTCCTGCAATCCATCCTTGCGCCAGTTCTGCGCCCAGAAGGTGGTGCCTGGCACCATTGCCTGTGCCGCAAGTCCAGCCCGCTCAATCTGTTCCAGCCTCTTCCAGCGCGACGAAGCCAGGGTCGTGGCAAAAAAGCGTATGCCCAGCCGATGTGCCTGCAAAGCGGTTGTCATCAGCCGCAATCTGAAGCACTGTTCGCAACGGTTGCCTCGTTCCGGCTCATCCTCCAGCCCGCTGACGT